>Ga0335072_10000959_pt1 | contig 49852 bp, 30 predicted proteins | sample Lox_Sample_21_FD_206725 | JGI IMG/M metagenome (GOLD analysis project Ga0335072, IMG submission 206725) | Soil microbial communities from Loxahatchee National Wildlife Refuge, Florida, United States - Lox_Sample_2.1 | ecosystem: Environmental > Terrestrial > Soil > Wetlands | place: USA...
TCCTTGATTGGCGCGGAAGCTCCAAACGTGTGCATCCCGACGGCCTTACCCTTTATGCCAATGTAGCGCTCCCACCCCAGGGTTGCCGCCATTTCGACGGAAACGCGCGCGGTGACACTCGAAGGGAGCACGGACTCTTTATAGCCGGCGTCTTGTTGGTCGAACAATTCCCAGCAGGGCATGCTCACCACTCGGGCCTTGATCCCTTCAGACTTCAGCTTTTCATACGCCCCCACGGCCCATTGCAGTTCACTTCCCGTAGCGAGCAGGATCACCTCCGGCTTGCCGCCGTCCGCATCTGCCACCACATAGCCGCCCTTGGCCGCGCCGCTAGCCGGAGCGTACTTGGTGCGATCCAGTGTGGGAATGGCCTGCCGGGTAAGCACTAAAGAGGATGGCCCATCCTCGCGTTGCAATGCCGATTTATATGCTTCCACCACTTCGTTGGCATCGCCGGGCCGAAATACCCACATGTTGGGCATCGCGCGGAATCCAGCCAGTTGCTCGATGGGCTGGTGCGTTGGGCCGTCTTCCCCCAAGCCGATGGAATCGTGAGTGAAAATGAACAGCACCGGAATCTCCATCAGGGCTGCCAGGCGCATGCTCGCGCGCATGTAATCGCTGAAGTTAAAAAAGGTGGCACAATAGGCCCGCAATCCGCTCAGGGTCATGCCATTTGTCGCGGCGCCCATGCCGTGCTCGCGAACGCCGTAGTGGACGTTGCGCCCTTCGAAATTCACCGGGAAAAATTCGCCTGCGCCGTCAAAAGTGAGATTGGTTTTATTCGATTTGGCCAGATCCGCGGAACCGCCCATCATCCACGGAATGTGTTGTGCCAGGACGTTCAAGGTTTTGCCGGAACTTTCGCGAGTGGCCATGCCTTTCGGGTCGGCTGGAAAGGAGGGCAGATTCTTGTCCCAGCCGTCGGGAAGCTCCCGCTTCTGCATGCGGTTGAGCTGCTCCGCCAGGTCTGGATACTTCTTGGCATAATCGGCAAACAACGCTTCCCACTGTGCACGATCCTGCGCGCCACGCGTGCCAATTCCTTGTTGGAAGTGCGCGTACACGCCATCGGGCACCAGGAATTTGGCGTCTTCGGGCCAGCCATAATTCTTTTTTACGAGTTTTACTTCGGCTTCGCCCAATGGCTCGCCGTGCGCCTCGTAAGAATCCTGCTTGTGCGGTGAACCGTAGCCAATGTGGCTATCCACCACGATCAGCATGGGCTTATCGCCATGCGCCAGGAAGTCTTTGTAGGCTCGCGAAAGCTGCATCAAGTCATTGGCATCGGCCACGCGCGTTACATGCCAGCCATAACCAATGAAGCGAGTCATAGCATCATCGCTCAGCGACCAACTGGCTGGACCATCCAGCGTGACGCGATTGTTGTCGTAGATCCAACAAAGATTGCCCAACTGCAAATGGCCGGCGAGCGAAGCGGCTTCGGCGGCAACCCCTTCCATAATGTCGCCATCGCCACACATTGCCCACACCCGGAAATTGAACAGCTCGAAATTTGGCCGGTTGAAATGGGTGGCCAGAAACTTTCCGGCGATGGCCATGCCTACGCTGTTTCCGGCGCCTTGGCCCAGCGGACCGGTGGTCGTTTCCACGCCCGTCGCCAGGTGCGATTCCGGATGCCCCGGTGTGCGGCTGTCCAATTGCCGGAAGCGCTTGATCTGTTCCATGGAGATGGACAGCTCGTTCTCCACTTTGCCTTGCTTATCCACTTGCTTCACGCCTACCAGGTGCAGTATGGAATACAGCAGCATCGAAGCGTGGCCCTCGGAGAGCACAAAGCGGTCGCGGTTAGGCCAGTGCGGAGAGGCCGGATCGTACTTCAGAAAATATTGCCACAGCGAGTAAGCCACCGGCGCCAATCCCATGGGCGCGCCTGGGTGTCCCGAATTGGCTTGCTGCACCGCATCAATCGACAACGTCCGAATCGTATTGATGCAAAGTTGATCAAGATGTTCCTGGGTTGCGTTTGCTCCGGCGGCCGATTCTGTTACCCGTTGCATTGATCCTGCCATTTGGATACTCCTCGCATTGGTTCTGCCCTTTGGATGCTGCTCCTCTGAAAAGGGAGCAGAAATTGTACTGCAAAAGGAAGGGGGTGTCTGCCGGGGTTTATGCCGAGAAAACTTTGCAAAAATGGTGCGGCTGGTCGGAGTCGAACCGACAACGGGGAAATCCCCAGCGGATTTTAAGCCCGCCGCGTATGCCAATTTCGCCACAGCCGCACCGGCTGTATACGCGGCGACAACAGAATACCATGCCAACGGAAACTGGCGGAGGCGCAGCGGCGGCTGGGCGCGCATTAGCGGATAGGCCGCAGTCGCCACATGGCAACTTGCCGCCGTTGCAGCGCGCTCTAAAATTGAGGAAGCAGCTCCTTCACCATGATTGGCGCAACGGCCACAATCACCGAAGTTTCCTCTGCACCGGCGGACCTGGCTGGAGAACGGCAAAACCTCGTCTTGGTTTGTCTCGGCCTCGCCCTGCTGGTTGTGGCTGTGTATCTGCCGGCGCTGCATAACGGCTTCGTGAATTATGACGATCCCGAATATGTGACGCACAATGCGCACGTCTTGCAAGGAATCAACTGGGAAAGCGTGAAGTGGGCGTTCGGTACCCAAAGAACGGTGGCGAATTGGCATCCGCTGGCGTGGCTTTCGCACATGATTGATGTGCAGATCTTTGGTATCAGCCCGTGGGGCCACCACCTCGTCAATGTATTGCTTATGGCGGTGGATACCGTGCTGCTGTTTCTGTTCCTGATGGGCGCCACCGAAAAATTGTGGCGAAGCGCCGCCGTTGCCGCGCTCTTTGCCGTTCATCCACTCAACGTGGAGCCCGTGGCGTGGATTGCCGAGCGCAAGCAGGTCCTTTGTCTGTGCTTTTTGTTTCTTGCGTTGATTGCTTATACGCGATACGCAAAACGCCCCGGCGCCGGCCGCTACTGCATCGTAGCCCTGTGTTTTGCCCTGGCCTTGATGGCCAAAGTGATCGCCGTCATCCTGCCTTTTGCTCTTCTGCTTCTCGATTATTGGCCGTTCCAACGATTTTCCCGCAGGCGCGAAGAGGGGGCGGGGAACTTCTGGAAGTCGCTGCTGCTTCTCACCCAAGAAAAGATCCCGCTTTTTCTGCTGACCGCTGCGGCCACCTGGATTAATCTTCGCGCGCAGCGGAGCGAAGGCGCCGTGGCTGTGGCCATGCCGTTCCTCTGGCGGCTGAAAAATGCGGTATATGCCTATGCCTGGTATTTGGGCAAGATGGTTTGGCCCACGCGGCTAGCCGTGTTTTATCCGCATCCCCAGAATCATCTGGCCCTTTGGCGAGTCGCGGCCGCTGCTATCGTTCTCGTGGCCATCAGCGCCTACGTTTGGCGACACTTCGCAGAAAAATATCTGACCGTTGGCTGGCTTTGGTATCTGGGCACCGCGTTTCCTAGCATTGGACTGATTCAGGCCGGCCGGCAGGGCATGGCCGATCGCTATGCGCAACTGCCCTTGATTGGCATCTTCGCGGCTGTGGTGTGGTTCGTTGCAGATGCGTTCGCGCGCGAGCCTAAGCGCAAACTTTCACCGGCAATGGCGGGCGCCGCCTTCTCCGTGATTCTGCTGGCTCTCATGCTGGTGACGCACCGCCAAATCGCTTACTGGCAAGACAGCGAAACGCTGTTCACTCACGCCTTGCAGGTGACCACCCACAATGGCACCGCCGAAAACAATCTAGGCGTCGCCTTGATGGAAAAAGGTGACATGGCCGCAGCGTTCCCGCATTTGCTGGCCGCGGTTCAATATTCGCCCGATCTGGGTAACGCACATTACAACTTCGGCGTTTTGCTCCAACGTCAAGGCCACTTACCGGAAGCCGCGAACGAATATCGGCTGGCGATTGCCCGGGCAGGCGAGGTGCAAGAAGCGGCACAGGCGCACAACAACTTGGGCGTGATTTATCTGAGCCTGAATAATCTGCCTGACGCGATGGGCGAGTTCGCTAAAGCCCTCGCACTCAATCCAAACGAGGTGAACAGCTACCTCGCTCGGGGCACCATCGAATTCCGGCTCGGGAAGTTCGACGACGCGATCACCGATTTCACGCAAGCCGCCGCGCGCTCTCGCTCTCCCCTAGCGTTGTATTGGTTGGGGCGCGCCGAAGAAGCAAAAGGCGATTTTCCCCGGGCGAAAGGCGCCTATCAGGCCGCCCTACAGTTAGCCCCCAATATGCAGGAGGCCCGCACTCAGTTGGACTCGTTGCGAGCTTTGACCGGCCAGTGACCACTCGAGCCGTATTTGCGTCCTAGTTCGGCGCAAATTTCAAAAGTGCGTCCGTAATCAACACATTAGGAGAGAGTTACATGCTGTATGAAGCGTGACAAAAGTCACAGCGCCTTGTGACTGCTCCCCGTAACCTTCCTACGAGGTTGCATTTCATGGCTACCCAGGTCCCTTTGATTCCCGATAACCCCAAGCTCCCACTTGCCGCTGCCCCCGCCGTTACACCTACGAAGCCGGTTGCCAAGCCAAAGAAGAAGCTGATTCGTCGCACGGACGTGGACCGCTCTCAAGTATTTCGCCGCAGCTTCCAGGCCGCGTTTTTGGTGCTGAATCTCTGGCTCGGAACCCAATTTTATTTCTGGGTACGCCAGTTCGAAGTGGGCACAATCGATGCTCAGTTGCATAGGCCCTCCGGAGTGGAAGGCTGGTTGCCCATCGCTGGAATGATGAACCTGAAGTATTGGTTGGTCAGTGGCGATCTGCCTCCAGTCCATCCTGCCGCCCTGTTTCTGCTGCTCACCTTCCTGGCCATGGCGTTTCTGTTCCGCAAAGCATTTTGCAGCTGGCTTTGCCCCGTCGGCACCATCTCCGAATATCTCTGGCGCGCCGGCAAAAAAATGTTCAAGCGCAATTTCAACCTGCCGCGCTGGCTCGACCTGCCGTTACGCGGGTTGAAATATTTGCTGCTGGGATTTTTCGTGTGGGCCATTTCCAGCATGTCGGCCGCGGGAATTCGCGATTTCATGCAGAGCCCCTACGGACTCATCGCGGACGTTAAAATGCTGAACTTCTTCCGCCACCTCGGGGAGACTGGCCTGATCGTGCTCGGCATTTTTGTCGTTGCGTCGGTATTCATCCAGAACTTCTGGTGCCGCTTCCTTTGCCCCTATGGCGCGCTGCTCGGACTGACTTCGTGGCTAAGCCCCACGCGCATCCGGCGAAATACGGAAACCTGCATCGATTGCGCGAAATGCACGAAAGCCTGCCCGGCGGCCCTGCCTGTCGATAAACTCGTACAGATTCGCTCGGTCGAATGCACCGGCTGCCTCGAATGCGTCGCGGTTTGCCCCGCGCAAGATGCGCTCTCGATGAGCTTGCCTAGCCTGATCGCGCCGAAAACGAACAGGCACCTGCCGGCATGGGCCGTGGCCGCCGGCATTGCCGTTTTGTTTTTGGGCATGACCGGATTGGCCAAGGCCACCGGACACTGGAATTCGTCTATCCCCACAGCGGTTTATCAGCGGCTGGTTCCTAATGCGGATCAGGCTGCGCATCCCATGCCGGGCAGGTGAACGCACATGACTACAGCGCCGCAATTGCATACCCATCAAATGCCCGCCGCGGAGGTCTTGCGCCTCGGTGATCTGGTCAACTATCAGGAAGGAACGGTGGTCAGTCGCACGCTACTCAAGCACGCCACCGGCACGGTGACCGTTTTCGCCTTCGACGCGGGACAAGGCTTGTCCGAGCATACGGCGGCTTTTGATGCTCTGGTCCACATGCTCGACGGCAAGGCCGAAATCATCATTTCCGACAAACCGTATCGCCTTGAAGCGGGCCAAGCCATCCTGCTCCCGGCCAATCGCCCTCACGCACTGGCGGCACTCACCCCGTTCAAAATGTTGCTCACCATGATTCGCTCCTAAGCAGCTAGCGCGCATTCTCATCAGGCACGACTTTCGACTAGACCATACACGGCCTTCGACCTGCGTTGTCATCCTGAGCCCGCGTAGTTTGCGGGCGAAGGATCTCACCGTACAGTTTTGGCTCGATGTCCACGGCAAGCACAGTGTGCATTATCCAAGCACCGGGTGAGAAATGCAGGCACATCTGTGCCGACCGTCACCCGAATCGCTCCCGCTCTCTGTGATATAAAAACGGTTTGCGAGACCGCCTGGAAAGTTGCTGTTGGTTTCCGCAAAGAGGGAGTGCCCTTCGTGAAAAAAAACCTTCGTGGTGCCGTGCTCGGATTAACCGCCGTCAGCCTTGCGCTTCTCGCTCCACTTGCGGTTGCCGCGCAATCCCCCGCGAACCCGGCTGACGCCAATCTCCCCGCCGTGCGCGTCTGGCAAGACACCATCGAGTTGCCCACCTACGAGGAAGGTCTGCCCGACGAGAATCCGCCTTTCGATCAGTTCGTCACCAACGACCGATACAACTACCCGTATACGATTCGCGAAAATCTGACCAATCACGTGGCCCCTCGCCAGTGGCGCGCCTTGCATCTCGAAAATGAGTACCTGCACTGCATCATTCTTCCTGACCTGGGCGGCCATCTCTATCGCTGCATCGATAAGCGCAACGGCGCGGACATGTTCTACGCGAATCCTTCGCTGAAGTTTGCGCGCATCGCCTATCGCGGCGTATGGGCGGCTTACGGCATCGAGTTCAACTTCCCCGTTTCCCACAATTGGATGACCGCTTCGCCGATCGATTTCTCGACCTCGGCCTATCCGGACGGCAGCAGCGCCTCGGTCTGGGTCCGGAATATCGACCGTGTTTACGGCATGGAGTGGTGCGTGCAACTCACACTGCACCGCGGCGAAGCAGCGTTAGAGCAGAAAACCACGCTGTACAATCCCGGAGCCGAGCGCCACCGTTTCTATTGGTGGACCAACGCCGGCGTCCAGGTTTGGGACGACTCGCGTCTGTATTACCCGCAGCAATTTTCCGTGTTTCACGGCTTCACGGATTTGGACACCTGGCCCGTGGACCGTAACGGCGTCGATCTAAGCGTCGTCGGCAATCATAAATATGGCGCCGTTTCGCGCTTCAGTTTCGCCAGCAATGAGCCGTATATGGGTGTCTATCATCCGAAAACGAATGCGGGTGTAGTGCACTACTCTTCGCGCAACGATCTGCCTTCGAAGAAGGTCTTCTCCTGGGGCAGCGATGCCGAAGGCCTGGGATGGCGCGAGGCCCTCTCCGATAATCACAGCGCCTACGTCGAAATTCAGGCCGGACTTTTCCGCAACCAGGAGACTTACGGCTTTCTGAACCCGCAGCAGGCCATTCATTTCACCGAGATTTGGCTGCCGATTCTGGAAATTGGCGGCATCAGTTATGCCAATGCCAACGCCGTTTTGAATCTCACTCGCACGCCAGCGAACAAACCGGGTACGACGGCACTCGAAGTAGCGCTCAACGTTGCCCACGAGTTTCCGCGCGCCAAGCTCGAGATTCTGGATGGCTCGCAAGTTGTCGCCACGGAATCGGTTTCGCTCACGCCGAAATCTACATTTCGAAAGCAATTTGCCGATTTGCCCGCCGCGAAAACCTACACGGCCAAGTTCACTGACGAATCGGGAAACGTCATCCTGAGCCACACCGAAGGCCAATACGATTTCCTGCCCAAATCCGAAGTGCCGAAGGAACTGCCTCCCGCTTATGTCTATCCACCGGCCGAGAAGCGCAGCGAAGGCGATTTTCTGGAACTGGGCACCGAGCAGGAACGCGACGGCCAAGTGTTAAAAGCGCTGGCCACCTATCGCGAAGGGCTGCAGCGCTATCCCGAAAGCGTGGTTTTGCATCGCGCCACCGGCCGCTTGGACGTCGGGCTCAAGCAATTCACCGACGCGGAAGCGCAACTCGCGCCAGTGCTCACGCGCATCAGCAACGACAAAGAAGCTTCCTACTACCTCGGGATGGCCTACGTGGAAACCGGCGAATGGGCCAAAGCCCGCCGCGCCTTCGAGGTCAGCGAACAATACGGCACGTTCCGCCCGCCTTCGCTGTTTGAATTGGCCGCGCTGGATGCCCGCAGCGGCAACCTCGCAAGCGCCGCCGCTAAACTGACCGCTGCCTACGCCGAGTTTGCGGACTCTGCTGAAATGCGTGAACTTGACGTGACTGTCTTACGCCACCTCGGCAACAGCACCTCCGCGAATGTGCAGCTTAGAAAACGCCAGCTGTCAGATCCTGCGGACACGTTTCTGCGCTACGAAGCTACGCTTCTCGGCCACGACGATCCCGCTCTTTGGCCGCACCTCGCCGCCGATCCCGAACGCATCCTCAACATCGCCGTCCTCTACATGCATTTCGGCTTCTACGCCGATGCCGTCGATCTCCTGTCGCGCAATTATCCCAGCGGGCCGGGCGTGGTGAGCGAACCCGGCATGCCCCGTCCCGAAGCCTATCCGCTCATCGCCTACTATCGCGGCTATTGCCGCGAAATGTTGCACCAGGATCCCGCTGCCGACTTTCACGCGGCTTCCCAAATGCCCACTACCTACGTGTTCCCGAATCGTCCGGAAACTTTCGACGTGCTCCAGCAGGCCATCAAGGCAAATCCCAAAGACGCCAACGCCCACGCGCTTCTCGGCTCTTTATATATGTCCGGCGGTATGGAAGAAGCCGCCATGCGCGAGTGGAATGCTGCGCGTGAATTAAATCCCGCGTTGCCCGCGCTTCTGCGCAATATGGGTTACACCGCGCTCTACTTGCATCAGCCGCCCGAACGCGCCATTCCGTATTTCGAGGAAGGCACCAAGTACGATCCGCAGAATCCCGAGAATTATCTGGGCCTCGAGCAGGCCTTGCGCGATGCCAAACGCTCGCCCGAGGAATGCGTCGCCGCGCTACAGAAATTCCCCGGCACGAATCCTCCCGCGCAGCTTATTTTTCAACTCGCGCGCGATTTAGCGGATGCCGGACGCTATGACCAAGCGCAAAAGCAACTGGCCACGCGCTTCGTTTCCCTCGAAGAAGGCGGAGCCAGCCAACTCGACGTGTACCTCGAGATCAAGCTGAAACAGGCCCAGAGCCTAGCCACAAATCACCACTGCGACCAAGCCCGCGCCCTGCTTCAGCATCTGAGCGACCCCGTCCCGCAATTGTCGTTGACTAAGGAAGCGCTGGCACTTGCTCTGCATTCCCCGCGCATCCAGAAGCAAATCGCCGAAGCGCAAGCTTCCTGCCCGAATTAATTAGAATCCACAGAATCTGCGTCATCGACTGTGGGGCTCGCTTTTAGACGGCCAGAGCTTCCTGTAGCCAGCAACTTGGGTCCTTTCAACACCGCCGATTGGTGCTGCGTCCGTCACTGTTGTGGAGTCGGATTTTCTTGCGCCTTTGCGGCCCGGTTTCGTCGTGCGGCTTCCGCAACACTGACATCAGATTGAGACATGTCGTTCATCTGAGACTGCTGAACCGCGGCCGAGGCCGGAGCAACTGCATTGGAACCCGGCGCTAGCTCGGCGTTCAGGGTGATCGAGCCACCGGCCAAGTTCATATCTCGTACCCAGTCTTGATAGCCGGACTTCCGAATGGAGATTGAGTGCTTACCTGCAGTCACATTTAACGTTGAAGGAGTATTTCCAACAAAGTTTTGGTCCAGATAAATATCGGCACCCACCGGGGCGGAGTTTACGGTTAAAGCACTGGGTGCCGTATTGACGGTCTGTGCCACCGTCTGAGGTGTTTGGAATCTCGCGGCATCGAGCTTCATGTCACCATTCACGAAGGTCGGAACTTCTGTGCCCTTTGGAACTGTAATGTCCTTTCCGTGCATCAACAGGAAAAGAGGAGCCGCAGGCCAAAAGACAATGGCCGCAGCAACGATCCCAATCGTCATGCCTCCAGTGTGCCCCCCTCCTTTGGCATCCTTGACGGCCCGGAGCGCAACTTTCTCACCGTCGACCAATCGTACGTAATCCATGACGATTTCGAGTTTTCCTCCTCGCGCCATGCGCCGCTTTGGTACGGCTTCGGTAACCGTACCTAATGCCGTGGCCCCTTTGGGGATCACGACGACGTTCCCGACCATGACATCCTCGAGAACCTCAAATTGCACACTGTCGTTCACATGAGCATCGGCCGAAGAAACTGTCTGTGCGATTCTTAGCTTAACTGGGGTCCCATCTTCCAAAGCAAACGGCGCAGAAGCAGTGGTTGAAGCGACTGCGGAGGGTTGTTGAGCTTCTGCGGCCGGAACGCAATTTGCCTGAGAACACAAGAGGAGAGAACAGAGAAACGGGCGACCTAGGAGCGATAGTTTGTTCATGTTTTGTCCTATGGAAAAGATTCTTTCTGGTCGTCGAACGTCCAAGTATTGGGTTAGCAATCGTCGGCCAACATGGTACTAACGTACTTAGATTTCTTAAGAGTAATTGACAGTTGGGAATGGGATTGCTAAAAATTGCGCACAATCTGGCTGTCTGCGGAGACCGCCTGCCCCTTCTGGAAAAGACTGGGTTACCCGACAGATTCAGTGTCTGCTCCAAAAAAAGGCGGTGCTGCTCGGCTGGGGGGAGGATGCAGCACCGCCTCAGGAATAAGGATACGGATCTCTGTCGGAAGATTCCGTTCCCTATCGAAACTTCACCCGCGTACGGTCAGCACCGGGCAAGTCGCTTTGGTCACCACGTTATACGCGATGGTTAGCGGCACATGCCCTGCCAGGCTCTTGCGCGCCTTCGCGCCCATCACGATCAAGTCGGCCTTGCATTCCCGCGCGGCGATCTGAATTTCATCGACCGCGGACCCGTAGGTGACCCGAAACTCCGGCTTGCACCAATTTTCGGTGCCCGGAGGCATCAGTTGCTTCATGCGCGCCACGTTGATCTCGCGCTGCCGCGCCACATTCTCGTCGGTGTACGCTGCCGCGCTCTCGATCACGTGCAGCAGCGTCAGTTGGGCATTGTGCTCCTGTGCCAAAGAGAAAGCGTGCGCCGCTGCTCTCTCCGCGCCGGTGCCAAAGTCGGTGGCGAACAGGATGTGGTTGAGTTCAATTTCCTTTTCGGAGGCGCCCTTCACCGCGGGACCCACCGTTAACACCGCGGTGGTTGCGCGGCGAAAAATTTCTTCGGCAACCGACCCGATCAGGATCTTCTGTACTTTGCCCCGGCCATGCGTTCCCGCCACGACTAAGTCAATTTCGTGCTCGTTGATCAGTTTTTCCAGAGTCGGCCAGACGTTGCCTTCCGCCATCAAAACTTCATGAGGCACGCCCCGCAATTTGCCGGAAATCAGAATGTCGGTGACACCCTCTTCTGCCGCTTGCCGCACTTTTTCATAGGTGGCCTGCGCCAATTGCGGTTCGGCAAACTGGAAGGGATCCGGGGTGATCACGTGAGTGAGATAAATGCGCGCGTCGTAACGCCGCGCCAGCGCAATCGCATAGTCCAAGGCTCGGTCCGACACTTCTGAAAAATCCGTGGTGACCAGAATCTTGGTGAGACTGATTCGTTGACTGCTGTCAACCTTCCTGAGCTCCTTGTGTTCCGCAACCTGCGGCATGACTTCCTCCTGAATTTAGCTGCAACGTTCACGCACTCAATACACGCTGATATCCCACTGGTAAGAGTGCACGTGCGGTACCACAGCGGCTTCCCGTACCTTCTTGCAAAGAAAGCAGTTGTCATCGAATTTTTTTGCAGCATTCCAACACTGGGCCAACTTCCGCAAATTCCTGCGCCGATTCACCTAAAAGTGTGGGAAATCCGCATCGCCAGATAGGCCTATGCGCTTCCTTCGTGGGAAAAGTTGCTGAAGTAGGAAGGACAAAAGAAAGGGCAGCGGTCAGCTTGTTCAGAAGCCCGTAATCCGGGCGTTCGCGTCGTGCACACGACGCTTTGTTGTAGTCTCGCTGACCGCTGCCAAAATCTTGTATTGTGGGCGTCCCTTTTTACGACGTATCCTTTCGAGCCTTCACCGCGAGCCCGACCGTCCTAAAAGGAACGCCCACTGCTCAGCCTTTTGACAATCGCTCCATTGCCTAATTGCTGAACGCGCTGAGATATTGCACCTGAGATTCCGTTTCGTTCCGATTTGCACAGGCCTGTAAGCCTCTGCAAATCAGTAAGTTAAAAATCCGCTTCCTCCGGCCAAACCAGAATTCGGGGCTTGCGTGCGAGTTTTCACACTTGCACGCGCAATCTCACGCACTCGCGTTTACACGTCACCTTGTTGAATTTCTCGACTACTGCGGGTTGGCGGGCGCCGCCGACTCTTCTTCTTCGGAATGCGATAGTCCAAATTTCTTCATCTTGTACCGCAACGCGTCTCGGCTGATGTTCAGCAGCTTCGCCGCTTTGATCTGGTTCCCGTGCGACTGCTGCAGGGCCAGCTCCACCAGCGCGTGTTCCACATCCTCGAGCGAAGTCCCACCCTCGGGTATCGACAGGGGAGGCAGCCGGCGTTTCCCCGGGGCTGGCGCAGGTTCGGCTGGCGGACTGAGCGCACTATCGGTCGCCACCGGGCCACCCCGCCCACTGGCCACCGAAAAGGGCAGGTCATCGGGCTTCAGCAACTTGCCCTCTTCCAGAATCATAGCCCGTTCCAAGGCATTCTTGAGTTCGCGGACATTTCCCGGCCAGTCATAGTTCATGATCAGCCGATTGGTCTCGTCCGAAAGCCCCTGCACCGCCTTGCGGAACTTGCGGTTATAGTGCGCCACAAAGAATTCCACGAGCGACGGGATGTCCTCTTTCCGTTCGCGCAAAGCAGGCAGGTAGATGGCAATAATGGCTAGCCGGTAATACAGGTCCTGCCGGAAACGGCTCTCGCGCACTTCCCGTTCCAGGTCTCGGTTCGAAGCGGCAATCACGCGCACATCCACCTGAATATCTCTTACGCCGCCCACTCGGCGAATCACCTGGTCTTCCAATACGCGGAGCAACTTGGCCTGCAACAACGGCGAAAGCTCGCCAATTTCATCCAGAAACAGAGTTCCGCCGTCGGCCACCTCAAACAGTCCCTTCTTCATGGCCTTAGCGTCGGTGAATGCTCCCTTTTCGTGCCCGAACAGCTCCGCTTCCATCAACGTTTCCGGTATGGCCGAACAGTTAATGGCGACGAAGGGTCGTTCGCCGCGCGAGCTGTGATAATGGATGGCCTTCGCCACCAGGTCTTTGCCCGTGCCGCTTTCGCCTTGAATCAGGATGGTGGTGGCTTCGCTGGCTGCCACCTTATAGACAAACTTCATCAATTCGGTAATCTTGCGGGACACGCCAATCACGTCGTGATAGCCCGCTCGCCGGCGCACTTCGTCGCGCAGTGATTCCACTTCGGTGCGCAGGGCACCGGCTTCCAGCGCGTTTTGCAGGGTCACGTTCAATTCTTCGAAATTAATCGGTTTGCTGACGAAATCGTAGGCCCCCAGGCGCAGTGCGGTCTTTACGTCATCCAGTTGGGGGTCCGCGGTCATCATAATGATGCTGCGGGTCTCTCCCGCTTGTTTCAGCTTTTCCAGAACTTCAATGCCGCTCAAGTCCGGAAGGTGCACGTCCAGAAGCACCAGATCGACGGACTCAGCTTGTAGGGAGCGCAGCGCGGCTTCTCCGTTTTCCGCTTCGATCGTCTGATAGCCAAACTCCGAACACTTTTGGTTCAGCGCCCAGCGCACCAGTTTTTCATCGTCGACGATTAAAATTCGCTTTTGGGCCATCCTCTTACTTTACCATTAAATTAGTGTCCGGAAGCCTTTGCCCTTGCTGGCTTTAACGGGTGCAGCGGCAGCCATATTCTAAACTGCGAGCCCTTTCCTGGGGTACTGGTGACCTCGATTCTTCCGCCATGCGATTGCACGATACTGTTCGCCAACGATAACCCCAATCCCGTGCCTTCATTGCGCGTGGTGAAGAACGGCTTGAAGATGCGCGGCAACGCCTCGGGGGAAATCCCTCGCCCGGTGTCGGAAACCTGGATTACCGCGAATCCCGGTTCCTCTTTCAATCCCAAGCGCACCTGGCCCGTCCCCGAAATCGCTTGAATGCCGTTCAGCAACAAATTCAACACCACTTGTTGAATCAGCGCTTGATCGTGCTCCACCAAGGGCAGCGCCTCATTGGATTCGAACAAAATCTGGATCGGCTTCGTCATCACCTGCTGCCGGGCCATAAACACCGCCTGCTCCGCGGTTGTATTCAAATTCGCGGCATGAATATTCGGTGGCCGTGGCCGCGCGTAGGAGAGCAGGTCATTCAATATCGCTTGAATGCGCAGAATTTCCCGTTGCACTTCGCCGATCACCCCTCGGCTCGGGCTATTCGCGGGCAGTTCCTTGCCCATGATGTCGACCACTCCGGCAATCCCCGCCAGCGGATTGCGTATCTCGTGCGCCAATCCTGCCGCCAATTCACCCACCGTCGCCAGATGCTCCGCGCGCGCCATTTCTCGGGTGTGCAACTCCTCAATCTCTTGCCGGTTCTGATCCAGCGTCTCCACCATGGCGTTAAACTGCCGCCCTAATTGCCCGATGTCGTCTTCGCGTTTTGCAAACGCCACCCGCGCAGTGAAGTCTCCCTTTTGCACTCGCCCGATCGTATCCATTAATTCTTCCAGTGGCCGCTCCACCAATACCAACAACACTGCCAGCAGCACGAAGCACAACACAATCGCGAAAAACACAGCCGCGATCAGCGCCCATTTCACGTTCGGCGCTTCGTGGGACCGCAACACCGCATGGGTCGCCAGGATGCCCAGCGCCAGCACCGAAAGGATGGGGATGAAGACTTTCCACTGCCACCGGATGCCCGTGGCCCAACGCACGAAATAGGGCAGGTTCATCCCCGTATCACATCAAAGAACGCGCCTGCCTGGCAAGTCGCCTGCTCGGGCATTGGCTCGCTGGTTACGGTAAGTACGTTACGGCACATCGCGCTCACGATTTGGTCTCGAACACTTTGGGGTGCTCTAAAATCGAAGACATTCGTCTTTGGGTTCGCGCGTTTTCGAACATTGTTCCGTTGCAGTGGAGGTGCGTGTGGCTTCTCCCGATTCCTTCGATCTGGTGGTCATCGGCTGCGGTCCCGCGGGCGAAAAGGGCGCCGCGCAAGCCGCCTATTTCGGCAAACGCGTTGCTGTCATTGAGCGCGCCACCGACGTCGGTGGCAGTTGCATCAACACCGGCACGGTCCCCAGCAAGACCCTGCGCGAGTCCGCCCTCTATTTCTCCGGATTGCAGCAGCGCGGCCTCTACGGCATCGATTATTCCCTGAAGGAAAATCTTACCGTACACGATTTCATGCACCACGAGCGAGCGGTGGTGGAAATGGAACGCGCGCGCATTTTGCGCAATCTGGAGCTTCACAACGTTCAACTGATTCGTGGCCACGCTTCCTTCAAAGACAGCCACACCGTGAGCGTCGCCAATTTTGAAGGCACGAGCGCCATTCAAGGAGAGGTGATCCTCATTGCCACCGGCTCCAAGCCGCATCGCCCGCCGGAAATCGCCTTCGACGATGTGCATACCTTCGACTCCGACACCTTTCTTCACATGGATCGTATCCCCAAAAGTCTCGCAGTGATCGGCGGCGGCGTGATCGGCTGCGAATACGCGTCCATTTTCATGGCCTTGGGTGTGGACGTCACCTTGGTCGATGGTCGCGATCAGTTGCTGCCATTTCTCGACACGGAAATTTCCCGCCGTCTGCGCGACCGTTTCCTCGCTCTGGGCATGCATCTCTGGTTCAACGAGCGCCCGGTCAAGGTGGAAAACCACCGTTGCGGCGCGCGTCTGCACATGAAAAGTGGCAAGACTCTCGAGGTCGAGGCCGCCCTGTTTGCTGCAGGCCGGCGTGCTGCTGTCGATAGTCTGGCGCTCGAGAAAGCGGCGCTCACCCTGAACGATCGCGGATACATTCCCATCGACGAAAACTATCGCACTTCCGCGGCACACATCTATGCGGTCGGCGACGTCATCGGTTTTCCTGCCTTAGCCTCCACTTCCATGGAGCAAGCCCGCGTGGCCGTGTGCCACGCTTTCGGTCTGAAGTACAAACAGCGCGTTGCCTCGCTTCTGCCTATGGGTGTCTATACCATTCCGGAAATTTCCGCCGCGGGCGAAACCGAAGAATCGTGTAAGGAGAAGGGAATTGACTACTGTGTTGGCCGGGCTCTTTATGAAAACAATGCTCGCGGCCACATCACCGGCGACACCGCCGGCATGCTCAAGCTGATTTTCCGCCGAGACGACCGCAAACTCCTCGGCGTCGCCATGATCGGCGAATCCGCCACCGAACTCATCCACATCGGCTTGATGGTCCTCGATAACGGTCTGACCATCGATGAATTCATCGAGCAGGTTTTTAATTATCCGACGCTAAGCGAAACCTACAAATACGCCGCCTACGACGGCCTCGGCAATCTCTCCGGCCACAAACTCCGCGAAGGCTGACCAGCGCCTTCCTGTGCCGCGCATGTCGCGGTGCGCATCGAAGCTCACGGAGGACAGTCATGCCTTTCGTGCGCATTTCCCTTCGCCACGGCACATCGCCGCAATACCGCAAAGCCATCGCCGATGGCATTCATCGCGCCATGGTCGAGGCCCTGGCTGTGCCTGCCGACGATCGCTTCCAGGTGATCACCGAGCATTTGGCGGAAGACTTGATTTACGATCCACACTATCTCGGCATCGATCGCACAGATGCCGTGGTCTTCGTACAAATTACGCTGAGCACCGGCCGCAAGCCGCAACAAAAGCGCCATTTCTATAAACGCGCTGCGGAACTTTTAGCCGAGTCTCCCGGGATTCAACCTCAAGACTTGCTCATCAATTTGGTGGAAGTGAGTTGGGAAAACTGGTCCTTCGGCAAGGGCGAAGCACAATACATGGACGCTTGAAAAGGCGTCGTTCTTTGCTTTCGTCGAACCACAACTTGCTGTACATTTTTCGGATGCTTCGTGCACGCGTGCTGATTACCTTGTTCGTGCTGGTGAGTCTTGCGGTGCTCCTCGCCTTGCCCACCCGTTCGAAAATGAGCGCAACTTCGCCCACTTCCTATTTGGGCTTCGACTTGAACGATTACCCCGGCGACGACGGCCTCCCCATCCTGCGCAAAACTTTTGCCTTCACTGGCTATTGGCTCAACGCTCCTCCGGGCGAGAAACACACCAATTGGCTCGGCAAGCGTGCGCTGGTGCAGTCCCACGGTTTTGGTTTTGTGGTGCTTTTTAATGGCCGCTTGAGTCGCAACTTGAAATCGTCCCAGGACGCGAAACGCAAGGGCGCGCTCGACGGTGAAAATGCTTCCAAACTCGCTCGTCAGGAAGGTTTCCCGTCCGGCACGATTGTTTTTCTGGATATCGAAGAGGGTGGCCGCCTAACCGACGCTCACCATGATTACGTAAATGCCTGGATCGATGCGCTGACCAAACAAAATTTCCGAACCGGAGCCTATTGCTCCGGCATGCCGGTGAACGACGGCGACGGCCAAACCATCACCACGGTGCAGGACCTGCACAATCATCTGGGCCCTCGCAAACTGGTTTTGTGGGTCTTCAACGACGCTTGCCCGCCTTCGCCCGGCTGTGGTTTCCCGCAAGCCCCGCCGCCTCCAGCCCAATCCGGCATTTCCGACGCGGCACTCTGGCAAATCTCGCAATCGCCTCGCCGCAAAGAATTCACCGCGCAATGTGCGAAGACGTACGACAAGGACGGAAATTGCTACGCCCCCGGCGATACCAGCCACAAGTGGTTTCTCGACGTGGACGTAGCCACCACGGCAAATCCTTCGGCGGCGCAGTGATGGAGCGGGCTAGGTCCGCTCCATTCTTACGATGCAGGCCGCCGCTCAGATCTGGCCCATCCCGCCATCTACGTTAATTTCCACGCCGGTCACGTAGGAGGCGTCCGAAGAAGCCAGGAACGCCACTACTCCCGCTACCTCTTCCGGTTGCCCCAGACGCTGCATTGGCACTTTTGCCTTTAACTGATTGGCAAATTCGTCGATGGCCTGTTGCGGCAGACCAGTGCGGCCAAAAATCGGCGTAATGATCGGGCCCGGAGCCACGGTGTTGACGCGAATATTGCGCGCAACCAGTTCGGCGGCCGCTGTCCTCGCCACCGAGCGCAGTGCCGCTTTTGTCGCGGAATACACGCTGGCTCCCGGCATTCCCGTTTGTCCGGCGACGCTAGTGTTGAAGATGACCGAAGCGCCGTCGTTCAAATGCGGCAGTGCCTTCTGTAACGTGAAATATGCGCCCTTGATGTTGATGTCAAACTGCTCGTCGAACAAAGCCTCCGGCGTTTCCGCCAGCGGCACAAACTTGGCCACGCCCGCGTTCACGAATAACACGTCGAATTTTCCGAGCTTGCGCTGCACTTCGTTCAAGAAACGTTCGGTCTCGTCCGCTTTCGCCGTGTCCGCCTTTACCGCAACCACGCCATCTCCCAGAAACTTCACCGCTTCTTCCAGCGTTTTCTGGTTCCTTCCGGAAATGGCCACTTTGGCCCCTTCCTCCAGGAAACGTTTCGCCGTCGCCAGGCCGATGCCGCTGTTGCCGCCGGTAACCACCGCCACTTTGCCTTCCAATCGTTTCATAGAAAACCTCCGCCCTCGTGGGGCTGAAAACTCGGGTATCATTCACTTCGAAACTTTGATGAATGTCTAAATCATTGGTTACATAATTTTGTCTTTTGCCTGGCCGTTTTCCACCAGTTTGGTTACACTCGGCTTACCCATGAACCGGCAAAAGGTGGAACGTATCTCCAGGGCCCTTGCGGATGAAACACGCCTGCGTATTTTCGAAGCCATCACCTCCGGCGAGCGCATCAGTTGCAGCGAACTGGTTTCCATGCGTGGGGTTACGCCCGCCACGGTTTCGCATCATCTTCGCATCTTGCAGGATGCCGGCCTCATCGCTTGCCGCCGCGAAGGCCAATTCGTTTACAGCCACGCCAATCCCGAAGCGCTCGCTGAATACACACACGAGCTCACAGCATTAACGCGCAAGAAGAACAAGAAAAAGAAATAGCCGCAAAAACAGGCCTATCCGTTTGCAGCGTGCCTTTTTGGGGCGCCAGATGAGATGGTTTTTGTTGAGAGGCACTGTCAGGGCACGACTTTAGTCGTGCCGCAGCTGGGCAAAAGTACTGCGGCTTCAGCCGCTGAGGGCATATTCTTGATTCAGTCGTAAGAGTTTGCGGAAAAGCCGGACAGAAACCTCAGGGCCTAATCAGTTGGTAGGATTTTCCGGAAAGTGCTGGTAGGGAAGCCGCACGCCATCCACCACGATTTGGTCGGCGCGAATCGCTGTGGGCGCCTCGAACCCGGCCGCCCCGCCCGCGGCCACGTAATCATCCTGATCCACGCCGTCACCGCTAACACCCAATCCGCCCACCAGAACGCCGTTGCGGTACAGCCCAACGCTGCCCGGAAAAAACACAATGCCGCTCTTATTCGTGTTCGGTGGCCCGCTCTGAAATCCTTGCGTACACGGATTCGCCACGTCCTGCGCGTACAAATTGAAAAACGGTCCGGCGACGCTGCTGTTCTGTCCCGGCGGGAAGAGCGGTTGCGCTCCATAGCCGATGGTGCGATTCGTCACCGCCGTACCGACGGGCACTTGATTCAAATCCGCCGCGGTTCGTAAAGTGCTGTTGAAATACACCATGTTGCGCGCCTTCGTTGCTGCCACGTCGATACTGAACACCGTGGCATCCGGCATGCGCTGCAACCCGATCAGGGTGCCGTCCAGGTCGGAAACTGCGATCACCATTCTCGCCCTCGAACCGATCGGCAACCGGATCACTGCGCGCGTCTGGTTCGCGGTGGCCTCCGCGCTGTTCAGTATCCCTTGCACGTCGCTGGCGCTTAACCCGCCGATTGGCCCCGCCACGGGCGTAATCAAATCTCCTTCGGGTGGCTGACCGGAGCTGGCCAGCGGTCCCACCAGAAAGGTTCCCGTGAATGTCCCTGGCCCTACGCCGCTGGGCGCGGTCGTTTGACTTACGAAGGGAAGTGCAATGCCATTAAGAAAGACCACGCCCGGCGATGCCGGTGTCGGCCCAAACCCATTCGACGTTGCCGCAACGTACGCCGCATATTCGGCGATATTTGCGGAGGCCCCTGCTACTCCCACTCCCCCGACAACCACGCCACTGCGAAAAATCGGTACGCCTCCGGGATTCACTGCGCTCGCATCGCTATCTTGCAAATCGGCTTTCCCCGTGATTATGCCGAGGCCGGGCCCTCCGCCCAGCGCCAGCGAAGGTTGCACCGCCTGCCCCGCCACATAATTTGTAGTCAGTGTGCATCCACGATTTGTATTCTCGATTCCATACAACGGCGCATTGCTGGCGTTCGCCACACCCGGCGGAAAATGAATCCCGCTGATGAACCGCACCGTGCGCGACGACAGCGGCGCCTGATCGTTGCTGAAATACGCCGCAGTTCGTGCCAGTGCCACCGCCAGATCATTCACATTCACCGTGGTGCCAAAATTTCCCGTCGCTGTCGTTCCCGCGCTCGGCTCGCGATACACCGCCAACACAGTACCGCCGCGATCCACCACCGCAATCACCATGCTGTCTACATTCGCCGCTTGCGCTGCTGCCTGCACGATGTTCTGCGTGTCAGTGATACTGAGGGGAGCCGCTGTCGGGGTCGTGGCCGGAGTGCTGGTCTCGCTGGAAGACGAGGGCGAACTCACGCTGCCGCACCCTACCAACAGAATCGTGAGTGCAGCCGCCAGGCCCAGGGCAAGGAGCACTCCAAACGCCAGGGTTTTCCGGCGATGCAGATACGCTTGGCGGGACTCCACCGGTTTTCGCAGGACGTGTTCCATGAGGGCTCACTTTGTTGGTAACACGCGCTTTCGTAGCCCCACAATTAGCAATCTGCGCACACACCGCCAAACGGTGACCCCTGCCGGGTACGTTACTGTCTATTCGCAGCTTGCCCGGAAAAACGTTGCCGTTGCGCGCGGAATCCGGTGTAGTGGATTTAGATCGCCAAGCCGTCCTTTGCCATCGCTTTTTTGAACTGAATGCGCCTTTCCGCTCCGTTTAAGACGCACGCTCCTGCGGCGATTTGCCTCTTCCTCGCCCTCGCTCCAGCGCTTCTCCCGGCGCAGTCTCCCGATTCTCCGCAGGCTCCTTCGGTCCAAATCTCCAAGCAGCCCGCTCCGCCGCAGCGCATCCCTCGGGAACAGGCGCTCACCACTGCGGCCCTCGAGGGCACCGTGCGCGAACAAGTTTCTGCTTCGGCTTTGCGTCCGATCGCCGCTGCGCAGCTTTCCCTGCGTAACACGCAAACCAATCAAACGATCTCGGCCGTCTCTGCCGGTGATGGCCTCTTCCGGATTTTTCCCCTCGTCCCGGGGACCTACGAACTTCACGTCCGGGCTGCCGGCTACGCCGAATTATCTGTACCTGCGCTCTCGCTCAACGCCAATGAAGTGCTCACCCTGGAAATCCTCCTTGTCCCGGTCGCGAACTCCGCTCTTACTTCGCGCCTCCCGCGCCAGCCCGAACTCGGCCCGCCGCTTCCTGCGCAAGCGGTTCCCGCCACGGGCAGCTACCGCGAATTTCGTCATCGCCTCGACGCCGATCCCAACTACATCCTCGAACTCGCTCCCGAGGTTCTCCCGCCCGCCGCCGACGTTTACAACACTGTCCCTGACCGCTGGCAACTTCCCCAGCCCAGCTACCGCCGTTATCCCGCAAACGACGAATCCATCTACGCCAAGCCGCACTGGTACGATCCCTTCAATCACAACCGTTTCAAAGGTGACCAACCCATCTGGCCCGAACTCTTTGGTCAACAGGTTTTTCTCGATGTCACTGCCACCGCCGAAACTTTTCTCAATCCCCGTTATCTCCCGACTCCCACGGACATCAGCCCCGCGCGCCCCGGCACTTCGAATTTCTTTGGCGATGGCAACCAATTTTTCCTCGACCAGACCTTCAGCGTTTCCTTCGATCTTTTCCATGGCGATACCTCCTTTAAGCCGGTCGACTGGCGCATTCGCGTCACTCCCGAACTTAGCTTGAACTATCTCGACGTGCAGGAACTGGGCATTGTGAACGTCAACCCGCAGAAAGGCACCACCCGCTTCGATGATCACGTCGGCTTGCAGGAAGCTTTCGTCGAAGTGAAACTCCACGACCTTAGTCCCAATTACGATTTCGTTTCCGCCCGCGCCGGTATCCAGCAATTCAACGCCGATTTTCGTGGGTTCCTTTTCGTCGACCAGCAGCCCGGTCTGCGTATCTTCGGCAATTGGGACAGCGACCGCTTCGAATACAACGCGGCTTACTTTAATCTTCTCGAGAAAAATACCAACAGCGAGCTCAACAGCTTTGCCCTTCGCCAGCAGCAGGTCGTTCTCGCCAACCTTTATTGGCAAGACTTTTTTTTCCCCGGCTACACTGCCGAATTTGTCGGCGCGTGGAACAAAGACGACCCCAGCATCCACTTCAACGACGACGGTTTTCTCGTTCGGCCCGCTCCTATTGGCAATGTTGTCAATCAGGGTGTCGGTTTCATCCCGCATGGCATACGCGTCGGCTATTTTGGCTGGCTCGGTAGCGGACACATCCGCCGCCTTAATCTCACCCACGCGTTCTACGAAGCCGCCGGCGAAGACACCTTCAATCCCATCGCTGGCCGCAAAGTCACCGTCAATGCGCAAATGGCCGCCGTCGAGCTTTCCTATGACAAGGACTGGATTCGCTACCGCGTGTCTTCCTTCTACGCTTCGGGCGATTCCGATCCACGCGATGGCCGCGCCAACGGCTTTGATTCCATCGTCGACCTGCCCAACTTCGCCGGCGGCATTTTCAGTTTCTGGAATCAGCAGGCCATTCGCCTCACCGGCACCGGCGTCAACCTTACGCAGGAAGGCAGCCTGCTCCCCGATATGCGCACCGATAAGTTCGAAGGCCAAGCCAACTTCGTCAATCCGGGTATTTTCCTGGTCAACGCCGGCGCGGATTTCGACATCACTCCCAAGCTTAAAGGCTTTGCCAATTATAATTTTCTGCGCTTCATGCGCACTGAACCGCTGGAATACGTACTGTTCCAGGCCCCCATTCACCACACCATTGGCAGCGATCTCGGCTTGGGCGTGGAGTATCGTCCGCCGCTCTCCGAAAATCTCGTGCTCAGTGGTGGCGCGTCTATGCTCCAACCCGGCCAGGGTTTTCGCGATATTTATACTGGGCACACGCAATTTTCGGTTTTTGCTTTGGCGAAGTTGCTGTTTTGAAGGATCACGCGATGCTGCGTTTGCGAAATCTTCTGAAATGTCTGTACACCTCGGCCGCAACTGTTCCCGGAAAAACTCTGTTCTTTAGGAGCTGGGGCGTCCCGAGCCAGTGTGAGAATTCATGGTTTTCGTCAGGGCACGGCTTCAGCCGTGCCGTCACTCAGGCGGGATCACTGCGGCTTCAGCCGCTGAGGGTCTCCTCGTTGGTTCTCAACCTACGCCAACATTTCCTCGTGCTGCTCTTCGCGGCCATCGCGTTCTTCCTTCTTTGCTTCGGCGCGCACACCAATTCTCTCCGCGCCGCCGATGACGAGTCCATTTCCGTCCCAAGCCAGTCCCAAGCCGAGGCCGATCGCAAATCCGCGGGCTGCGTCACTTGCCACACCGCAACCGACGAGCCCACCATGCATCCTTCGAAAGCCGTGCATCTCGGTTGCACCGACTGCCACGGCGGCGACCCCACCGCGGCCATCGCACCAGGCCTCACCCCGAATTCCCCCGAATACGCTGCCACCAAGGCGAAGGCTCACGTGCAACCACGCAATCCATTCTTCAAAAACCGCTCTACGATTCCCGAGCGTGCCTACACCGAATGGCTCAAGGAGTCGGCGGAGTACATCCAGTTCGTGAATCCCGGCGACCTCCGCGTCGCGCCGCAAACTTGTGGCCGCACCGGGTGTCATCCCAGCGAAACCCGCGCCGTTTCCACCAACATGATGACCCACGCCGGGCTCCTCTGGGGCGCCGCGCTTTATAACAATGGCGCCTTCCCCTACAAAAACACGCGTTTCGGTGAAAGCTACAACCGCGATGGCACACCGCAAACCATAAAAACGTTTCCTCCGCCGACGCCCGAAGAAACCCGCGATAAAGGCGTGCTTCCGGAACTCATCCCGCTCTTCCGCTGGGAACAATCTCAGCCCGGCAACCTGCTCCGCGTCTTCGAACGCGGCGGCGAAAAAAAATCCGAAATCGGCAATCCCAATCGCGAGGAAGACCCCGGCAATCCCAACGACAAACTCAGCGACCGCGGCCTCGGCACCGAACTGCGCACTGATCCCGTTTTCCTCGGCCTGCAAAAAACGCGCCTCCTCGATCCCGTCCTTTCCTTGCCTGGCACCGACGATCATCCCGGCGATTACCGCTCCAGCGGTTGCTCCGCTTGCCACGTTATTTACGCCAACGATCGCGATCCTTTACACTCCGGTCCCTACGCGCAATACGGCCACTCCGCCTACAGTGCATCCATCGATCCCACGATTCCCAAAAATGAGCCGGGCCATCCCATCAAGCACGCTTTCACGCGCGTCATTCCTTCCAGCCAATGCATGATTTGCCATGTGCACCCCGGCACGAACATGGTCACCACCTACTTCGGCCTCACCTGGTGGGACAACGAAATCGATTCTGAGAAAATGTATCCCGCCGAGCAACACAATCCCACTGAGGAAGAACGCTATCAATCCTCCTTGCGCAATCCGGAAGCTGCAGCCGCCCGCGGGCTCTGGGGTGACGAAAAGTTCCTGGAGCAAACCGGCAGCCCCGGATTCAACGCGCAACTAAAAACCACGCAATTCGCCGATTTCCACGGCCATGGCTGGATTTTCCGCGGCGTCTACAAGCACGACCGCAAAGGGAATTGGCTCGACAAAGATGGCAACACGATCGCGTTCGATGATCCCGAGCGCTTCCAGAAAGCGGTCCATCTCGCCGACATTCATCTCGAAAAAGGCATGCAGTGCGTCGATTGTCACTTTGCGCAAGACAATCACGGCACCGGCAAAATTTATGGCGAACCGCGCGCCGCGGTCGAAATCGATTGCATCGATTGCCATGGCACCATTCAGCACAAAGCCACCCTGCTCACTTCCGGTCCAGCCGCTGCCGATCCCGCGCGTCCTAGCGAACCTCGCGGCCGCCACCTCGAAGCCCTGCGCACTCCGTGGGGTCTGCGCCGCTTCGAATGGCGCGGCGATCAACTCTTCCAGCGCTCCATGACCGATGAGCACGCCGAGTGGGAAATCGTCCAGACCAAAGACACGATTACGCCGGGCAACACTCACTTCAGCTTGAAATCCTTTCGCGCCAAGCTCATGAGCAAAGACGGCATGGCGCTATCGCAACCTCCCACCGACGAGCAAAACCTCGCGCACGCCAATTCTTCTATGACCTGCTACGCCTGCCACTCTTCCTGGACGCCCACCTGCTTCGGCTGCCACCTGCAAATGACCGCCAACGCGCGTCGTCCCATGCTGCATAACGAAGGTCTGCTCACGCGGAATTACACCAGCTACAACTTTCAGGTCCTTCGCGACGACGCCTACTTCCTCGGCATCGATGGCACTGTCACCGGCCATCGCGTCGCGCCCGCGCGTTCTTCCTGCGCCGTGCTCGTCAGTTCGCAAAACGCCAATCGCGAATGGCTCTATTACACGCAGCAAACCATCTCCGCCGAAGGTTTCTCCGGCCAAGCCTTCAGCACCTTCGTCCCTCACACCGTGCGCGCCACGGAAACCAAGGAATGTTCCGATTGCCACGTTTCCGCCGCAAACGACAACAACGCCTGGATAGCGCAACTCCTCCTTCAGGGCACCAACTTCATGAATTTCATGGGGCGCTACATCTATGTCGCCACCGGCAACCACGGTTTCGAAGCCATTCCTGTCGCTGTGCACGACGAGCCCGAAGCCATCTATGGCAGCGATCTTCACCGCGTTGCCTATCCTGACGATTACAAAAAGTTCGTCGCCCGCAATCGTCAACTCACGGCCACCACCAGCCACGCAGGCACCGTCCTCGACATTCAGGCTCGCGGGGAGTACGCCTACGCGGCCACCGGAAAAGGCGGGCTCCGCATCTACGACATCGCCAACATCGATAACAAAGGTTTCTCCCAGAAGATGAGCACGGCGCCGGTTTCCCCTCTCGGCCAGCGCTTCTATCTGCCTACGAAAAATGCCGTGGCTGTTGCGTCGCCCACCACGCTCGGTGTCGACCCCTTGCGCACGCGCATTCCCGAAAATGAAGAGCAGCCCATCCATCTTCTCTACGGCTTCTTATATATTGCGGATAAAGAAGAAGGCTTGGTGATCGTTGGCAATCCCGATCTGAAATCGAAGAGCCCCGGCGTGGGCACGCTTCTTGATGGCGATCCCACGAATAATTTCCTCAAGCGCGCACTGGCTTTCAATCCCAACGGTGCATTAACCGGCGCGCGCCGCGTTACTATTGCTGGCACCTTTGCTTACGTCCTCACCGGCAAAGCGCTTGTCGTCGTCGATCTGGATAATCCGCTGGCGCCAAAAATCACCGCCACCATCGCTGCGCCATTCTTGAACGATCCTCGCGCCATCGCTGTGCAATTTCGCTATGCCTTCGTCGTCGACCATGACGGCATGAAAGTTTTGGACGTGACCGACCTCGCACAGCCCAAGCCGCAGCCCAATGTCCTTGTGCCTCTCGCGGATGCCCGCAACATTTATGTTGCACGTACTTACGCTTACGTTTCCGCAGGCAAGCAAGGGCTTGCCATCGTTGACGTGGAAACTCCCACGGCGCCCAAACTCGACCAGCTCTTCACCGCCGGCGGCCAACTCAACGACGTCAACGACGTGAAAATCGGCATGGTCGCGGGAAGCGCGTACGCCTTCGTCGCCGACGGCAAAAATGGTCTTCGCGTCCTGCAGATTGTTTCGCCCTTCGATGATCCCGCGCATTTCTCCGGTTTCAGCCCGCGACCCAAGCCCAAGCTCATTGCCACCGCGCGCACCAAGGGGCCAGCCCTCGCCATCTCGAAAGGAATCGACCGCGACCGCGCCGTGGACGAATCCGGCAACCAGCTCGCAGTCTTTGGACGCCGTGGCGCCCGCCCGCTCAATCACGCCGAATCCGATCGCCTGTACCTGCGGAACAGCCAGCTCTATACCGTCACCGACCAACCCGTCGAGCGCCCCAACTGATGGCTGTCACCTTTTGCCTCTCCACCATATTTATCGCTTTTTCTTCGCATCAATTCTTTTGCTGCTTGTCCCCACCAACCCCTTCCTTTCCAACGCCCTCTCACTCCTAACTTCTTGCCATCGAACCTTTTACCCTTTCGCCGCATCTTATACACAGATAACAAACCGTTGACGTTTTTCACGCATAGCACCCATTAAAATTATTCGTGGGTCGGCACCTTCCTCAGCGGTTAAGGTGTATTTGCGGGGAGTTTTTTCGAGTCGTCAGCACGGCTCGCGCTCGCCTGTAGCGGGCAGAAAGAGGAGTATTCACCCCTATGACGAAGAACTACCTTCTGGCCAGTGACTTCGACCAGACGCTCAGCTTCAACGATTCGGGTGTCGCGCTGAGCGAACTTATCGGTTTTCACAACTTCCACGACAAGGTGAAAGGCCTGTCCAGCATCAACCTCGTCCAGCAGGGCGCCGAACTGTCTTACCTGATCCTGCACGACCCCGATTTTCGCCGCGTTCGCCGCGAGCACCTCTTCGAAACCGGCAAGCGCATTCGCCTGAAGCACGACGTCAGTCTGTTTGCGCGTTCCCTCGACAATTTGTCCGACGGCTACAAAATTTCCTTCTACGTTATCTCCGCGGCGCCCCAAGAGATCATCCAGTCGGCGCTCGAAGGTATCGTTCCGCCCGACCACATCTTCGGCACCCGTTTCCGCTTCAACGAGCAGACCGGCGAAGTCGATTCCATCATCCACGCCTCCGCCGGTTGGGGCAAAATCGCGATTCTCGAAGAATTGCGTGCCGACCTCGGCATCAGCCACGATCACATCATTTATATGGGTGACGGCAGCTCCGATCTGCCGGTCATGATGCACGTCAATCAATACGACGGCCTCACCATCGCGGTCTCCGAAGCCAAATTCATCACCCGCGTGGCCCGCCGCACCGTCCTGAGCGACAACGCCATGAGCGTGCTCGTGCCGGTCCTCGAAGAAGTGTTGCGCTGGGATTCTCCCAAGATCCGCCGCTTCTTCGCCGAACGTGGTCTCACTCTTCGCGAGTGGGATAAAATGCGCACCGACATGCTCACCATCGAAGAAAGCACCCATCCCGCCCCCGCCGCGGCCCAGTAGCCTCGTTGGAGTGCGGGAGCCCAGCTCCCGCCGGTGCGCCCCCGCATCCGCGTCGCAACCCGCTCAGCGGCAGCCCTGCTGCCGCCACCGCGCAACAAAAAGCATGTCATCCCGAACGCAGCGAGGGATCCTTCTTCGATCTCTGCGTCTTGTGGGTACCCCACATCTTCTTCTTTCCCGTCACCCCGCACATCTTTCGCCCATCGAATTTGTTATTCTCGTGTTTCACTCTTGGAGGCAACGCATGTCCCGCAAAAACATCCTCATGCTCGTCGGTGATTACGTCGAAGACTACGAAGTCATGGTTCCATTCCAAGCCTTGCTCATGGTCGGCCACGACGTCCACGCCGTTTGCCCCGGCAAAAAATCCGGCGAAGTCGTCCGCACCGCCATTCACGATTTCGAGGGCGACCAAACCTACTCCGAGAAACGCGGCCACAATTTTGCTCTCAACGCTACCTTCGACGACATTCGCCCCGAGCAGTACGACGCACTGGTCATTCCCGGCGGCCGCGCGCCCGAATACATTCGCCTGAATCCGCGCGTCATCCAAATCGTCCAGCATTTCGCCAACGCGAAAAAGCCCATCGCCGCCATCTGCCACGGGGCGCAAGTCCTCGCCGCCGCCGGTGTCCTCCAAGGCAAAAACTGCAGTTGCTATCCCGCCGTTTCTCCCGACGTCATCCGCGCCGGTGGCACCTTCGCCGACATCGCCATGACCGATGCCGTCGTCGATGGCAACCTGGTCTCCGCTCCCGCCTGGCCCGCCCATCCCGCCTGGCTCTCCAAGTTCCTAACAGTCCTGGGCACCCGTATCGAACTGTAATCCGCACCCGATTCCGTCACAGCTTAGCCACAAGAGGATGGTTGTGTAGTGGCCAGTCTTTAGACTGGCCAGCTTCTCGTAGCACGGCTTGACAGCTTGCGGAAAAACTCCTGTGGCACAGACACTCTTGTCTGTGCACGCCAGCCAAATGCAGCAAAATCAGCACAGGCAAGAGTGCCTGTGCCACGAAATTCGTCTCTAGCCGACTTTTTCCGCAAGCTGTTGAGCCTGTGCTTCTTTTCCCTCTTCCGCTCCCCACTTTCCCCTTGACAGTCTAGGAGAACGAGTCTACCTTCCTAGTTTATCTAGGAGAAAAACCCGGTGGACAAAAAGCAACTCGAACTCCTCCAAGGCACCCTCGACATGCTCATCCTCAAAGCCGTTTCCCTCGGCCCCTTCCACGGCTACGGCATCCTCCTGCGCATCCAGCAAATCTCCAAGGGCCACCTTGAAATCCAGCAAGGCTCGCTGTATCCCGCGCTCTATCGCCTCGAGCATCAGGGCTGGATCACCAGCGAGTGGGGCGAATCGGAGAACAATCGCAAAGCCAAGTACTATCGCCTCACCACCGCAGGGAAGCGCCGCCTGCAAACCGAAACGGAAAATTGGAATCGCATGGCCGACGTCATCGCCGGCATCCTGCGCACTACGCCCGAGGAAGTATGACCCTCTGGAGTCGCCTCCGCTCCTGGCTGCGCACCATCCTTCACCGCCAGCGCGCCGAAAAAGAAATGGACGCCGAACTGCGCTTCCACCTCGACGCCTATGCCGAAGATTTAATCCGTGCGGGCATCCCCCGCGAGGAAGCCCAGCGCCGCGCCCGTCTCGAATTCGGCGGCCTGGAGCAAACCAAAGAACATTGCCGCGACGCCACCGGCGCCAACTTCCTCGACTCGCTCCTTCAAGACCTGCGCTTCGGCCTGCGCATGCTGCGCAAGTCCCCCGGCTTCGCCGCCGTCGCGGTGGCCACGCTGGCCCTCGGCATCGGTGCGAACACGGCAATTTTCAGCGTAGTGAATGCAGTTTTGTTGAGGCCGTTGGCCATCGTCGATCCTTCGCGCGTGGTGTACATCCAGGAACAATGGCGCGACACCCTGCCGGGCCTATCGGTAGGAAGTTTCCTGGATCTGAAGCAGCAAAGCAGCTCGTTTAAGGACGTCTGTGCATCGAACAACGGAAGTTTCAATTTCCTAACCAAAGATGTTCCTGAGCGGCTCGACGGAGAGCTGGTCAGCACCAGCTACTTTTCCACTTTTGGGATTTCGCCAATTGCTGGCCGCGTGTTTGACGCGGCCGAGGACAAACCTGGCCAGCCGCAAGTAGTCGTGATCAGCAAACGATTGTGGCGGACACAATTCCAGAACGATCGCACGATCCTCGGACAGACGATCAGTTTGAATGGGTTGCCCTACACGGTGATTGGCGTGATGCCTCAAAGCTTTGATCCACTGCTGCAGAACACCGACGTGTGGGTTCCCGCCGCGTACAACGGACAGCAAATCGCCGCGCGCGACCCGCACTACTTGAGCGTGGTGGGCCGGCTGAAGCCCGGCGTGCAACTCTCCGAGGCGCAGTCGGAGTTGAATGTGATCGCGCGACGGCTGCAGCAACAATATCCAATCAGTGACAAAGACCGTGATTTTCAGCTGACTCCCTTAACCACGGCCCTGCTGGGCGATCAGCGGTTGACCTTGCAACTGTTACTGGCTGCGGTTGGATTTTTGCTGCTGATCGCGTGCGCGAACATTGCAAACCTGCAACTTGCGAGAGGCCGCAGTCGCGCGAAAGAAATAGCGGTACGAGCGGCCCTGGGCGCATCGACCAAGCGCATCGTGTTGCAACTGCTGATTGAGAACGTGGTTCTGGGACTAACCAGTGGAATCGTGGGCGTCTTGTTCGCATATGGCGGCCTGTGGGGGATCGTCGCCAAGGGTCCCGCGAATATTCCCCGGTTGAGCCAATCGACTATGGATGGGGCTGCGCTCGTTTTCGCATGCGCAGTGGCGCTAATTTCGAGTTTTCTTTTTGGACTGGCTCCGGCGCTTCGTGCAGCCTCGATCCAACTCACCGAAGCGTTCAAGGAACATAGCGGGACCGGAAGTGGAAGCCGCGACCGGATTCGCAGCGTCCTGGTGGTCACGGAAATTGCGCTGGCGCTGATGCTGATGGCCGGAGCCGGTCTGCTGATTCGCAGTGCATTGCTGGTGTCGCACGTGGATCCGGGATTCGACGCCAACAACCTGGTAGCCGGGCGAGTTGGATTATCAACTCCGGGCTATCACGACCCGGCGGTTGCGCGGCGGACATTTGAGAACCTGGTGGACGCCGCGGCAGCTTTGCCGGATGTGCAATCCGCGGCGGTTGTGTCGCGTGCTCCCCTTGCGGAGGGCTCCAGCAGCAATGGGGTGATTCCGGAAGGCAAGGCCATTGACGCGTCGAATGTGACGAATGCGCTGTTGCAAATTGTGTCGCCAAGTTATCTGCAAACCGCCCGGGTGCCACTGAAAGCTGGACGCGATTTCAATTCACAGGATACGCGAGAAAAAACGCTGGTCGCCGTAGTGAACGAGACCTTCGCGCGCACCCTGTGGCCGGGAGAAAATCCGATTGGCAAACGCTTCGCCTGCTGCGAGGTCGGACCTAAGGGGCAACTCGATCCGGTGTGGCACGAGGTGGTCGGCGTGGCCGGAGACGTGCGCGCCCGCGGACTTGAGCGGCAGGTGCAGCCCGCGTTTTATCTCCCGTTAGCGCAGATGCCGCCGAGTGCCTGGGACTGGGTGGGACGCACCATGGACCTGGTGGTGCGCACCCGAACGGAAGTGTTTGCGACAAAGGAATTGCGCGGCGTGGTGGCTTCGGTGGCCCCGGGAATCCCGATTTATCAGCTTTCGACCATGCAGCAAAAAATCGCTGGGACCCTGGAGCAATCACACTTCGACACCTTTCTTCTGTCGCTATTTGCCGCCATTGCGTTGCTGCTCTCTGCTGTGGGCATTTACGGAGTGCTCTCGTATGTGGTGGCGCAGCGTACCCGAGACATCGGTGTGCGCATGGCGCTCGGAGCGACTCCGGGGCAAGTTGCCGCTCATGTCTTGCGTTACGGTTTGCGGCTGATTGGCGCGGGCGTGTTGATTGGCGTTGCCTCCGCGCTCCTATGCGTGCGCCTGCTGTCGTCACTGCTGTACGGCGTGCGGGCAACGGACGCGCTCACCTTTTGTTGTGCTTCGTTTGTGCTGGCCGCAATCGCGTTGCTGGCTTGCTACATTCCCGCACGGCGTGCCGCACAAGTCGATCCCATGGTCGCGTTGCGCTATGAGTGAAGCATCATGACGCTTTGGAGCCGAATCCAGTCGTGGTTGCGCGCGGTCCTGCACCGCGAGCGCAGCGAGCGCGACATGGACGCCGAACTGCGCTTCCATCTCGATGCCTACGCCGAAGATTTAGTGCGTAGCGGCATCCCCCGCGAAGAAGCCCTACGCCGCGCCCGCCTCGAATTCGGCGGCCTCGAACGCGCCAAGGAAGAATGCCGCGACGCCACCGGCAGCGACTTCCTCGATTCGCTGCTACAAGACCTTCGCTATGGACTGCGCATGCTCCGCAAGTCCCCCGGTTTTACTACCGTCGCTGTACTCACCCTCGCTCTCGGCGTCGGAGCCAACACCGCCATCTTCACCATTTTCGACGCGGTGCTGCTCGAATCTCTGCCCGTGCGCGCGCCCGCTCAGCTGGTTTTCTCCACCGACAGCGTGTCCGAGGGGGCCTATAGCGGTGGCCCGCCGAGCGATCGCTGGGAGATGTTCTCCAACGAAACCGCCGATTATTTGCGCAAGCAGTCGTTGTCCTTCGAATCTTTGGCCGCGGTACGCGCCGGCAATGACACCGTCACTGTGCGACTAGCGAACGTTCCCGTGGCAACCGGTCCCGCCGAGCGATCCCAAGTACACCTCGTTTCCGGAAATTACTTCCACACCATGGGCGTGGACAGCGTGCTGGGGCGGATGCTTGGCCCAGAAGACGATCAACCCAGCGCCACTCCAGTTGTTGTGGCCAGCTTCAGTTACTGGAAACAAAAACTTCACGGCAATCCAGGAGCGCTGGGCCAGACGGTTTATCTGAACGGCTCGGCATTCACCATTGTGGGAATCGCGCCCCCGGAATTCTTCGGCGAACGCATCCGCCACGCGCCGGATTTTTGGGTGCCGCTGGTTTTTCAGCCGCAGATTCAACTGCGGCCGGCGAATGCACAACGCACCGATGAGTATTGGCTGACATTGATCGGACGCCTCTCGCACGGTACCAGCCGGGCGCAGGCGCAAACGGCCAGCAACGCGGCTCTGCGACAATTTCTGACCAATCAAGCCGGTTCGCAACTCACACAGAGCCGCAAGCGCGAGATCGACGGCTCGTTTATCGAGTGGGTGGATGGCAGTGGCGGAATTTCTTATCTGCGCTACGTCTATTCGCAGCCTTTGCACATCTTACTCGCGGTCGTGGGCATGGTTCTCTTGATCGCCTGTGCGAACGTTGGCAACTTGCTGCTATCGCGGGCGGCCGCACGACAGACGGAAATTTCCGTGCGCCTGGCGCTGGGAGGCAGCCGCTGGCGGCTGGTGCGCCAATTGTTGACGGAAAGTCTGCTGCTGGCCGTGTTAGGAGCGGCCTGTGGCCTACTGTTTGCGCACTGGGCGGTGCGCGTGCTGTTCACCCGGTTTGCACAGAACTCGCCCATTGAGCCTCATCTGAATGTCCCAGTGCTCATCTTTACGATTCTCATCACCATGGTCGCGGGAATCCTGTTCGGACTAGCGCCGGCCTTTTCCGCTGGCCACGCCAACATCGCGCTAGCGCTGAAAGCGGGCACGCGCTCGGCAACCGGTGATCGCAGAAGAGTGGGCACCGCGCAGCTCTTGATCGTGGCGCAAAACGCCATCTGCCTGGTGCTGTTGTTGGCGGCGAGCCTGTTCGCGCGCAGTCTGCTCAATTTGGAAAAACAGCCGTTGGGTTTCGAGCAGAGCCACGTGTTGCTGATTGGCGTCAATCCACGGCTCGCAAATTACAGCCCGGAAAGCGTGGCGCCGCTCTACCGCAAGCTGTATGACCGGCTAAGCGCGCTACCCGGCGTGCGTTCTACGACGGTGGCGCGCTACAGCCCCATGAGCGGATCGGCTAGCACCAACGACATTACCATTCAGGGCCGCGCCAGCACCGGCGAAACCCTTTTCGCCGAAACCCTGCTCATCGGCCCTTCGTATGCGGAAACCATGGGCATGACCCTGCTGCAAGGGCGCGAAATCGGATTCCAGGACACGGCGGCCACGCCCAAAGTCGCCTTGGTGAACGAAGCGTTTGTGCGGGCATTTTTTCCCAAGGAAAACCCGCTGGGACACCACTTCGATATTCATCAGCCCAAGGATACCGGCGAGTACGAAATTGTCGGCGTATTGCGCGACGCGCAGTTTCACAGCGCAAAGGAAAAAGCCGGACCCATGGTCTTGCCAGCGCTGTTGCAAGACACCAGCCTCGACACGCTGTCCTGCGAGTTCAGCCTTCGAACCGCGGGCGACCCCGAATCGATGATCGCCACGGCAAGGCAGGCGGTGGCCCAGGTGGATCCGACGCTGCCGATCACCGGAACGTCCACGTTGACCGGGCAGATTGCCTCGACGTTCAATGTGGCGCGCACCGCCGCGCAACTCGTCAGCTTCTTCGGAGCGCTAGCCTTGCTGCTGGCCTGCGTTGGACTGTACGGCGTGGTGGCGCAAAGTGTTGTGCGGCGCACCAACGAAATCGGCGTACGTATGGCACTCGGCGCCAGCGCGGGAGACATTTTGTGGATGGTGCTACGCGGCACGCTAACGCTGATCGCGATCGGCTTGGCGATCGGCATGCCTCTGTGCTTCGTAGCTATGCGGCTGATCAAGTCGCAGTTGTATGGAGTGGGCGCGGCAGAAGCCTCTTCGTTTGTCGTCCCGGTGCTGATGCTGCTGACGGTCGCGCTTGTCGCCGGAATCCTGCCCGCACGGCGAGCTATGCGCGTCGATCCCATGGTTGCACTGCGCTATGAGTGAGGCATCATGACCCTTTGGAGCCGAATACAGTCGTGGTTGCGAGCTGTTTTTCACCGCGAGCGCAGCGAGCGTGAAATGGACGCCGAGCTGCGCTTCCACCTCGACGCCCGCACCGAAGATTTGATCCGCGCCGGTGTCTCCCGCGATGAAGCGCAGCGCCGCGCCCGCCTCGAATTCGGTGGCGTGGAACGCGCCAAGGAAGAATGCCGCGACGCCCGCGGCCTCAATCTTATCGACGGCTTCACCCGCGACCTCCATTTCGGCTTCCGCATGTTGCGCAAGTCCCCCGGTTTTACTACCGTCGCTATACTCACCCTCGCTCTCGGCATCGGCGCCAACACTGCCATCTTCACTCTCGTGAATGCCTTGCTGCTACGTGACCTTGCGGTTGTGCATCCTCAGCAGCTCGTGCAACTCTCGCCCATCCGGCCCGACGGCACGGTTCCGTTCTCCTATCCCATGTTCCGCGAGGTCGCGCGGGGCCAGCAAGTCTTCTCCGGCTTGATCGCGTGGAGTCCTACCGCTATGGTTAATGTCGAGGTGGATGGGACCCTTGCGCAGAATGGTGTTCAGGGCGTAACCGGCGATTATTTCTCTGTGCTAGGCGTCAGTCCTTTTCTAGGGCGGCTGATTTCGTCGTTAGACGCGAATTTCGACAATGGCTCCTCACCTCGGGTTGCGGTCCTGAGCTATGCCGTTTGGCGCCGTCGTTTCGGAGCTTCCCCGGACGTCATCGGAAAACAGATCCGTATAGAAAACCAACCTTTTGCCGTCATCGGCGTCACCCAACGATGGTTCACTGGCATGACTTCCGGGGAGCCACCCGAAATCATTATTCCTTTCACAGCCCAACCGCTTTTACAGGGAAACAGCAATATTCTCCAGAGTATCGAGGACCCTTCTATCCTGTGGCTCTACGTTGTCGGCCGCCTGAAGGAGAAGGTCACGCTCGCCCAAGCGCAAGCCCAGCTCCAATCCTTCTGGTTGCCAGTGCTTGAGACTACTGCGCCGACACACGTTCCGGGCAACCGTCTGCAACGTTGGCTCGCGATGAAGTTAGAAGTTACCGCGGTGCCGAAAGGCATCTCGCCTGATCTCCGCGAACAATTCAGTCGCCCACTCTACGTGCTGCTCGGTGTGGTTGGGTTAATTCTGTTGGCGTCTTGCGTGAATTTGGCGAGTTTGATGCTGGCACGAACCGCCCAACGGAGCCGCGAAATGAGCATACGTCTGGCGTTAGGCGCAAAGCCCTCGGCGCTTGTTCGACAAACGCTGACCGAGTGTTTAACCCTGTCGTTTGCTGGAGCTGTGTTGGGTGCTGTCCTCGCCTACTTCGGTAGCACTTTTCTCGCTTGGTTGCTGACCCGTTACTACATGCCCCCTGTCGTGATCGATCTTCGCCCCGAGCTTCGCGTCCTCGCGGCTACCGCAGCCGTAGCGGTACTCGCGGGAATTCTGTTTGGCCTCGCGCCTGCTTTCCGCGCTCTTAACGAAGACCCTGTTTCTACACTGCAAAGAAATTCTCGTGGCATTTCCGGCGGGGCCGGAAGAGTAGGAAAGGCGCTTGTGATCGCGCAGATCGCTCTCTCCTTCACCCTTCTCCTGGGTGCTGGCCTGCTCTTGCGCACCTTTCAAAAGTTGTGCTCCCTCAACCTCGGCTTCACCCCAGAAAACCTCCTCGAAGTCACATTGAGTCCAATGCCTGACGGTTACCGCAACCTGGACATGACCGCTTATCATCAACAATTCATCCAGCGCCTTTCTGCCATTCCAGGTGTGCGTTCCGTCGCCTTCTCTGATGCACGTGTTCCCGGAGTGGAGGGTTGGCGGGACATCGCATCATCCCTTTCCTCCGATTCTTCTGTCTCGGGGCCAATGGTGAACGGCACCTTTGTTTCGCCGCGTTTTTTGCAAACTCTGGGCGTTCGATTGCTGGCCGGCCGCGACTTCCGCTGGAATGACGACGAGCACCACACCTTTGTTGTTGTGATCAGTCGCAGTCTTTCGGAGCGCCTCTTTCCCGGTGGACAGGCCTTAGGTCAGCACATTCGTTTTGGGGTGATTCCCGACTTCCAGTCGCTGGAGATTGTCGGCGTTGCGGACAACGCGCGTCTCTTTGACCTGCGAAGCGACAATGCCTACGTCCTTTACTTTCCTTCCTTGCAGCATCCCAAATGGGCCCGGTGGGGCCACCTCTATCTTCGCGGAAGTGGAGCGTCCTCAGTGCTCTCGCGTCTGGTAACGCACGAAGCCGACTCTCTGGGGCACGAATACGTCCTCGCGACGCATTCGGTTGCCGACATAACCAGTGAGTTGCTGGTCACGGAACGCGCTATGGCCATATTGTCTGTCGCATTCGCAGCTCTGGCCGTGTTACTGGCCTGCGTCGGCTTGTACGGATTGATGTCCTACGGCGTGACGCGGCGCACCAACGAAATCGGCATTCGAGCGACCTTCGGTGCACAGCAGAAGAACATACTCTGGATGGTGTTGCGGGAGGCCGTGGGGCTCGCGGCGGCGGGAATCCTATTGGGAATACCTTGCTCCCTCGCGGCGAATCGGCTCATTGCTAGCATGCTTTTCGGCGTTTCGGCGAGCGACCCTTCTGCGATGTTTGCCGTCGTGCTCCTACTCCTCACTGTGAGTCTATTCGCCGCTTATCTACCAGCCCGGCGTGCCATGCGTGTTGATCCTATGGTAGCGCTGCGCTATGAGTGAGGCGTTATGACACTTTGGAGCCGAATGCAGTCGTGGTTGCGTGCTGTTCTTCGTCGCGAGCGCGGCGAGCGCGAGATGGACACCGAGCTGCGCTTCCACCTTGACGCCTACGCCGAAGACCTGATCCGCGCCGGAGTCTCCCGCGATGAAGCGCAGCGCCGCGCCCGCCTCGAATTCGGCGGCGTGGAACGCGCCAAGGAAGAATGCCGCGACGCCCGCGGCCTCAATCTTATCGACGGCTTCACCCGCGACCTCCATTTCGGCTTCCGCATGTTGCGCAAGAATCCCGGCTTCACCCTCACCGTCGTCATCACTCTCGCTCTTTCTATCGGCGCAAACACCGCCATCTTCTCTTTGGTCAACGCGCTTCTTTTCAAGAGCCTTCCTTATGCGCATCCCGAGCGCTTAGGCACGATTTACACCAGAATTGTCGGCACCGGCACCACCGATCAGCGCCACAACTTGAACGGTGAGCAATGGGAACTGCTCCGCGACAATGTTCCCGCACTGCTCTCGGCCCTCTCCGGAACCGCCTCCGGTGTGAACCTCCAGTCCACCTCCGGCGTGCAATATGCGCAAAACGCCCGCGTCTCCGCCCACTATTTTGACGTGCTCGCGCTGCAACCGGTGCTGGGACGCAATTTCTCCCTAGACGAAGACCGCCCGCACGGCCCCAAAGTCGCCATTCTCAGTTACAACCTTTGGCGCACGCTTTTCGCTGCCGATCCGAACATCCTCGGTCAATCGATTCTTCTCAAGGGCGAGCCTCACACGGTCATTGGCGTACTCCCGCAAGGCGCGGTCACGCCCATGAACGCCGACGTGTACACTCCCCTGCAACCCAGTCGCGAGGGCGAAGGCAGCGGTACCAACTTCGATGTCATCACGCGTCTGCGCGACGGGGCCACCTGGCAAGAGGCCGACGCCCAGATCAACCGCACCTGGTCTACCCGACCCGGTCGCTACGAGTTGAACGATAACCCCGGTGCCCAAGTCACTTATCATTCCGTGCCGCTCCAAAAAGGCGAAACGGATACCCTCCGCCCACAGGTGCTCGGCTTGATGCTGGCTGCCGGCCTCATCCTGCTGATCGCCTGCGCCAATCTTGCCGGCTTGACGATGGTGCGCATGTTGCGCCGCTCTCCGGAAGTCGCCACACGCTTGGCTCTGGGTGCGTCTCGGCCGCAAATTCTCCGGCAATTTTGGATGGAAAGCCTGCTGCTGGCCTTGCTTGGCGGAGCCGTAGGCATCGGAATCGCATTTCTGGCCCTGCGCGGGTTTCTGCTTCTGTTGCCCAAGTACTTTCTCCCGGTTACCGACGTTCACCTCGACGGTCGCGTCCTGCTCTTTTCCGCCGTCGTCTCCATTTTCGCCAGCTTGTTGTTCGGCATGTTTCCGCTGTTCCTACTGCGCAAGGTTGACTTGCGATCCTCGCTGGGGGGTCGCACCGCAAGCAGCTCCGGCAACCTCCGTTTGCGCCTCGCTCTGATTGTTGGCGAGGTTGCAGTCACCGTCGTCTTGCTGGCCTCTGCGGGTTTGCTCATCCGCAGCCTCGTGCACCTTGAGACCTTACCGCCCGGCTTCACCTCCAACGGTGTCATGATCGCCAAGGCTTCTCTCGACGACGCCCGGTACCACGATCCCGCCGCGTTTCGCAAACTCCTCGAGCAAAGCACCGCGGCCATGCGCCAGATTCCCGGCGTCGCCAACGCCGCGGTGGGTTTGGCCGTGCCCTACGAACGGACCGTCAACGATCAGGTGACCTTCAGCGATGGCAAAGAAGCTGGCCAAACCGAGCAGACCGACGAGATTTACGTAACTCCTGGATACTTCGACAGCCTGCAAATGCCGATTCTTGCGGGCCGCGCGTTCACCGATGCCGACGGCCCCACCAGCCAACCCGTTGCTGTCGTCAATCGCACGTTCGCTCAAAAATTCTATGGCGGCGGCAACCCCGTGGGCCACTACATTGATAAAGACACGCAAATCGTCGGGGAAGTCGCGGATGTGCCCGTCTCTTCCGGTTTATATGCGGATGCTCCCTTGATGACCGAGCAGGCCATTTACACGCCGGCCGCCCAACTGAACCCGCAGTACCTCGGCATGGTCCACGTGTGGTTCCAGCCCGACTGGATCGTGCGCACCACCAAGCCCGTTGCGGGGCTCACCGCCGAAATGCAGCGCGCCCTGAATGCCGCGGACCCCAATCTTCCCGCATCTGGCTTTTACAGCATGAATGACCTGCTCGCGCGCACGCTCACCATGCAGCGCGTGGAGGTCGCGCTCCTCGGCGCCATGGCCGCGTTGGCGCTTCTGCTCAGTGCCGTCGGCATTTTCGCGCTCGTCGCCAACATGGTCGCCCAGCGCACTCGCGAGATCGGCATCCGTATGGCTCTCGGCTCTACCGTCGGGCAGGCCATGCTGCACGTCGGTCGCGCCGGCGCCGTTGCGGCTATCTTCGGCATCCTTCTCGGGATTGCCCTTTCCAGTGGCGCGCTGCGTTTCTTAAGCAGCGTCATCTACGGCATCGGCGTCTACGATTGGCCCACGCTGGCCGCCGTCGTTGCCGCTTTAGTTGTGGTCACCCTGCTCGCCACCATCTTGCCCGCGCTGCGCATTTCCAGCATTGACCCGGCCACCACGTTGCGCGAAGAGTGACAGGATCCCAAATTGGCACAGCCGCCGCACCACTCTCTCTGCAATCTATCTGCTTCTCTCCATCGCTTTTTTCGATGTGTGATTCCTGCACTTCCTTAATTTCCCCTTAAGCCGCATAATCATTTGTTTGCTATCCCACTCAAAGGTGAGTCTTGCAACATGGCTAACATCAACGTAAAGAAAGGCGTCATCGGTATCCTCACGGGCGGCGGCGACGTCCCCGGTTTGAACCCTGCCATTCGCGCGGTCACTCTTCGCGCCATCCATGAAGGTTACGAGGTCATCGGCATACGCCGCGGCTGGGCCGGGCTCGTCGATATGATTCGCGACGAAAAGTTCGACAATTCCAATAATTTCCAGCGCCTGACCGAAGATGAAGTCAACCGCGCTGGTCGCACCGGCGGCACCTTCTTGCACTCCTCCCGCACCAATCCCGGGCGCGTCAGCAAGAGCAGCGTCCCCGATCATCTCAAGGGCGAATACAACGCCGAGAAAAACGATCTCACTCCCGAGGTCCTCAAGAATCTCGCCTGGCTTGGCATCGAGTACATGATTCCCATCGGCGGAGATGACACTCTCAGCTATGGCGTGCGTCTCTACAAGGAAGGCGTCCGCGTCGTGGCCATCCCCAAGACCATGGACAACGACGTGCCCGGCACCGACTACTGCATCGGCTTCAGCACCTGTATCAGCCGCACCATTGAGATGACTAACGCTCTGCGCACCTCCGCCGGTTCGCACGAGCGCTTCATGGTCCTGGAAGTTTTCGGCCGTTACGCCGGATTCACTGCCATGTTACCCACCATGGCAGGCGCCGCCAACCGATGCGTCATCCCCGAGCACAAATTCAACATGGAGCAGCTCACGGAACTGTTGGTGCGCGATCGCAATCGCAACCCCAGCCGCTATTCCATTGTGCTGGTTTCCGAAGGCGCCATGTTCGAAGGTGGCGAGATGGTTTTCCAGGGAGACGCCGCGGACGCGTTTGGTCACAAGAAGCTCGGCGGCATCGGCGAACTCGTTGCGGACGAACTGACGAAACTCTCGCCCAAATTCAACAACGGCAAGAAAATCGATTGCATCACCCAGAAGCTCGGCTATCTCGTCCGTTGCGGCGATCCCGACGCCATCGACTCCATCGTCCCCATGGCCTACGGCAACCTTGCCCTCGATCTGCTGCTCAATCGCATCCACGGCCGCCTGGTCGTCCTCAAGAACGGCCGCTACGACAACATGCCCATCGACACCGTCACCGCCACCAAAAAAGTCATCAACATCAAGGAGCATTACAGCATTGAGCGCCTTCGCCCGGTCTACCAAAGCTTCGAAATGAAGCCGCTCTTCCTAATGACCAGCGAACTAAGCTAGTAGCACACGCTTTAGCCTGTGCTCTTGGCCACTCCTGTAGCAGCGGGGTAAACCCGCTGCTACAAAAAAGCAAACGGCTCGCTTCAGAAAGGGGGCCTACAAGCCTCTAGCAACTTCCCCTCTTGCGCCGCACCAACCTTTCAAGCATCCTGACCAAACTGTCTCTCTCCCAGCCGCCCGGGCGAGCAACCTTGCGAGGTTCTATGGTGGCCAACTCTTTGCCGGCTCCCCTGCAAGCCCAGCATCATCACGCCCTCATTGTGGATTCCAGTCCCGAAATCAATCGGCTCCTCAGCGATCTCTTTGACCACGAAGAATGGGACGTGCAGCACGCCAAAGACAATCAACAAGCCTTACAGCTCGCCAAGGAACGTCCCTATGATTTGATCGTCACCGGCGAGCGCACTTCCGGCAACGAAGACATCGAGCTCCTTCGCCGCCTGCGCCTGGTTCGTCCGCATACCCGCCTGATCATTCTCACCGATGAGTTCACTCCCGGCGACGTCCTCAATTCCATCCAGGCGCGCGCCTTCAGCTATTTCACTCGCCCCTTTTCTACCGAACGTTTCGCCGAGATGATTCGCATCGCCATGAACGAGCCTTTCTGGGACGACGGCATCGAGGTTCTCTCCGCCACTCCCCATTGGATCCGCCTGTGCGTGCGCTGCGATGTCGTCACCGCCAATCGTTTGCTGCAGTTTTACCGCGAATCTTCCGGTCTGCCCGACGCCGAAACCGAAGAAGTGGCCACCGCCTTCCGCGAAATTCTGCTCAACGCCATGGAGCATGGCGGAAAATTCGACCCCTCCCAACACGTGGAAGTTTCCTACGTCCGCACCAAGCGCATGGTCCTTTGCAAAGTGAAAGACCCCGGCACCGGCTTCTCGCTCGAAGAGCTGAAGCACGCGGCTCTCGCCAATCCTCCGGACGACCCCTTTCGCCACATGGAGGAACGGGAAAAACACAACATGCGCCCCGGCGGTTTTGGCATCCTGATGGCCAAGAAACTTGTCGACGATTTGATTTACAACGATAAAGGTAACGAAGTCCTGCTGGTCAAATATCTCGACCATCCCCCGCAAGCCGCCCAGTAGCACAGGCTTCAGCCTCTGTCGCGTGATCGACGCCCCCGGTTCCTCTGCGGACCTCAGCGTTCTCTGTGGTGAGCCTTTGCCTTTCCCTTCCGCGCAGCCCTACAACGACAAAAGGCGGAACAGCCCAACTGCACTGTTCCGCCTTCCGTCCAACTTCGAGGAACTTACTGACCACCTTGCAACCGAAACTCCACCGTCACAATCAGCTGCACCGGCACCGGTTCATCGTTCAAGTACGTCGGCTCGTACTTCCACTGTCGCACCGCATCCAGCGCTGCCTGAATCAGCAGCGGCGGCCCAGACACCACTTTCGCTTCCACGATATTCCCTCGCTCGTCGATAATCGCATCGATCACCACCGCGCCGGTCATGTGCGTTTGCACCGCTAACGGGGGATAGCGTGGTTCCACTCGCGTCAGCAGCCTCGGCTGTTTCACACGCCCACCTACGCGCACCGGCGCCTTCGGCCCTCTTTCTTTCGGCGCGATTGGCGCGGGAACCATGCCTGTTCCGCCAATCACACCGCCAAGTACGCCGCCCATACTGCCGCCGGACACTCCACCGGGCACGCCGCCCGGCACTCCGCCTGTACCGTCAACATCCGGTATCGGCGCTTCCTTCAGCATCTGCACTTCCTTCGGGATCACCGTCGGTGCCACCAGTTTCCCCGAGTTTTCAAACACTCGGTGCACCGGCGCAACCTTGATCACCGGCGCCGCAGCCGGTGGCGGCGGGGGCGGCGGAGGCGGCGCGACCAGGAACGTCGACGCGAACCCTTTCAGGTCGATCGAATCCGTAAAGTACAGTCCCAGAAAAATCGGCGTGATCAGCAAGCTGGCATTCACTGCCAAGCTAATCAGCGTGTGCGCCAGCCGCGAACCACCTTTCATGCGGTTGTACTCCAGCATGGAGGATTGGAACGAACCCTCCATCGGACGTGCGGCCTTCGTTGCTACCTTCTCGCTGGCAAACTTCTTCGGTTCTACTTTCTTTTCTGCTTGTTTTCCCGGTTGGATTTCTTGCTCGGGAGGTACTTCGATATGGATGGACGGAGCCATAGCCTTAGCCTCCACCCGCTATATGCGCAAGTCCCATGCCACGCGCACACCTTTTAACCGCTGGATAATGTTCGCTTTAGAGAGGACAAAGACTTCTTTGCGCTAGTTGGCTCACCCACTTTGGGTCAGGTGACCCAACCCACTGTACCAATCACGGCCGCCTGTGTTTTCCGATACAAAATGCTGCACTGCCCCAAAATGCAGCACCCGGTGCTTTCGTCTCTCAACCCGCCACGCTCCGATTCCATAATCTCGCCACCAGAAAATAGCACACCACCCCCGCGGCTAATCCCATCGCGATCCATTTTCGCGTTTTGCTCGGCTCCAACTTTTTCTCGATCCAATCTCCTATCGTCGAACTCAAAAAATACAACTCCACGCCCAACACCATGCACGCGGCCACTTCCACCAATGCCAACTGCCGGTACAGTGCAAACAAAAAAGTCGCACCGCACGTCAACGCCGAACAAAAAACGGCCAGCACCGCGGCCATGTGGCCTTTCATGTTTTCCTCCAGCAGTTCCGCGCCCTTTCTTGTATGCTCATTTCACTGCTGCTCATCCTACCCTCGTGATGATCCTGTTGAACGGCCAAGTGTAGCAGCGCTTTACGCCACTGTTCTTTTGCCATTATAGAGACAATGTCAACCTGAGGAGCGCCTGTCCGCCATAGCGCGAAGCGCGTAGGCGGACGCGATGAAGGACCTCAACTTCAGCATCACCAACCAAGCCTCCGTCGAACCTACTTCCCACCTGCCGGCAGCCCCGGCAACTCAAACGCTGCCCGGACTTCTTTCCTCTTCGCCCAATTATGATAGGTGTGGCATTCGAAGCACTGCGATTCCGCATGCTCCGGCCCCGGCGCGTGACACGTTTTGCACGTCGCAATTCCCGGCAACAAAATATCCATCGATTGCGTGCTAGACAACGCCTTTGCGTGGCATTCTTCACAGCGGAAGCTACGATGTGCGTCATGATCGAATTTCGCCTGCGGCATTTTCGGTAATCTCATTCTTGTGTAGTCGCGCGCGATCTCAGGCAATTGCACTGCCGCTGGTGTCTCCCCTGAGCGGGACGCAAGGTGGATCGCCGGCATTCGCAATTCATGGCACTGCTTACACGTCTTTCGCCACAACAGTTCTTCGGCATCCGCCGTTCGTTCTTCCACCCACCGCGCCGGAGTCAACAGCTGCACGTCCGGTGGGATTGGCTTCCCCGTCAGATCGCGTTTCGGCTCGCGTGCGACCCGCGTTTCATTCGGATGGACGGCGATGTACTCCTGAAACTTCTTCACCAAAAACACGTGCACCACTTCCGGCGTGTCGTGCGGCACTCCTTCTTCAAATCGTTTATCGAACGTCAATAAGTGGCATCCCGCGCAGGCTTTCGCAAATGACACCGGAGCCATAACTTCACGTCCGGTCGGCGGCCGGTAAGGCTGATTAACGTACATCGGCCGCAAGAGCCCCGCATCCTGCTCGGCATACGTCGGTTTCTCGGCAACATATCGAGGGCTGGCGTAAGTCCAGTTTGTCAGCGGCACCATGGGGTTGGAATTACCGGAATAGATCACCGCCGCATCCGCCTGAACTCGGTGGCAATCCCGGCACTCCAACTGCACGTTGGGTCCGTTGGGCCCGCGCCGAATCGGCTTCAGGTGAATCGCGTGATTTACCTTGATGGTCCCCGGATCCCGCGGTGGGTATCCGCTCGGCGGTTGAACCGCGGCGAATTCCGGATGGCCGTCCTCGAAACTGCGAATGTGCGTCTCATGAAACACTAGCCCCGCAGCCGATACGCCGACCTGCGTTTTCAAATTTGCGTGACACGCTGCGCAAACCTGATCGTTCACCGCCGAGATGTTGACGCGCCCGCGGTGCTCCGCGTGGCACTCGGCGCAATGCGGCACCTTCGCGGCAACCTCATCCGCATGATGCATCGGCCCGCCATGACAGGCCAGGCACGCGCTATCCGCCGCATTCGCGGAAAACTGTCCGGCTTTTTCCACGTGGCACGCGCCACACTGCCGTTCCAGCACCGCGTGCGCTTCGCTCATCCGTCCGCTGGAATACACTCGTGAGTCTCGCGCCGCTCCTCGCCAAGCAATCCAGCCCACGGCCACCAGCGGCAGCAACACGCTCAGCCACAATTTCGCGCGTTTAAACGTGGTCGCCCGCTTGAAATAATTCAGGTCGACCCGTTGCGCCAATTTCTTGGTTGTTCTCGTCCGCGCCACGCCGTCTCCGCTAACTCTGCGTTTTTTCTCTGTTTCCTCTGCGTTAAGCTTTTTCTAGTATTTCAGCGCCACCACCGCGTGAATTAGTCCTAACGCCATCAACGCCAACGACAGCGGTATATGCACCAGCAACCATCCGTGCAGCCAACGGTGCAGCCGTTCCTGCCGCACCAACTGCCGTGATTCGTCGCAAATTCCTTCCAGATCAGCCAACACCGCATGCGCTGTCGCCGGCAGCAGCGTCTTCAACCCCGCAAACGCCAGCTTGGCCTTGTCCGCGTCGCCAAGCCGTTGTCCCCGCGCTTCCGGACGCTCCAAAAACACTCGCAGCTCCTGCAAGTAAAATTTCTTCAAGGGCGCGCTTTCTGCTTCGCTCAACAAAACCGTCTCCGTCACTTGCGCCACGGCTGCGCTCGCGCCGGCGCTCACCGCTGCCGACGTGCGCAAAGGAACCGCCGTCGCCGCAATCGGCCGCATCGCCGTGTATCCTCCCGCGCGTTGCCCCTCCTCTTCTTCTCTTCCTAATCCCATCGCGCCGCAAATCGATTCCATCGCGCGATCGGCCTCTTCCCGCAGCGCTTTCCGCACATTTCCAATTTCCGCGTAAATCGTTTCCAGCGGAACTCCCGCCGTCATCATGCGCGGCACGTAATTCTGCAGCGCCGCTCCAAACACGCCGCTGGCCACGGTAATGATCAGCAGCCACATCAGAACGCGCGTCAGCGTACCGCCAAAATGAAATCCGCCATGAAACAAAAGAATCGGCAGGCTCAGTAATCCCAGCCACAAATGCCCGCGCATCCACGCCTGGGCTCGCCCCAATCTCCACGTCGGCACGCGCTTCCGTGCCCCCAGCAGCGCCGCAAAAACCATGAATCCAAATCCCGCAATCCCGAAAACCAACCCCATCGCGCTTGCCCCGCGCGGCCCCGTCGGCGCCTGCTCCGCATACACCACATACGCAACGCTGCTCCCCGCCAAAATCCCCAGCGAAGCCATCGCCCACCCGCGTTGTGTCCGATCCATCCTCATCGCAGCACTTTTAAACTCTTAGACTCTTTCACTCTCAAACTCTTTCACCTTTGTACCCTCCGCTCTTCTCCCACAAAAAATCTCCTCGGATCCACCCGGTGCGCCGCATCATGTGGACACGCATACACGCAACTCGGCTCTTTCAAGTGCGTGCACAGATCGCACGACGTCGCCTTCTGCTGCACCACAGCCTTCTTCCGCCCGGGATTCTCCAAATCCTCCACGCGCACCTCGAAGGGATGCAAATTGATGTTCCCGTAGGGGCAATTCCGCGCGCACAACCCGCACCCAATACACCAATCTTCAATGATCACTTCCAGCGAGTTGCGCCGCCGGATCGCGCCCACCGGACAGCCCACCATGCACAACGGATCGCGGCACTGTCGGCACGACGTGGCCACCAGAAAATTCTCGAAGCGCAATCCCTCGCGCACCAGCCGCGTCACTCCATCATGCGCATCGGCACACGCCTCCACGCACGCGTCGCACCTTGTGCATTTCTGCAGGTCCAGCACCAGCAGGCTCTGCGCCTCCATCAACCCCTGCGACAAAAATTGGTCCAGCGGCAAGCTGCGCACCAACTGCATCCGTTGCGCATTTGCCGCCTGCCGTTCCGCTGCCACTGCCTCAAGCCCGCTGCGCACCCCGGGGAAGCGCGCTACCATCTCCCGAAAATCGTCCCCGGAAATTTTCACCAGCTCCACATGGTCCAGCGCCGTGCAGCTTGCCGTGCGCACTCCGCCGCCCAGCAATCCGATCTCCCCGAAATAATCGCCGCGCGAAAGATACGCCAGCACCAGTTCGCCGCCCGGATACTCCTCCGAAATCTTCACGAACCCGATGCGTACCAGGTAAAAGCTGTCGGCCGCTTCGCCCTGCCGCGCAATCACTTGCCCCGGCGCATACCGCACCAGTTCGACGCTGCCCTTCAAATGCTCAATGAAATCCGCTGTAAGCCCCGCGAACATCGGCACGCCGCGCAGATGCGTTTCCAGCGCTCGCCGCCGGTAGTTTTCGTCCAATTGCGCGCGAAACGTTTTGTTTTTCATCATGATGTCCAGCACGTTTCGCAGCATTTCGAACGCCACCACATCCGTCTTCGCCTGCACCGTTGCTGACCGCGGATAAAAATTCATGCACGTCATTTCGCCAAACAAATCCCCCGGCCCGAGTTCCGCCACCGGATTTCCATACGCCAAATCCACCGACGCATCGATCGGAATCGTCCGGTCGCGCGCTTCCTCCTCGCGCTTATCCTGCTCGCGTCCCACCAGCACGCTGGTCAGCCGCTTGAAGAATCCCTGAGCGCCCCCTTGTGTCTTGACGTGCGCAATCGGCGTTGCAATCGCCACCTGCGCCTGCCCTTCCACAATGAAAAATGCCGTCGACCCATAGTCGCCTTCGCGGCAAATCACCTCGCCCTTGCGAAACCGACGTTTCACTATCGCCCCGCGGTTCAACTCCAGAAATGTTCCGGAAACGCCCGCAAACACCGGCAATCGGTGTAATTCTTCGGCCGTCAGCGTTTGCGATTCTGCCCCCGCGGCAATCGCGGTGCCCACCACGCTCTTGTTCGTCAACGCCCCTGTGGGGCAAGACACCATGCATTCGCCGCACGAAATGCACGTCGAATCTCCCATCGGCGCATTCAAGTCAAACGCGATCCCCGCCGAATAGCCCTTGCCCATCCTTCCCAATACGAAATTGCTTTTAATCTCGTCGCACCCGCGAATGCACCGGTCGCACAGAATGCACGCATCGTGGTCCACCGCGATGGCCAGCGAGGAATCGTCCATTCCGCGCAACATGGTGCGTTTCGGAAAACGCGGTGCGCCCACGCCTGCCTGCTTCGCCAGCGTTTCCAGTTCACAATCCCCGGAATGCTGCTGCCGCGCGCACGGCGATGGATGATCCGCCATCAGCAATTCCAGCAGCGTCCTCCGCGCCGCCAGCACTTTCTCCGACTTCGTGCTCACCTTCATGCCCGGCTCAACCGCACGCACGCACGCCGCGCTGAGAACCCGCGCTCCCGTATCCACCACGCACAAACGGCACACCCCCACCGGCGTCTGGCTTTGCAAGTGGCACAGCGTCGGGATCGCGATCCCATTCACGCGCGCCGCATCGTAAACGCTAGTGCCCGCCGGCACCCGCACCGCCCGCCCATCAATCGTCAGATCAATCAATGCTGTGTCGGTCTTGCTCATATCCACTTACCGGCAACCAAATCTCCGTCTTCTCTGTGTCTCCGCGTCCTCTGCGTTAAGCCTTTTCTTGGTTTTTTTTCGATGCCTAAACTCGAATCCCCGCCCGTGCTAATTCCGCTAATTGTCCCGCCGCCGAAAAACAAATCCCGCTAGGACACTCTCCCCGCAGCACGTGCGCCTCAACTTCCGCCCGAAAATGTTTCAACACGCTCTGTACCGGCGCCGGCACAATCTGCCCCAGCCCGCAAATCGACGTCAGGCTCATCGCCTGCGACAATTCCTCCAGCAA
>Ga0335072_10000960_pt1 | contig 49817 bp, 43 predicted proteins | sample Lox_Sample_21_FD_206725 | JGI IMG/M metagenome (GOLD analysis project Ga0335072, IMG submission 206725) | Soil microbial communities from Loxahatchee National Wildlife Refuge, Florida, United States - Lox_Sample_2.1 | ecosystem: Environmental > Terrestrial > Soil > Wetlands | place: USA...
CAGGCGCGCGGCCACTACCGCCTCTTTTTTGCCTCCGCGTGCCACCAGTTCCGTTGCCCTCGCTGCGTTGCGAGAAGCTTCGGTGGCATGGATTTGCCTGCATACTAAGACTTCCTTAGTATAGGCGGTTTGCCAAAGAGCTAAAGTGTTACTCCCTTATGGTCCTTTCAATTCAACAACTTAAAGGCTCGATATGAACCCAGCCGACCTGACCGCCAGTCTTTTCTTTTCGGCGGCAGTACGGGTAGGGGCCGACATTTCCCTAACACGCCTGCTGCCTTTGGATACCCTCAACAAGCCACTCGCGCCACACGATAATTACTCGCAGCGCGTTCTACTCTCACTCCATGCGCTGGGGATCATCGAACCGGAGCTATCCCATTCTCATGCGGAAGATTGGCTGCTCGCACGAGACTGGATGCGGCACGGGTTTGACAGCATCGCTTGGCGCATCCGGTGGGCACCGCGTGATTGCCGCCGACAGCACGAGGAAGTCAAGGAATTACTCCGTGACATCGAATTCTCCGAGGACACGTCCCCCGCGCTCTTGGCACTCTGGGAAGATCTCGCGCTAGCAGAAGTCACCCAATATGCGCGATGGACCTTGGCCAAATCGGGCTACAACCCCGAGTGGACGGACCAGGCGGTTGATGGATTACGTCGAGCACTGGAAGACTTTAGCGTCGGCCAGGTGATGTACCTCATCTATTTAGCTATGCGCACACTGGCGATGACGCATCAACAAGGTGGCATGGATGTCGCTCGGCTAAGCCTCGTCTTCGCAGATGCGATTGCTAGCTATGCTCGTCGTGCGCTTCTTGAAGGCTGGGCCATTCCGGGCATGAACAGGCCCACCGATCTCCCCATGAGCACCCTCGCACTAATCTTCGCGCACGAGGTGACGCGACTGGATGATGAATACCTGACGGTCAGACCGTCGGCCGAAGCATTGGCAAACGCTATGACACGGCACCGCACGCTCCATTGACCGTTTTGGCGATGCTGGGAGAGGCGCAACGTGTGATGACAGAGTAGGAGTACGCGGATGGCGCACGCGGGAAATGATCGGTTAGAAGCATTGTGGCTAAAGGCCAAACATGGAAGCCACTCAGAAACGGCCTTCTTACGTGAATTGAGCGTCCAGCGGGTAACAGCAATCCTACGACAACCCCCAGGAGTGGGTGAGGCTGCTCCAGAACGTAACCTTGTGCAATGGCGACGCGAGACCGATGGCCTGACATTTGTCCCCATCTTTACCCGCGCAGCACACCTGCCCTTCGCGCCCCCAGCGCCCGCTCAGCTCGTGCGTGTTCTCATGCGTGTGCTGCTGGCCGCGGGTGGTGATCAAACGCACATCGTCAATCCATTATCAGAAGCACCCTTTGAACTGCGGGCTGCGCAACGGGCTCTGTTGCGTGGCTACGTCGCCGAAACGCATCACGATGCCGAGTGGCCATCGCGGAACGCACCTTGGATCTTTCAACTGCCCGACGACGCTCTCTTCCCGGTGGCGGTCAAGCTCGTGGAATGGTTCAACGCAACGGGTCGTGTCGATCAGGCATTCCTCTATGAGCTAACTCGAGGCAAGGAGCCGCGCACCGAGATCGTTTTGGGGTTGAATGAGCCGGCTGATAAGGCGTTGGCAGACATGCTGAAAACGATAGCGATTCAAGCGGGGATCGCCGCAACATCCTTTATCGTTCGCTTTCTGCCAGAGGAGCCCTCACATCGGGAAGGCATCGCCCAAGCCGGCTTGACACCGTTTTATCAACGACCGGTAGCATCACGTCGTTAGGAAAGTGCTGTGCTTCTACGTGGCCGACGCGTTGTTTTCTTCCCCAAAACGTCGGAAAAATGCAGCAATAGCCACTCAATCCAGATTTAGCGCCGCCGCATGGCGAGCACAAATTTTGGACGGCCAAATGTCGATGTTGCCTCTTGCAACTAATTCTTAACGAACCTATTGCAATGCACAAAACCGATGTTAGGATGTCCGCCGACACGGAGATGGCATTCCTCCGCTAACCGCCGACAGGATCGGCTGATGATGCCTACGAGCCCCTGGACAAGGAGGTCGTAGGTTATCGTGCCTGCAGGTTTTCTGTGTCCAGGTTTGATCACTTCAAATCTGGAAATCTATGAAGCGCGTTTCTTTTCCTGAGCAGGTGGCCATGGTGCCATTTCTCGGGCGATGGCTATTGCTTTCGGTCATCGTGGGCGGATTGGTAGGCAGTGCATCCGCTCTTTTTTTGTGGTCCCTGGAATGGGCCACCGATCTGCAGACCTCCCACGATTACATGCTTGCACTGCTGCCTCTGGCGGGATTCGTTGTGGGCTGGGTCTATCATCGCGTCGGTCGCGATATTGAGGGGGGTAACAACCTTCTCATTGATGAGATCCACGATCCGACGAAGATCGTTCCCAAGCGTATGGCATTCCTGGTATTTGCCGGCACCATTGTGACCCATCTGTTTGGAGGTTCGGCGGGACGCGAGGGGACAGCTGTACAGATGGGAGGAGCACTCGCCGACCAAGTGACCCATCGCTTACGCCTCGGAAAGGAAGACCGCCGAATATTGCTGATGGCCGGCATCAGCGCGGGATTCGCCTCCGTTTTTGGCACACCGCTCGCTGGGTTGGTATTCGGCCTGGAAGTCCTTGCCATCGGCAAGCTGCGTTATGACGCTTTGCTTCCATGCGTGCTGGCCGCAAGCGTCGCTGACGAAGTGACCCGCCAATGGGGCATCGTTCATACCCTCTACACGGTTTCGTTCATACCTCATCTCACGCTGAGTGGATTGCTTTCAACTGTGATCGCGGGAATTTGCTTCGGCATCGTCGGCATGCTGTTTGCGAATGCGACCCATGCCTTGAGTGCGGGATTTAAGCGCGCCATTAAGTATCCACCATTGCGTTTGTTCGTGGGCGGCATGATCGTCGCCACAGGAGCCTATGTTCTGCATGGCCGCCAATTCCTCGGACTAGGAATCCCTACCATCCAAGCGGCATTCCTCCACCCTCTTCCTGCGTACGACTTTGGCGGTAAATTCGGCTTTACGGTGGTTACGTTGGCATCAGGCTTCAAGGGCGGTGAAGTTACTCCCCTCTTTTATATTGGGGCGACACTAGGAAATGCACTCGGCTACATCTTGCCACTGCCCTTTCCACTACTTGCGGGACTGGGATTCGTGGCTGTCTTTGCCGGTGCTGCTAATACACCGATTGCATCGACAGTAATGGCAATCGAGTTATTTGGTCCGCAAATTGGTGTTTACGCCGGTATTGCATGCGTTGTTGCCTATGTTTTTTCTGGGCACACCAGCATTTATCGCGCGCAACGCGTAGGCCATGCCAAGCATTTTGCGTGGCCTGAGGGGATTCGCCTCTCCGAAATTCCCGCCCTACGTCGCGCTTACCGCGAACCTGCTTCTTCAAATTCCCATTCTTAAAATCTAAACACGAGTTATTGCATGAGCAAGATCACTGCGTTACGCCTTTACTTCCATCACTCCGCCACCATTGAGCCGAAGACGTTCCTACAGAAGTTGAGCGCCACAACCGTGGCGTCACACGTCATGAAGAACGCTCATGAGCACGGTATTGAACAAGTTCTCGTCCATCATGTGCAAAGCGGATATCTACCTGGCGATAAGCCGCAGCATCGTAATGTCGAGCACTACCACCCTCGCCTCCCTCACTGCATCGAATTGATAGATATTGAAAGCAAGCTTCGTGCTTTTTGGGAAAGTCATGGACCACAGCTGAAGAATGTTCGCGCGTTGTTTATCCCATGTGAGGTGGCAGCTACGACGTAACACGTGTTGACTGAGCGAACGTCAAGATGTACGTGGACCCTGCTAAGAGGTGCACCACTGAGATCCTGTCGTATTTCGCTCGAGCGCCCTTAATGCCCTTAATAGAGGTACGAGCAAGACCATTCACATGGGCTTGGTCTAAGAGGGTGTATCTATAAAACCAGAGCCGCCGGACCCGATCACCGGCATGGAAGTCAGGATCTCTGCTGCCTACCCGGCGCTAAGGGGGGACCTGTACTTCAACCCTCATGTCATGGTCGGCCGGCGGCTCTGCATGCCCACCCCAGTGATACCCTTTGTGCTTATCAGACAACCTTTGAGGGGACGTATTCATCATCTGATGGGGGACAATACGCGGGCGGCTCATTACGATACGGAGAACCTATGACAAAGGGGCTTAACTGGCGGGGGTTTGTTGCCGTGGGCGTCGGCGGAGTTTTAGGCTGCTGGCTTCGCTACGTCTTATCCACCGTATTCAATTCCCTCTCCCCTCACCTACCACCAGGAACGTTGGCCGCAAATTGGATCGCCGCCTTCTTCATCGGCTGCCTAGTTGGCATTTTTCAACGTTTCGAAACGCTTCCTATGGAGCTTCGCCTGTTTACTACGACAGGTATCCTGGGCGGCCTTTCTACCTACTCCACCTTTTCTGCGGAAGCTGTAACGCTACTGCTTGCTGGACACTATGATTGGTTTGCGGTGCACATCTTCAGTCATTTGATAGGCTCGCTCGCTTTAACGCTGCTTGGCATCTACCTTGTCCACGCGGTTCTGAGCAAGCGTTATCAAGAAATGGATAATCCGGAACCTGAAAAGTGATTGCTTCATACTCTCTATTGCAACGTTGGCAGCAAGCGAACACCAAGGATTAAGCTCACAAACATCAGCGCAATAAATGACGCTGTTGGTATGAAAAAAAATAACCGACGAAAGAGTAGATGCGTTGAAGATCTAAGGCCCTTGTCACTTATAAGCTGCGGCGACCTATGCGAGATGCTGAAGCCAATAGCACTGCATAACAGGCCGCCAAGAATAATAAGCGCGCGCCCACTTGGTCCAAATATTGAGAGAAAGTGCATCATGTCGAGCGCAACGGCTAGGTCAATGATGTAGCCCGAAAGTGCCAGCATTAATAAATAAGTGGCAATGACGTCCGCCTTAGGCAGCCCTTCAACGAGTCGATACGCGGCTATGTAACATGAATCCAACGCCCTGTTTAATTCCATGGCACCACCTCGCGCGGCACTGTCGACTTCACCGAAGGATCATGACGGCAGACGCTGCCATCAAGATAAAGCCAAGCATCATTGCTGACGTGGCTAGCAAAAGAGGAACGCGTTTTTCGCTTTTTATACGAGGTACAGACCGAAACCCAGGAACCGGATAGCATCGCAGGGACCATGCGTACAGCAAGCAGCCACAACCACCCAATACGCCTGCGAGGGATAGTCTGAAGAAGGACAAAAGTCCCGTGACGGCCATTATTACCGCCCACGTTCGTTGCCCAGGCCCGACGTCCTGATCCAAATTCATAGGTCGCCTTCTAGGGGCAACGGCAAAAAGCTAGTTGCGCGGCGCCCAAATACCGTGCGTTTGGCTTCGTGCTCAAGAACGTAACCGTGCGTCATAGCTTTCCAGATCCAAGGTGATCGAACCTGGACCTAGGAACCTGCAGGCGAGACGCCTACGGCCGCCTTATCCAGGGGCTCGTAGGCATCATTAGCCGATCCAATCGGCGGTTAACGGAGGAATGCCATCTCCGATACGTGGATTATCCTACCACCTGGCAGCTCCCAAACAACTAGGACGCTTACGCCAAACTACCTTACGGTTAATTGGGTGCGTAACGCGACAGAGCGCTGTTAAGGGCACCCTTCAGCAGGGACGACGATGAGGTCAAAAGCAGCCGGTTCATGGGAGGCTAAAAGCCGAAAAGCAGTTGGCGTCCCTATAGCTTCTGAAGTACTGTCGTACTGGGAGATGGCATACCTCCTTCCATAAAACGCCCATTGGCTAATGATGCCTACCGAGTCCGCCCCGCTGCCCGGGGCGCTAGGTGTGACCTCAAAGCCGGGAGGTGCATTGTGGAGTTGCACGCGTATCTTCATCTGATGGTACAGAAACGGGCTTCTGACCTCTTCCTTAGCCCCGGTGCGCGTCCCAGCATCAAAATTGACGGGCAGTCACACCACATCGGTGAGATGAGATTGACCGCCGAGCAAGTGCATGCCATGGCCTTCTCGGTCATGAATGAGCGACAGCAGCGTGAGTTTGAATCGATACTTGAAATGAATCTGGCCATCACCCTGGCTGATGTAGGGCGGTTCCGCATCAATATCTACAGGCAGCGTGGTGATGTCGCCATGGTCGCGCGGTACATTACCAGCCAGATTCCGCCGATCGAAGCATTGAACTTGCCCTCAATTCTGAAGGATCTGATCCTTCTCCCTCGTGGACTTATCTTGGTCGTCGGGGCCACCAGTTCGGGGAAGTCCACCTGCCTTGCCTCCATGGTGGATTACCGCAACAGCACTCGAACCGGACACATACTGACGATCGAAGAACCCATCGAATATCTTCATCTTCACAAAGAGTCAGTAGTGGACCAACGTGAAATAGGTCTTGATACGCTGAGTTATGCCAATGCACTGAAAAATGCCATGCGCGAAGCTCCAGACGTCATCCTGATTGGCGAAATTCGCGATCGGGAGATCATGCAGCAAGCGATTGCCTACGCCGAAACCGGGCATCTTTGCCTGGCCACCTTGCACGCCAACAACGCGTCCCAAACGCTGGATCGCATCATTAATTTCTTTCCGGAAACCGCACGGCAACAATTGCTGATAGATATGTCACTTAATTTAAAGGCTGTGGTTTCCCTTCGTTTGTTGCGAGGCGAAGACGGCAGGCGTATTCCGGCGGTTGAGTTAATGCTATCTACCCCCTATATCGCTGATCTCATCGCCAAAGGAGAAATTCACAAGCTTCGAGATGCCATCAAGCAGGGCAAGGAGCAAGGAATGCTGCTTTTTGACGACTCGCTTTATCAGCTGCACGCGGCGGGCCGCATTGACTATCACCAGGCATTGGACGCGGCCGATTCGCGAACAGATCTGGCGTTGCGGTTTCGCCTTGATGGCCTCGCCCCCCAAGACGACTCCAGCTCGCCTCAACTGGACGACTATATGGGTGGGCTGGATGTATGAAAATGAAGAAGGGGTCTATTTACGCGGCGGCTTTTATGTGCCCGACCAAGCGCTCTTTGATGCAGCCAATTTTGGTTCGGGTCGAAGATAAATCCGCGCGTCGAATCACAACTTCGGCCTCGGTGAGGGCCTTACTCTCCATGCCTGAACGGATGGATTGCTCGATACTTAGACCTACAGCCTCGTGGCGGTTGCTCATTTCCTGTTGAAAAAGCGTGGCGTCCTTCCGGAGGTGTTCTTCAAAATCATGCCGAATTCGACCCGCTTGCGTTTCAATAAGTTCATCGGCGCGAAGTCGCGCGCGTCGAAGGAGAATCGGGTAACTGAATATCATCGGGAGTCCTCGGATGAGTAGGTTACCTAGCAGGCTCAGTCCACTTGGTTCGCTCCAGAACTTGTAAGAAAATTCCCTCGTATCTTTTTGCAACGCTTCGAGTTGAACGGGCGCGAACGGAATTTCGAAGATCGAAGCTGAATATTTTGCAAGATCGTCGACGAGTCCACACATTTGCGTCCAAAAGCGTGTGTGAGTCTCCTCAAGCTCAGCATTAAGCAAGACACCCTCTTCCTTTCGCCACGCATCGAACGCCGACCGGATGGCGCTAACGGTGCGCTCCTCAAGGCCTGCTTGGAGTGCGCGCGTGCCGCCACGGCGCAGCGGCAAGCCCCACTGCTCTAAATGGTCCTGCAGCTGAGACCGAAGATGGCGCTTAAACGTGTCTAGATCGGGCTGTAGGCGGCGTTTAACCGTCTTCTGGCAGTCACTGAGGATAAGGCAACCCATGTCCTCCTGTGCCTGCAAGAGTGCTGCCCTCTTTTTGGAAAAAGCGTCCAAGCGAAGCTCAAGCTGCTCGAGAGGGAGTTCCAAGGCGCGAATTTCTACGTCATTGGCCAGTTCTCGCTGTGCCAGGCACTGAACAATTTGACGACATGTGGACTCAATCCATATGCGTTCTCGATCGTCCCTCAGGAAGTGCTGAAGCGCATATTCGAAATTCGGAAGCCCACTGTCGCCCCCTGGCTCCAGACCACCCTCCTTACGGACTTGCAGAGCCTGTCTTGCCGATATGGGAAGAATCGGCACTTCCATCCCCATCGCTTTTCGTAGGGTACCGCTGGTGAATGCAATCGATTCTTGCAACTCGGACGGTGACAGCAGGTCGACTTTATTGAGAACACAAAACACCTTGGCCGCATGCCGTCGTATGCATACGAGGAAGTCAAGTTCATTATGGCTGAGGGGCTGGTCCGCTGAAATGATGAAAATGACCGCGTCGGATTGTGGAAGGTAATGGTGTGTCACCTCACTGTTTTGCTGATGTACGGAGCCAACGCCCGGTGTATCGACCAATTGCAAGCCCGCTTTGAGCCAGCTGCTGGGGTGATACACCGTGACGTCTCTCACTTCTTTGCAGTTGCCGGGATTCCCTTGCTCGGTGACGTAATCGGGTAACCGAGACAACTGCGCTAGCTGGCTATCACCATTACTAAACTGAACCCGGATGGCCGCCGATGGTCCAGACTTCACGATGGTGATAACCGAGGTAAGCGGTACGACGCCCATAGGTAGCACTTCATCGCCGAGTAGCGCATTGATGAACGTGCTTTTGCCCCGCTTAAACTCTCCCGCAACGACAATGTTGAACAGATGTCCGTCTATCTTCCGTTGAAGCGACGCCATGAGGTCTTCCTGCATTCCGGCAACACCTGACATGTCCCTGATGATTGACGATAGCTCCGATTGATTGGGTTGGAACATGGCGTTCATGGGAGTGCCTCATGTATGACAATCCAATTCCTTTACGTCTCGGCGATGCGACCGATCGCTAAGATGCACGATCAAAGTGTTTAGTGCCATGTGCGTTAGCGCCAAGTCAGGTAGGGCACCTGCCGTGCGTGCAAAGCCGCCACTGCCCGTTTGGCAACTTAAGATGAAGTCCGTCGCATCCTGTGGGTAGTAAAGGAAATTACCCGTGCGGGTGCTTCCAATCACGCCAGCGCAGGTTGTTTCTAAATTGGGGGACAGAGATCCCGCCGTTAAGCGGAAACCGAATCCCGGCGCAGACATCTGCTGAAGGAATTGGCCCGCTCCGATAGGTGCGGCGTGACCGCTAAGTTGCAAAACCCCCACGGCGGTTTCGGTATCCAAGACATTCGGTGGCGCCCCAAAACCGCCTGACGTGTCTTGCGATGCCATGATTGTGTTGACGGTCTCCTCCACGTCCATGGGCAAGCCGAAGTGGTTTTTTAGCCACAGCACGCAGCGTAGGCGTTGTAAGTTAGTCGTGAACGACACGCGCGCCGGGTCGAATCGGTATATCTGCAGTGCATTGACTGCCAACTTGACATCAACCTCCATGGGATCATCAACATCCAAAGCATGGAGTGTGCGCACACGGTAATACAGTGCAAAGGGCTGAGGCTCGATGGGTTGCCCAAGGACGAAATCAGCGTGCATGTCCGGTTCGCAAGCAGAAATGCCCAATAGCGTTAAAGTGGCCAACCCGTGCCACGTGTCGGCCAAATTGGGCTCTTCGAGGTAATAGCCTCGGTAGAAGCAAAATCCCCCACGAGGCGATTGCTTGCCCAAGACATACGTTTGCGCCCTTTCAAGGGCTGCAGCGACGGGACTCTCGGAAACGAGAATAGATGCGGTCGACATCAGCGATCCCTCCCGTAGCAACGATTTCCAAGGGGAAGGAACGCAAAAAATGAGTGCACAAAAATGGGCATGACTTAACTCCTAATTGGCAAAAAACTAACCAATAGGAGTCATTAGCCCGATGGGCGGTTCTAGGTGAACTCCATCACCTGATGGATAACCTATCATGTCTCCCGCAGGCTGAAAACTGCCCGGCCCATGCAATAGAGCCTCGCTTGCAAGTGACTGAATAAATAGGCATTAATCGAGGGCTTTCTCCAGGCTGCGCAGGGCTGGATGAACATGACGCTCGCTTCTCAGGCGGCAATAATCGACTCAACCAGACGCTTAGATTTAAGCACTTCTGGACGACGCAAAAGCCAAGCCCGACACCACCCCTAAAGAAGGGTCGCCAGCGACCATTGCAACCTCTGGAAAGCTTGCTTGGACTTCTTTCTGCAGTAGCGATGAGCGAGAGCTACCACCCGTTAGAAAAATGCTGCCAGGTACATGGGGCATCTCATCACGCGCCTGCTGAAGCAGGCGCCTCAGTCGGGATAAGAAATCCTCGGCAGCACATTCGAGGTCGCTTTGCCCTACCTCAAGTGCCATGTCCTTCTCAATGAATGTCAGGTCCGCTCCCGATTTTTCATTGCCGCCCAGTTCGATTTTGGCGTGTTCGGCCAACCGATTTAAGCGCGTCGTGGCACCCAGCTGCTGGAGGGCCCGCAACCGACTCCCAAAGGGTTCGTCCACCAGACGATAGTTCTGTCGTCGGAATTCACGTTGCTTAGGAAGAATGTGAACACTCGCCGCTTCGACGAAATGGTGAACCGGAACGGTCGAGACGTCCTTACCAAAATGCGGCATAAAACTTTGCAGGCTCACTCCCACATCCAAGTCGGTTCCGCCTTTGGGAAGCCCCCAGCTGTGATGGATGATCGGATCGTCCTCCCCACCTAACTCAGCGTAAGCCACGTCTGTTGTGCCGCCACCTATGTCCACGATTAGCGCATGCTGCCGGTTCGACAGGCTCATGTGATAGTGCATGGCCGCGGCGGCAGGCTCTTCCAGAAAAGACACTTCATCAAACCCAGCGATGGCCGACGCTTCACGCAGGAGATCCAGCGCCTGTGTACCGCCCGCTGGCCCCATGGAACTTCGAAACTCAACCGGTCGGCCAATAACCGCGCTTCGTACTGGAACATCAAGTTGCCGCGTAGCTGTAAGGCGAATGTGCTCCAAAATATGCGCCGCAATATTGACGATCGTGCGACGAACGGGGGGATCCAGGCGGTATCCGAGCATCGACTTAGGGGACTCAATCAGATGACCGGTACCTTCCACCAGGTACGCTTCGACCGCCTCTTCACCGAAGAGAGCGTCCTGAAAACTCGCAATCGAGGTCGCCGCCGTGCGTGTTTGCTCTTCCATCCATTGGCGTCGCACGACGCGGATCGCATCGCGATGGCGTTGCCCTTCCGGGAGGGCGGGGTTTTCCCTTCGCATACGAAGCAATAACGATTCAACCTGTGCCTCCAGCGCTGGCGTTAAGCGAAAGTCATCCGGGTTAGGGAGTACCTCGGGAAAGAACACAGCTGTACGAAATTGATGTGCATCGCCGAAGCGAATCAAGGTCAACTTGCCATCTACCATGGCGGCGGCGGCAGAGTAACTGGTTCCAAAATCGATGCCGATACGCATAGGGTGCCTGCGAGACAATCAGACTTAATAAGCCCGCTATTATGACAGCTTCGAGCCTGGCACATGAATGCCTCTACCGAGCCACGCTTGCTGCGCAACGGAACCCGCGCTATCGTTTTGCTGGGAGATGGCATTCCTCCTCGCGTAATGAACCGCCCTCGCGGCTAATGATGCCTACCGACTGCGTCGCATACGTGCTGGCACTCTTGAAGTGGCGGGCACGCGGTGTGACGCCGATCGATAGGGTATCCATCACCGCGGCGCCACGATGCCTCTTGATCGCGCCTCAGTGACGACAGCCCTTCCCGGTGCGTCACCGGGCCGATCGCTGGTCCGTGACGCTCGGTGGCTTCCACATGTTCTTTTCTCCCACAAGTCCCGTCATCTGGCGCACTTATCGCCGGTTGCTTGGTTACACCGCGGCGCACCGTCGTATGGCCGCTGCGGCCGCTCTGGCCATGATCGTGGATGCTCTCTGCTTGACGCTGTTCGCGAAACTCATCAAGCCACTACTTGACCGACTGTTCATCGATAAAGATCCGACCACCATTTTTTGGATGCCGATATGGATTATCGGTATTTTTGTCATTCGCAGCGCCGCATCGTTTGTCAGTGACTACGCCATGGCTTACGTTGCCAGAGGTGTGGTTTACGACATGCGCAACGACGTTTTCAAGGCATACATGCATCTTCCCGTCGACTACTTCAACGCCGAGAGCAACGGAATGCAAATCGCGCGAGTGAGTTATACCTGCGAACAGGTAGCTCAAGCAGCGACGGACGCAGTCAAAACGGTGCTGGTTGATGGCCTAACTGTGATCGGTCTCGTTGTTGTCATGCTCTATTACAGTGCAGAATTAGCGCTCGCTTTGTTGATCATGGTTCCCACGGTCGCCCTGATCGCTACAAAAGTGAGTCGATCCTATCGGCGATCCAGCAGCCGAATGCAACTGGCCATGGGCACCATTACCGCTGTCGTAGCGAGCGCCGTGACTAGCTACCGTGAAATCAAGACATACGGGGCACAATCACAGGAAAAATCTCGCTTTTTCACCATTGCCGAGCGTGTCCAACGTTTGAACCTGAAGGTGGCAGCTACCAGTGCGCTGGCCACCGCACTGGTCCAGCTCGTCGCGGCCATTGCCTTGGCTTTTCTCATTTACCTGGCGACACGTCCCAGCCTGCTTTATTCCATGACACCGGGCACGTTCTTTGCCGTCCTTATGGCCATGGGGGGCATACTGCCATCCCTTAAACGACTTACCGGCGTACAAGCTGCCATGCAACGCGGCATGGTCGCGGCAGAAGACCTGTTTGCCGTGATCGATGCACCTCCTGAACCCGATCAGGGCAAACAAATCGTTGAGGATATCCAAGGCGAACTTGAGTTTCGCCACGTGCAATTCACCTATCCCGAAGCGCCAACACCTGCGCTACGGGATATCACGCTTCGCTGTCGACCTGGCACCATTACTGCCTTGGTCGGGCGCTCTGGTAGTGGCAAGAGCACGCTCTCCAGTTTAGTTCCGCGTTTTCACGATCCGAGCAGTGGCGGTATCTTGCTCGATGGCATTGATCTTCGTGACTACCAACTGGCCTCGCTTCGCCAGAATATTGCCTGGGTCGGGCAAACGGTCGTCCTCTTCGACGACACGGTCGCAGCGAATATCGCATACGGTGAGCTGAGCGGCGCAAGTGAGCGCGATATTAGGAAGGCCGCTGAGGCGGCCAATGCGTGGTCATTCATCGAGCAGCTTCCACTAGGCCTGCAAACCCCGATAGGTCGTGACGGCGAGTTGCTATCGGGAGGACAGCGGCAGCGTATCGCCATTGCGCGCGCGGTCCTTAAGGATGCCCCACTGTTGATTTTGGATGAGGCGACATCCGCGCTGGATACGGAGTCGGAACAACTTATCCAGGACGCGCTCTTGCGGCTGATGCACCGCCGAACCACGCTCGTCATTGCACATCGCCTCTCAACCATACAACACGCGGATCAGATCGTGATGATCGACCGGGGGCGTATAATCGAGTATGGGACCCACGCCAATCTCCTGGCCATTGGTGGCGCCTATGCCAATCTGTACCGGCTGCAATTCTCGTCGGCGGGCTCCCGGCAGCGTCCCTCGGCCAGTTAGGCAAGCGCATGCTCCCTTGATGGAGAGCGGTCCTTCCAGTAATGTTTTCACCTGGGAGATGGCATTCCTCCCTGATCGTCCCAACCGCCGTAAGGCTAATGATGCCTACCAAATGTGCCATCCGGATCGTGATGGTTGGTAGGTGTGACTTTCCTTCCAAAGTCCGACCCGGAGTGCGCTTTTGTCAGGCCGCGCTACGGAGGTCATCATGTGCCCCACTACTGAGAGGAACCCGTCGCGCGACATTCGTTGCGTGCTTGACTCTGCGCCCTTGATGGCGCGGACGGCTGCTTGTCAATCAATCGCCCCGCATCATGACTAGCCGGTTGCTGGCCCTGTATGACGGTTCGGCGGACTCGCGTAGGGCGGTCGTGGAAGCATTGAAGCTCGCCGCAGACGTTCATGCCTCCCTGTTTGTCCTGGCCATTGGCTTGGCGGAGGAGGCCGCCAAGCACGTGGAGACAGGCGAGCGTCTGACGCGGGACTTGAGTACGTTTGCGCACCAGGGACAGGTCCTGGGCGTGGACGTCGACGCCAGTTACCTGGACGCCCCTACCCTCGACCTTATCCGGCAGGTGCTTCTTGCGCACGGGATCGACCGGGTCATCGTGGGACGGCCCGAAAGCGGTGCGTCCCAAGCGAATACCCTGCTCCTGAAAGCCCTGCATGGCGACTGCCCCGTCCCCGTCACCGTGGTTGGATGAGGGAGGCAAGCATGACACCGCATTCGAACCCCAAACTTGCTACGCGCACCGAAGAAGCGCGCCGCCTGCTCATGGATACGATCCGTGAGCTTGCTTTGGCGTCGCATTTCAGCCGGCCGGTGCTCAAGGCAGCCGAGGGGCTAGCCTTGCGCAGCAAGGACTGGCAAAAGCCGCTCGCTTGGTTTCAGCCGGAAGGAAGTCAGGCTCAGGCGTTGCAATGCGGCGTCATGGATACAGACGGCAACCTTCAATGCGTTACCGCTTATCTGTTTGCGCTGTTTGGGCAGGTCCGACTGGAGTCGCAATGCAGTTGCGGGCTTACCCAGTGTGTCCATGCAGCCGCGATGCTGATTCGGCTCCAGCAACTGCTTGACTGGCCCCGGGCCATGACGCCCCTGCAACGCTGGCAACTGAGCGTTGAAAGCTGGCGCGACATACCTGACGTCTCCGCGATGGCACTTCCCAAGACGGAGTCATGGCGCTTGGTTTGCCTGCTTCAAACCGATGGCGACCGCCCTCCTTTCAAGATGGCGGTTCAATTGATGCTTGCTCATGGGTCCGACGCGGGACGCTGGATGTCGGTGGAGCACTCAAGAGCACACCCCCATCTGTCGCGACAGGCAATCCTGTGGCAATCGCAACTCGCGATGACACAGAAACGACGCCGCACCAACGACGCGTGTTTTGTACTACAAGGTACCTCAGGCGCTCATTTGCTAACCGAATTCCTTGACGCGGGAATAGGCATGCACGCGCATACGTTGCAAGAAATACGTGCAGGCCAAAAGCGCCAGCCCGCGTGGGAGTGGTCGCGCGACCAGCATGCCAATGCTCGCATTGCCCTATGCTGGCCAACTTCTCACGATGTGCAATTAGTCGATCTAGCTGGACTTCATTACCTGGACCTTTCTACCGCCGAGTTCGGCGTTCTGGCGTTATCGAAAACGGCTTGGGATATCGTTCAGCAAATGCCGTCCATCGGTCCTGGTGACGTGCGAGAACTTACCAGCACGTGGCCACCCCATCCCCTACTAACGGACATACCGCCACCCCCAACCGCGCCGGCAGTTCGTCGCGTCGATGCAGCATTCCATCCGGTTGCAGTCATAGGTGCCTCCCGGTACGACCAACGCGGCGACTATGAGTTCTACGTGCATGCCTACGCAGACTATGGTGGCCATCGGTTAAATCTAGCCAGCAAATCGCACCAGCAAGAGCTGATCATCCAGGCAGGCCGCGAATACGTTGTTTTACAACGCGACGTGGACAAGGAGGCGGCCGCACAAGAGGCCATCAACGACATAGGTCTGGTAGACATCGCAACACTCGTGCCGGAGGCGCGCCGCGTCTTGACGCCGATTCCTGGCGGGGGCGCTCTGGCGCACCGCGACTACCATCATGGCGGTGCAGACACCTTTGCCAGCCTTGAATCATTGCTGCAGGCGCTCGGTGATGCCGGCTATACCTTGGAGTACGATCCGGAACTGCCCTTCACCGTCTTGCCCCGTGACATTGAACTAAAGGCCAGCCTGGATGGTGGTCAACGGCCGGGCTGGACACAGTTCGAGCTCGCCGCAACAGTCGATGGTGAGGAGATCGACGTGTTGCCGATTGTGCTGGGAGGGCTCGCACATCGTGCGTTTTCGCTAACCCCGCTCCCCAACGAACCCACTGATGCTCATTGGCTCGCCCCACTCGGATCGCAGCGCTGGCTTCCGCTTCCGCTTCACCAACTGCGCGAATGGATAGCCCCGCTGGTCGAGTGTCTGGATCGCCCCACGGCGTCGCAAGCACGGCATTTGGATATTTCCCGCTCACAGGCCATGGCGCTGAGTAGCTGTTTGCAACACCAGGGCATCCGTGTGGACGGTGGGCAGGCGTCGCATATTGCGCAAACGCTTTCGGCACTCCGTGCGGCTGTCACACAGGCTCCGACGATCGCCGTACCATCGTCGTTCCGGGGTACCCTGCGTGGATACCAGCAGGAAGGCCTTCAGTGGCTGCAAGCACTGCGGGAAAGCGAACTTGGCGGCGTTCTTGCGGATGACATGGGACTTGGCAAGACCGTTCAGATCATCGCGCACCTGCTGCTGGAAGACGAAGCCGGACGGCTGAATCGCCCCGCTTTGGTCGTTGCACCGACCAGCCTGATCTTTAACTGGCTGGATGAAGTCGCGCGCTTTGCCCCGGGGCTGCATTGCGTCAATTTCACCGGCGCGGCTCGGGCATCATTGCATGACACCCTTCCGGGTGCGCACATCATCATCACGAGCTATGCATTGGTCGCCAACGACCTTCCCATTCTTGAGAAGATTGACTACGCGATGCTGGTCCTGGATGAGGCGCAGTGGATCAAAAACCCGTTAACACAGACTGCCCGCGCAATACGTAAACTCCGCGCCGCGCACCGGCTTGCCGTAACCGGTACACCGCTGGAAAACCACTTAGGCGAGCTCTGGGCTCACTTCGACGCCGTGCTTCCTGGATATCTCGGCGACTACCGTTCATTCCGGCGAAGTTTTAGGCAGCCGATTGAGCAATATGAGGACGACACTCGCAAGGCGATACTGCGTCAACGTATAGGCCCATTTCTCCTGCGGCGCACCAAGACAGCGGTCGCTCCCGAACTTCCCCCAAAGACCGAAACCATCTTGCGGATCGCGATGAGCGAGCGTCAGCGCCAGCTATACGAGTCGCTCCGTCTCGCCCAAAACGAACGCGTGCGGGAGGCCTTGGCTAGCTACAACCAGGAACAGTCGCGCATTGTGGTGTTGTCGGCCCTGCTGCGTCTACGCCAGGTTTGCTGCGACCCACGACTGGTGGAATCTTTGAGCGATCCGCCCGAGTCGGCGAAGCTTGAGGCTCTTCTTGAATTGATTCAATCACTACGTGAAGAAGACCGTCAGATTCTAGTCTTCAGCCAATTCACATCCATGCTGGAGCTGATTAGCCAAGCTCTGAAGAAAGCAGGCATGCGCCACAGCGTGTTAACAGGCGATACCACGGATCGAGCCACTCCAGTCCGGGATTTTCAATCCAGAGCCTGCCCGATCCTACTGGCCAGCCTCAAAGCGGGTGGTGTGGGGCTAAATCTCACCGCGGCGGACGCCGTCATCCATTACGACCCCTGGTGGAATCCCGCCGTAGAGATGCAGGCGATCGATCGCGCCCACCGCCTTGGCCGTGAGCATCCGGTTTTTATCTACAAGCTGATCTGTGACAACACCATCGAGGAGAAGATTGACGCCATGAAAAGTCAGAAAAGCGACCTTGCCGGCGCCATGCTCAGCGAAAGCAATGCGCCTCTGGAGCGCTTGAGCACCCATGATCTTCGTGAATTGCTTCACCTCTCCGCCACGTGATGCCCTAATTTCAAAGGACAACTCCCATGAAAGTGACCCACATCGACGCCATTGAAGTACTCGATTCACGCGGCAATCCCACAGTCGAGGCGGTGTTACGACTTGAGGATGGTTCCGAGGGCCGCGCCATTACCCCTTCCGGCGCCTCCACCGGTGCGAACGAGGCTGCCGAATTACGCGATGGTGACCCGCATCGTTATGGCGGCAAAGGTGTACAAAAGGCCGTCGGTCATGTTCGAAATGAGATAGGAAGCGCCGTGCTCGGCAAGGACGTAGGGGATCAGCGATCTTTTGATCGCCTGCTGTGTGAGCTTGACGGTACCCCGCACAAGAGCCGGTTGGGCGCCAATGCCATTCTCGCCGCCTCTATCGCCTACGCCCGCGCTGTCGCTGCGTCCCAAAAAATGCCCCTATACCGGCATTTGGGCGGTGATGACGCGGTCATCTTGCCGGTACCCTGCCTCAATGTGATCAATGGCGGTCGTCATGCTGACAACACCGTCGATTTTCAAGAGTTCAAGATCGTACCCCACCATGCGGAGAGCTTCGCAGAGGCGATACGCGTGGGTGAGGAAGTGTTTCATGCACTGCGAAAGCTATTGCAAGAACATGGGTTGTCCACCGGTGTCGGGGACGAAGGTGGCTTCGCACCTAACTTGCATAGTAACGAACAAGCCATTGAGCTCATCATCACTGCCATAAAGGCCGCCGGTTATCACCCTGGCGAGCAGGTTTCGCTGGCGCTGGATCCCGCCGCAAGCGAAATGTGGCACCATGGCCGCTATCGCTTCTTCAAATCCACACAGGCGGAACGTGACAGCGCAGCGATGATCGCCCTGTGGGATGACTGGCTTCAGCGTTACCCCATCGTCTTGCTGGAAGACCCTCTCTCAGAGCACGACTGGGAGGGTTGGAGCCAGTTGACGCAAGACCTTGGGGATCGCGTCGAACTTGTGGGAGACGACATCTTTTGCACCAACCCCAACCTTCTCAAGCGCGGAATCCATGAAGGCGTTGCCAATTCCATTCTGATCAAGCCCAACCAGATTGGCACCGTCACCGAGACGCTTGACTGCGTAGAGCAAGCCAAGGCTGCGGGATATGGATGCTACGTATCGCATCGTTCCGGCGAAACCGAAGACACATTTATCGCTGATCTTGTCGTAGCCATAGGCTGTGGTCATATCAAGACGGGCTCAGGTTGCCGTGGCGAGCGCACGGCTAAGTTCAATCGGCTATTGCGCATCGAGCACGAACTCGGATCTCGTGCGCGCTTCGCAGGACGATCTGCATTCATACGCTAGTGGCTCACCGATCCCGCAGATTCACCACTGAGCTTGCGGGATCTTCCGACTTTTCATGATCGCTCAAATCCGCGGGCGTGCTTCGCTGCTGTGATAAGCCGGCCGCACGCTTGAGAGCACTTCTAACGCTCGAATACCTCTGCATAGAGATCGCGACCGTAGCTGGTCTCAAGCGGGACGCCTTCCGTTAAGCGAAATGTTCTTGTTCCATCCTCTTGTCGTTCCGCGCGGAGAAAGAGCGCATCTTCACGCCCACTTTGCTGAAGTCCGTGCGAAAACGTATACAAATGCGTGACAAAGTAGACCACAATCCGCCGATCCAGGAATGCAGTGGTTACCTGCCTGGCGATTTCGGCGCCCTCCATCTCATTTGTGGACGCGAATGACTCATTAAACAGCACGATAGCGTCGGGAACGATTTCTTGGGCGATGGTGCTGACGCGATCCAACTCTTCATCCAACTTGCCATGCTCCATCGTCGCGTCTTCTTCACGCTTGTAATGCGTGTACAAGGCTGCACAGAGAGCCCCACAGTAGGTCCCGGCGGCCACAAACATCCCACTCTGCGTCATAAGCTGGGCGACGCCCACACTACGTAAGAAGCTGGACTTTCCGCCTTGATTGGCTCCCGTAATGATCACGAGGTGTTTTCCAGCGACGTTCAAGGTATTACCCACAATTTGACGCTCATGGCTTAAACTTAGCGCCAGGCATGGATCGTACAGATCGCTGAAATACCGAGGGCCAATACCAGCCTCCGAAGTTTCTGGAAGAACTACCGGACGCCCCAGTGCCTCCAGCTTGACTTGCAAATTCAAGCAACCCACATAAAAGGCCAATTCCGTGCGGAGCATTTGAAAGAAGGCCATGATGTGGTCCATGGATTGGGCCAAAGCGTTCGCGACCCGGTTAATACCGCGGTTTCGCATCTGCGCTACGGCTTGAGCGCCAGCCAAGTCTCGCTCAGCCAGCCGGAATGTATAGGAAGGCGGGGAATTGCCGAAGACCCGCTGCAGCAGCCCTACCCCTCGACGACCGGGGCGGCGCAAGACAAAATGAGTGCCTTCGTTGCCGGCGCCGAGCTCGGCACTCAGTAAGATGCCGTGTCGAAATTTCAGCTCTCTGAGATGATCCTGCACGCTCGATAAATAACTGTCGGTAAACTCGGCGCGCAGCATGGCAAAAAGATCGGCCAAACCTCGCGAACCAAACCGATCCAGTTGTGCGTCAGCGAGTACCCTCATTTTCTGCAGCACACCAGCGAACATCTGCATCACTTCGATGGATCCGTGCAGGATGGATGAAGGGTGGTCGCTGGAAAAGCTCCAATAGCAGCGCTTCCTTCCTTCAATCGCTTCCATGGTTAGAGCGTACAGCTGGCGAACGACATCCGGATGTTTGAGGCTGTCCCACAGCACGTCATGACGATATCGGATAGTTTCCAGGTCATTGGTAAAGCAAAGCAATAGCGCCCTGCATGCAATATCCCGAATGAAGTCGTCCTCGTCGGACATGGCCGCTAGAAGAACATCCAGTTCCAGGTCTTTTCGTAAGTTTGTCTCTTGGCTCGGAAGTGCCTGGTCGGCGTCGAAATTCTTCGCCGGATGCATCAGATACGCCTTCATGTTCCTATCCGCCTTACCAGCCAGTCATAGGTCACGCGGTATTTTTCAGCGATCGCCAAAGCGTACGCCAATCCGTCCGCGGGTCTGCGCTCCACTTTGAAGGTTCGGAGGGCCGGGTCCGCGGGATTGAGTGTGCTGCTCATGCTGACCGTGGCGTCGCTATAGGAGGCCAGTTCGGTCAAGAACGTTACGCAAACGCCAATGACGTCAAGCCGTGAAAGGCGACTCATGATTTCCTTCCCAAGGAAGTTCGCATCATCCAAAGTCGTGGACGAAAAGATCTCATTGATGATGACAACACTTCGATCGGTCGCCTGATCCAGTATGTGGTGAATTCGCACTAGATCGTCTTTGAGTTTCCCCCTCAAGCTGGCGATGTCTTCCTCTCGCTCAAAATGGGTCAGCAAGTGATCAAAAAGGAAGAGGCTCGCGTCCCGTGCCGGAACGGCACAGCCGAGGTTAGCAAGCCAGTGCATTTGCCCGAATGCCCGCGCAAACGTCGTCTTCCCACCCTGATTGGGTCCGGACACGACGAGCAATCGCTCTGTATCCACCAAATAGAAATCGTTGGTGACGATGCGAATATTGTCCCTGGCCAGGCGTTCAGCCAGAGCAAGATCAAATGAATCCGAGGCCGATATTTGTTTATCCTCGTCGGACACTCGGGGGTAGCAAAATGACAGGCCGCGTGCGCGAAAGCGGCTTATATAAGTCAGATAGGCAACGTAGAACTGGATTTCACGATCAAATAGCTCGATTGCGCCATCCAGAAATTCTTCATTCTCTCGGCCATACACTTCAAGCTTGAGAAACGTCTCTGGGTGAAGAAGGGCCACTCTTTCCAGAACTTGCGCATCGATGTGATCCAATCCTGGCCATCGAGAAAAGTGAGCGAGATAGCTTTTTGATGCCCCTTGTCGAAATTTTGCAAATGTCTCTTCGATCGAGACACTGGCGTCGACCTCGCCCTCATAAGGGCGCACCGTAATGGCTCGATCGTTGAGGTGCAGTCCGTATCGTATGGCAGATAGCTCGTCGATAAGCCCCCGCGCCTCGCTTATTCTCGTTTCGAACATCTTCGATCGGACGTGCTGCGTCAGATAAGCCATCCAAGCGCGAAGCCCCCTCGAGCCGGGCTTTTCCCGCTGTAGCTCCTGAACGAGGCGCTCCACCGCGGAGCCGTAGAGGGTGATAGCCCCAAGCAGCCATCGTTCTCTTTCGTAGCGATAGTGCAGCTTTTCTCGCTGTGCCAGCAGATCGCGTATGGCTTTCATACCACTGGCAAACGCATTCACCGCCGCCATCAGTTCATGCCGTTCCAGGTCCTGCATGACTTCCTGACGGAAGGCAATGTCATCCAGGGAACGCACGGGAGCATAGAAGAACGGCGCCAGATGATAGTCTCCCTTACCCTCCGTAATGGCGGCCACGACCTGATCTAAATTCAGGTCGCGAAAGCATGCGGGGGTCTCAGACACTTCTCCGTCGACATCCCACCCCTGCCCCGCAAACAGGATGCTTTGAAATACGATGGAGTCTTGAATCAAAGCGTCGTTCATGACGGGCAGCTTTATTTTGGTTCGTTCTGGTAAGCCGTATAGCGATCAATGCACGACAGGATCTCCTGGCGTGCCGCACCGACGTCTCGCCACCCCTCAAATCGCACCCATTTCCCCTTTTCGAGATCCTTGTAGTGCTCGAAGAAGTGCTGAATGCGACGCCGCGTGGTTTCCGGAATGTCTGGGAGGTCCTGCCAGTGTGCGTATCCGGCGAAGGTACGGGTTACCGGTACCGCAATTAATTTTGTGTCCTCTCCATTTTCGTCAGTCATATCCATGACGCCTAACGGTCTGCAAACGATGACTGACCCTGGAATGAGTGGCATCGGAATCACGATTAACACATCAAGTGGGTCCCCGTCGCCGCAGAGCGTGCCTGGCATGTATCCATAATTGCAGGGATAACGCATCGGCGTGGACAGTACTCGATCGACAAATATGGCGCCCGACTCCTTGTCTACTTCGTATTTCACTGGCTCTGCGTCCATGGGAATTTCGACAATCGCGTGGATCGCGTCGGGAATCTGCGGACCTGGGGAAACTTTATTTAGTGCCACGGCGCTTACTCGCTCTCGGTCAAATGTTGCGTTTCGTTAATGGAGTGGATCGTGAAGCGATCCTCATGGAAGTGGAGTTCGCTGATGCCACAGGGCGACGGGGAGGTTAGCCAATAGCTCGCCGGCGACAGTGCCAGTGCATGGCAAAGGAGCAGTCGAATGACGCTGTCATGGGCAACCAGTGCAATCGTGCCGTGATGGTGCGCGTGCAGGATGGTTTGCAGTGCATCCGTGGCACGCGCAAGCACCTCGTGCAGGGATTCCCCTCCTGGCAATCGCATCGTCTGAGGCGCACCGTGCCACGCCGCCAGTTCGTTAGGCCAGCGTTGCGCCACTTCCGTTACGAGCTTGCCTTGCCAGGCCCCGTAGTCGATGTCGTTGAGCCCATGATGGGGCATGACATCTAGCTTGAACGGACTCGCTATCGTGTCTGCCGTTCTTACGCAACGTGTCAACGGACTGCAGTAGATCGCATTGAGAACCCACCGATCGCTGATGGCCTCTCTCGTTTGCTCGGCTTGGTGCACCCCACGTTGCGTCAACGCCAGATTGGTACGCCCACGGAACCGTGGAGGTGTAATGCCCTCCACTTCTCCGTGCCGAACGAGCAAGATGGTGGTCATGGCCGCAACTCCTTGGTAGACGTTAATGGGTCAGGAACACGTGCAAAGAACAACAATGGCGCGCCGAGCACCTGCAGCGCGACGGACAGCACGACAATGCTCCAGAGTGAGTGTTCGTAGGCCCACCCGAGCGCCAGGCTGCCAAGGAACCATGCGACTCCAAAAACGGTGTTGAATACGCCAAAAGCGGAGGCGCGCCGATCGGGTGAAAACAATCGCGACACCGCGGCGCGCATGACCGACTCATGCGCCCCCACTCCAACGCCCCATAGAGCCACCCCAATGGCGAGCCATGTCACGTTGCCGAGGAAGACACAGGGCGCAAAGAGCGCCGACAGCGCGGTCGCGACCAGTAGGGCAGCCACACCATAGCGGTCGAATAGCCGCCCGAATACCAACGCACTAGCACCCGCCGAGACCATGCCCAGTGCGTATAAGGGAGGTATCCAAACGTCTGGTAGCACGTGCGAAGCATGCGCGTGAAATGCAATCAGCGAATAGTCCGCGAAGCCGGCGGCCACTAGTGATGTGCCACACAAATAGAGCAGAAAGCGTCGATTGGCGTTGACCACCGGCGCGTAGGCAGATCGCTCCAAGTCTCTTGGTGTGGGAAACGCCAGACGTGCCAGGATGAGTGCGAAGAGCCCAGCTATCGCAGGAACCAAGAGAACCGCATACGCTAAGTGATAGTCGCCACGTATCAGCAGCGCCGCTGCCATAAGTAAGGGCCCGATCGTGGCGCCCGCCTGGTCCATCGCCTCATGCAAGCCGAAGGCCCAGCCACTACCAAGGCTACGCCCTGCATGAGCCAACATCGCGTCACGCGCCGGCGTACGGATCCCCTTGCCGATGCGCTCCCCAATAATCAGCGCACCGGCTATCTGCCAATTTCCTGCGAGAGCCAGGAGTGGAACGACCAGCAGGTTGACGGCAAAACCGATCATGGTGATTAGCCAATAGCGACCCGTACGGTCAGCCAAGTAGCCGGTAAACATACGTAGTCCGTAGCCGGTCAGCTCACCTATCCCGGCAATCGCCGAAACCCAGAAGCCAGTCGCACCCAAAAGCCCTAGGAACTGGCCATTAATGCTGCGGGCACCTTCATAGGTCATGTCGGCGAACAGGCTGACGATCCCCACCATCACGACGAAACGTAGTGCACGACGCGCATGGAGACGGCTGCGGTAAATCGGCAGCTGCAATACGACGGCGTCATTGCTAGCGTCCATCAGGGGGCTCCGCGAACCACGGTGGCGGGAACGCCCGTGTCGCGCACAACCGCGTCCAGTAGTCGGCTTATCTCCGTGTCGGCGCCCAGGTCATCGGGTTTGGCGATAACGATAAGGTTGATCTTTCGCTTTCGAACCTCATCGGCCACGCGTTCAATGCTTGGATCTGCCAGAACGTCACCGTCCAGCGCGATGCCATAGCGCTGGCCAATCCGTGCAAAGGCGAGCAAATCGTCAGCGAGACGTTCGCACTGCGTGGCGTCGTCCGTAACGCTGGGAACCGCTAGCACGTGCAATGCAGCCGTGCTCTGCTCGCGAGCGAGCTGAAATGCCGTTTCGACGGCAAGGTCGCCCAAGGCGGAACGGTCATATAACGCGAGAATTTGCGTGGCCACAGAGCATGCGTCCTGTCCGGGGATAGTGGTCAATCGATGCCCGGCGCCCCTGTACGCCAGCCGGCATGATGGCGATGCGGATCGGGCGAGAGGGCGCGCACGCATGCGTCTGCGCATGCGCGTGCATGCACACCAAGACGCTGCAGTCCCACGGAAGAGATGCATGACCCGACTCCAGAACCGTCGCTAATCGGACGCCTGAATCGGAACGCGTATTACGAAGGGAATCGGGGAATGCCCACCGTAACGCGCGCCACGAACAAGCGCGTTCGATAGGCATCATCAGCCTTGCGGCGGTTGGGCCAAGCCCGGGAGGAATGCCATCTCCCTGGGCAAACCATACCGTAATTCCGCCTATGCCGGCAAGTTGCCTGTCATGGTGTCGGACGAGCCGCTTGACGAGGTTTTCACGGTCCGGAGGGCTCGCAGGCTGGCACATTCCCCGGCTGAGAAAACCGTGTTAACGTCAACGCAACAGGGCGATGGTGTCCGCCTTTGACCGCCCCCAGGGCTGATGACACCTACAGGCGAGTGATGGCTTTTCCATACTTGGAGCCGTGTCATGACCTGTACCGTCCTGTCGTCCCTAGTCATCCTTTTTGGCGCCGTATTGGCTGCCGGCGTGCGCCGGCACAACCTAGGCGTAGCACGCATACGCATCAAGTCGTCTTCGCGTCGGCCACAGCGCTGAGGGCGCGTCGTCATGTGGCAGGACATCGCCGCGCAGGTCGCGCAAGTGCTCGCGGCGTTGTTGCTATCTCCCCTCCTGCAGGGATTTATCCATCGCTATGAAGAACGCGCGCAACGTGCGCGCGGCCCCTCTTTGCTACAGCCCTACCGCGACTTGCGCAAGCTGTTTCGCAAGCAATTGGTCATTCCCAACACCGCCGGATGGATCTTCTGGACGGCGCCCGTAGTGGCCTTTACCGCGATGTTGACGGTGCCCATCCTAATCCCGGTCCTGACGGACTACCCGCTGCCACTTTCCGACATGGGCGACATCCTGGGCGGGGGTCTCATCCTGACGCTCGGCACGTTCTTCATAAACCTCGCCGCGCTGGATACTGGCAGTGCCTACGGGGGCATCGGCGCAAGTCGCACCGTGATGATTACGATTCTCGCCGAGCCCACGCTGATATTGGTGTTCGTCGGCATCACGCTGATGGCACACGCAATGCTGCCGTTTGTCGTCAATCACCTTTTGGTCGCTCATCCCGAGGTCTATCTAGGGCCAACGCATCTTTTCCTGGTCGCGGCGTTCTTCGTCCTGCTACTGACTGAAACGGATCGCTTGCCGATTCACTCGAGTACGCATATCGAGGTCTACATGATCGAGGAAGCGCGCATCCTTGAGTATTCCGGCCCATTGCTCGGATTGCTCAAATGGGCGTCCATGATGAAGCAATTCATCCTCTACACCATTTTCTGTCACGTCTTGTTGTTGCCGTGGGGGCTGTCGCATCAGGGAACCGTGATCGGCATCGGAGGCGCGGTGTTAGGCATCCTGGTGAAGTTCGGCGTGGTGGCGTGCGCCGTCATTCTCGTGGAAACCGCACAATCCCGCCTGCGTTTCTATCGCTATCAGGAGCCACTCGCCGCGGCATTCATGCTCGCGGTACTGGCGATCGTGGCTAACCAGATACGGTGATCGTGATGCTCGCTGCTCATCTTGCTCCGCTCGCCGCCTCTCTTTTTAGCCTGCTGGCTATTGGCAGCCTACTACTTGCCTTCGTCATGTTGGGATCGCGCTGGCTGAAGGACTACATGCTGGCGTTTGGCGCGCAATCCTGGCTGATCGGCATTCTTTCCGCACTGATTGGTTATTACGGCGGCTATCGTGAGTTATACGTGGTCGCCGCATTGACCGTCTTGTTTCGCGGCCTTGTACTTCCATGGCTAATTCTGCGCATCCTGCGGCAAATGTCCGCACAACGCGAAGTACACGAAGTCGTCAGCCCTGCGAGTAGCCTCGTCATCGGCGCCGCACTCGTCATCTTTGCGCTGTTGGTCGCCATCCATGTCACGGAGAGCCTTGGCTTAAATTCGAACGTGGTGGTGCTCGCACTCACCGTCATGTTTTCGATGAAGCTCATCGGATTTCAAATGCTCACACTGCGGCATGAGGCCATCAGCCACATCCTAGGCATCCTCATTCTCGAAAACGGCATTTTTCTAGGCAGTCAGATTCTGGTTCCGGGCATGCCGTTGATGATCGAGTTGGTATTGCTCTTTGACTTGCTGGTCGCCGTGGCATGTTTCGGCGTCTTGGTGCGCTACCTCATCACGCACATCGGAACCACTAGCAGCCGTGAATTGCGGCGACTGACGGGATAAGCATGGAATCGCGCATTGCCATCTTACTGCTAGGCCCTCTATTACCGATCATTATCGGCTTGGCGGTGCGTCGCCCGCGTGTATCGGAATACCTGAACCTGGTGGCGAGCCTGATCGTGTTGGGCGCCGCACTCCCCCTCCCCTTCATGATCGACGCCCCGCAGGAATTCCTTCATAGTTATCTCTTGCTCGATTCGCTCGGTGCCTGGGTCGTAATGTGCGTAGCAATCGTCTACGCGCTTTCATCCATCTATGCCATCGGTTACATGCGGCACGATGAAGCTGGCGAACAGCGGTTACCCGCCTTCTATGCGCTGCAGGCTGGGTTCGCCTTAAGCATGCTGTTCGCACCGCTGGTCAACAGCATCGGCGTCTACTGGATCGCGATTGAGCTGACGACCCTCGTCAGCACGTTTCTGGTGGGCTTCGAACAGACTCCGGAAAGCATGGAGGCGGCGTGGAAGTACATCATCGTAGTTTCCGCCGGCATCAGTCTCGCGCTGCTCGGGACGGCGCTGCTGTACTGGGGCGGAAGCTTTGTCTTGGGCGAAACCTACAGCCTTACCTGGCAATCACTAACCCAAGTCGCACCTAAAATGCCGCCGGTGTTACTCAAGTTGGGCTTCCTACTGACCCTGATCGGCTATGGCACCAAGGTTGGTTTGGCGCCGATGCATACCTGGCTGCCCGATGCACACAGCGAAGGTCCCGCTCCGGTGTCCGCCATGCTTTCAGGGGCGCTCCTCAATACCGCCATGCTGGGAATCGTGCGCTTTCTCGCGGCCACGGACGCCGCCGGGCAAGGCCTCCTGCCGCGCACAGCCCTTATTGTGCTTGGCGTGCTGTCACTGCTGGTCGGCGCGCTGTTCATCGTGCGGCAGCACCAGATCAAACGCCTCATGGCCTATTCGAGCATTGAGCATATGGGCGTCCTCGCCTTGGGGTTTGGATTTGGCGGCCCACTCGGCGTGGCCGGTGCCCTCTACCATATGCTTAATCACTCGCTTTGTAAGCCGCTCTTGTTCTTTGGCGCCGGCAATGCGATGCATCGCTATCACAGCAAGCATATCGACGACCTCCGTGAGGTTCTAAGCGTTTTCCCCGTCTCGGGCTGGGTGTGGTTGTGTGGTGCGGTGGCCATTACCGGGGCGCCCCCGTTTGGACTGTTCCTGAGTGAGATCACCATTCTCCGTGCGGGTTGGGCAAGCCCTAATCTCTGGGCAGCCATCGTGATGTTGATTCTACTGGTCGTCATCTTCATCGCTTTTCTCAATCACTTTCGGGCCATGTACCTGGGTGGCCGTCTAGCCAAACCCGTCGCCGCCGAACCCTCTGGAACCGCATGGCGGGTGTGGCCCATGGCCCTAGCGTTGGCTCCCTTGCTGATCCTTGGCGTGTGGTGGCCGACCGCATGGATGTCGCTGTTCCAGCGTATCGCCGCGGCACTCGGAGGGGGGCCATGAGCAGCAGCGTCGTGAAGCTGTCGCTGGAGCCGGCCGCGCTGCCTGAGCGTGTCAAAAGCCTGCTTGCCGCGGGGGGGCGGATGCAAATGGCTTACGCTTGGCCTGGGCAGAACGATCGCATCGAGGTGCGCTATCTTGCTGCCCTCGGTGCCGGCCAGCCCTTCCAAGTCTGGTGCGTACTTCCCGATGACAATACGTTGCCTAGCCTAGCCATGTGCGCACCCTTGCTTGGCTGGTACGAGCGCGAAATCCGCGATCTGTATGGGGTGCAATTCACGGATCATCCCGAACCCTGGCCGCTTATCGTCGATGGATGGCGCGGCGCAGCACCGCTTATTCATACGCAAGGTTGGCAACGTCAGCTGCATGCTCCCAATCATGTGACTGAAGTCCAAGGGGATGATGTCCAGCTCCTGAGTTTTGGTCCCGTACGCGCAGGTGTCGTGGAATCGGCACAGTTTCTCTTCCACTACCTCGGCGAAGCGATCCTCCATTACCAGCCCCGCTTGTTCTTTAAGCACCGCGGCATGGAGCGCGCGTTTGAAGAACACGATCCGCTGACAGGCGCCACGATAGCCGAACGTGTTTCCGGTGTAGGCAGCGTGGCGCACGCGTTGGCTTATTGCCAAGCCATTGAGGACGCTGCCGAGTGCGAGGTACCAGAGCGCGCGCAGCAGTGGCGTGCTGTACTGGCCGAACTGGAGCGCCTCTATAACCACCTGTACTATTTTGGTCACCTGGCCGATACCACCACGCTAAAGGTGGGGCACGCCGAAGGGGCTTTGTTGTCCGAGCGTGCGAAACAACTCAATGCGCACATTACCGGCAGCCGCTTCCTACGCAACCTACTGGCGCCAGGTGGCTTGCGCCGTGACATCGAGATGACGCATGACTGTCTGAATACGCTGTACTTGCTACGGAGGCAAGTCGATAGCTATCTGGTACAGCTCGAGCGCACGACCAGTTATCTGGACCGCCTCATCACGACTGGAGTCCTGACACGGCAAGTTGCATTCGATCAAGGAGCTACCGGCCCGGTGGAGCGGGCCTCGGGGCTGGATCGCGATTTGCGGCGCGATCATCCTTACGCGGCCTACCAACGGCTGAAACTGTCGGTGCCACTGGCCGATGAAGGCGATGCCTACGCCCGGGCTAAAGTCCGCGCTGCCGAGTTGCGCGCCAGTTTTGACTTACTCGACGCCCTTATTCCTTCCCTGACCAGCGGCCCGGTACGCACCGAATGTCAGCCTCAGCCCGGATCGGAGGGTTTGGGCTGGGCTGAGTCCCCACGGGGATCGCTGTTTTACGCCGTGCACGTTGGGGCCAACGGGAAACTCGCGCGGGTGAAGATCAAATCACCTTCCTTCTCCAATTGGCGCGCGTTCCCTTTCACCGTGCACCGAACCAACATGATGGACTACGCGATCAACCAAGCCAGCTTTGGCCTCACTATCGCTGGCTGCGACCGCTAGGAGAACCCCATGCCGCTGTGGACACTGCAAGGATTGAGCCAAGGCATTGCGACCACGAACTGGCCAGATCGCCCTGAGGGCGACACTGGTCAGCAAGGGGGCTATGGCATGCCATCCATTGGCGCTGAGCCGTGCCACGATGCCTGCCGTGCGTGCGCTGACGTGTGCCCAACACGGGCCATCCAGCTTGATACGCTCGACCACCTCGCAACGCTGGACTATGGCCGATGTATTGCCTGCCAGCTGTGCGTCGAGGCGTGTCCCAGCGGCACCTTGCAAACGGGCATCGAGTGGGCTTTCGGTACACATGATCGTAACGACCTGAAATGGTCGCCGAATCCTCCCGTAACCGCGGAGCAAGCCCTGGCGTCGCACATCGATTCCAGTTTTCGTGGCAGCCTGCATGTTCGTCATGTCGACGCAGGTTCGTGCAACGGATGTGAGTCGGAGCTCCAGGCGCTGGTGAACCCGTTTTACAACCTTCACCGGCTGGGCATCTTCTTCACCACCTCCCCTCGTGCAGCCGACCTCTTGTTGGTCACCGGCACCGTCACCGCGGCCATGCGCGAGCCACTGATGGCGACCTGGGAGGCTATGCCCGAACCACGCCGGGTCCTCGCCTGCGGTACTTGTGCGGTGTGCGGTGGAGTCAGTGCCGATACGTATGCCGGCGGACATGGTTTGGAGGGCGTCCTACCCGTCGACGTGTGGTTGCCGGGCTGCCCTCCGAATCCAGCGGCCATCGTGGAGGCGCTTTTGCTACTGCTCGAGCGTAAACCACAACGCATTCGGGGAGGTCATGTCCATGCTTCCTGAATGGCTGGCTCCTCTCGCCGCAGCGTTGTGGTTGCTAAGTTTGGCGCTGGCATGCATAGGGATTGGGCGCGTACTAGCTCGTGTCTTCTTGGCCTTGGGTGCCCTACTCATCGTCGTTGTCGCGCTATGGCAATTGCCCAGTGGCTTGGGGATGGCCACCCTCACAGCCTCATGGGGACCGGCTGGCAGCATGCGGTTTGTGCTCGCCCCCGATGCCCTATGGTTGTTGTTGTTCGGCGCGCTCGCTGCCTTCTTCGCGACGGCATTGGGCACAACGTCGCAACGGTGGCGCAGTTGGTGTTCCGGCGCGGCGCTGTCCATGCTGGGCGCGCTCGGTTGCTTCGGGCTACAAGATGCCGTGAGCTTCCTAGTCGCGTGGGAGGTCATGAGCCTGGGGGGCGCCGTACTTCTGATCGGCGAGAAGCTTGGCGACACTCGCGAGGGACAGGGCCTCTTCTTCATGCTTTCTGCACTGGAGGTAGGTGCAGTAGCGTTGCTTACTGCCTTACTGATGCTCTCGCACAGTGCCGGCAGCCTCGACTTCGATAGCTTCGTGGGCGCTGGCGTCGCCTTTGCAACATGGCGCCGGGTAGTGATCGGCCTGCTGTTGCTGGTGGGCTTTGGAGCCAAACTGGGCCTGTTGCCATTCTACGAGTGGTATCCCGGGGCGTATGGGCAAGGCAGCGGCGCCAGTGGCGCGCTGCTATCGGGCATCGTTTTGAACGCTGCTTTCTTTGCGCTAGCACGCGCCTTCACCACTTGGCTCCCCGGCGATGTGGCACTCGCCATCATTACCGTCGCCGCAGGTGTCTTTAGCGCCATCCTCGCCGTGCTCTATGCGTTTCAGGAAAACGACTGGCGTCGCCTATTGGCGTTCTCTTCCGCCGAAAATGCCGCTATCGCGGTGACCATGCTGGGGGCCAGCCAGCTCTTTCGCGGTGAAGGGCTTGAAGCGCTCGCCGGCCTCAGCTTTGCCGTGGCATTGCTACATTTGGGCGGTCATGCGCTCGCCAAAGGCGGCCTCCTGCTGGCGGCGGATGGCGCTTACCGCGCAAGCGGCGAATATGAGCTTATTCAACGCGGACTGTTGCGGCGTAGCCCCTGGCTCTACGGCATCGGAGTGGTCTTCGCCAGCATGAGCTTGGCGGCAATGCCACCTCAAGCTGGCTTTGTCAGCGAATGGTTTACTTTTCAAACGCTCTTCCAGGGCTTTCATCTCACAGGCATGCCCGGGCGGCTCACCTTGTCGCTCGCGGGAGCAGGCATGGCATTGACGGCAGCCATTGCGTTTGCAACGTTCGTTAAGCTGGCAGGACTTGGCGTGCTGGGCGAAGCATCGAAAAGATCGCCTCATCCCGGTGTGGGAATTGGCTATGCGTGGGCCATCGGACTGCTGGGCTTAGCCGTCCTTGCGCTGGCTATCGGAATGCCTTGGTGGCTACTTGCGGTCGACAACGCAGTCCACGCCCGCTTTGCCGGAGGGCAGGCTGTTCCTCTGCATGATGGCCTGATACTCGTCCCGTTGACCAATGCCTTCGCGTTCATTTCGCCCACCAAGCTGATCATCGCGTGTCCATTGCTGGCACTCCTCCCTCTGGCATTGCTTGGCATGTCACGACGGCGCCATCGCCTTCGCCGAGCTAGTGCGTGGTTCGGAGGGCTACCTAAACCCGCGCATGGCAACGTAACGCCTTTGGCGTTCTCCAACGCGATGCGTACGTTCTACGCCTTTATCTATCGGCCCACGGATGACGTGGAACAAGAGCAGAACCACAGCGACTACTTCGTCCAGGGGTTACGTCACAGCGCCAGCGTGTCGCCTTTATTTGAGGCCGCCGTATTTCGTACACCTACCCGTATCGTGCAAAGCATGGCCAAGGCACTCGGCCCGCTGCAATCGGGGCATATGAACATCTACCTAGGCATGGTGGGGGTGCTGTTGGTGCTCATCCTTGCACTTGGCCTCACTTGAATTCGCTGGCGAGGTATGTTTTCCGACAATCACCGTCGCTATATAGCTAACGCGCTGCGCCATATCGAACGCGAGGTAGGCGAGTCAATCACAAAGCTGCAAGGTGACGACAAGGATGCGCTGTTTCATGACTACCGCAATTATCCTTCGCCAGAGCGCATAGATACGTTAAAGGCACATCTAGCGCGACTGCGCGCGGTGATTCGCCGTTTCATGGATACGTATCGCATTAATTATCAGTCCGACGATCTGATTGAAGCATCTTGGAGCTTCGAAACCCATCTGGCTTTGATACGCAATGCCGTCTATGAGCTTCGTCCAAGCAATCTTAGGGGCTATGGCGCAATAAGTGCAGAGGACGAGCAAGCTTGCCGCGCCTTGTCGGCCGAGCTGGTCATGCTGCTCAATGCCATGGGCGGCGAGCTGCGTCGGGAGCCATTGCGTTTGCCGGCAGGCACGGACGACGCGCTGCTTTCCGCTTTGACGGAGATCGTAGAGCGCCATCGTCTATTCGAATATCGCAGCCGCGTGGAGGCCCTGCTAGCGCGGGAACAAGGCGATCGCGTGGAAGTGGCGCTGCTCGGACGCGTAAGCAGCGGCAAGTCATCTCTGGTCAACGCCCTGCTCCGCCACCCATTGCTCCCGGTAGGAGCCATCCCCGTGACTACAGTTGTCACGCGAATTCGCTACGGCCCAACCATCGACGTTCGCGCAACGAATGTCGAGGGCGAGATGGAGATTGTTGCGCCCGAGAACCTCCACCACTATGTGGACGAAGCTGGCAACCCCGGCAATCGCCGTCGTCTGCGGGAAGTGAGTATTCATTTTCCAGCCCCGCTTCTTCAGAATGGCGTCGTGCTGGCTGATACTCCCGGACTCGGCTCTCTTCACGCACACGCGTCCGCCCATGCGCTTGACTATTTACCGCGCTGCGATATGGGTGTCGTTGCCATCGACGCATCCGCGACCTTGATGCCCCAGGACCTGGATATCGTGCGTGCACTGGAAGATGCCGGCGCGCACTGGCTAGTCGTGCTTACCAAGGCCGATACGGTGTCGAGCACGGCGTTGGAGCAACAACGCGAGTATGTGGCGGCAGCACTCCGTGGCACCGTACAAAGATCTGTACCTATCTGGACGGTTAGCGTGCAGCCTGATCGATGCGACACGCTACAAGCATGGCGTGACGAGGTATTTCGAAAGGAGCTGGAAGACGCGGCGGAGCGCGTGAATTTCCGCCACCGGCACAGGGCAATGGATTTAGCTAATCGAGTGCAAATCACTCTGCAACAGGCTCTCTCGGAATCGCCTGTATCACCCTCCGAGACAAGCATATCGGGGGGGCACGCCGATACCCTGGCGAGTCTGGACGATACGTATCCACGCTTGCGTGACCTGATACGCGATCTCGCGGAACGAGGAGAAGAAGTCATTATTCAGGAAGTCGCCAGGCAGACACCTGGTGGCATAACGCTGACCGACAATGATTTGTCCGACCGGGCGTCTGCACTCGCCGATGCGGTGGTACGTGATGCCCTCAGCGAGCTGCATCGCGTGACGCAAGGTATGGATTCCAATCGAGTTGCTCAGGCACTACGCGGGGTGCCGCCCTTTGCAACTGCATTCCCTGACGACTTGCGCCTCTCATCGGGTTCAGGTCCAGGCCTATTGCGCCGCCCGATGTTTAGGCAACGCCTTGAGCATGCCGTGAATGGCCTTCTAAGGAGGGGGTTTGATGCGTACGCCAACGCGCTAAATAGCTGGCTAGATCAGAGCGTACGCGAGCTGCGCCATCAAGCCATGGAATCAAGCAGCGCCTCGCCTTCTAAGACCCAAGCAGATACTGAAATCCTTCGTGCAGATCTCGAACGTCTCACCAACTTGCTGGGTGAGACGGAATCGCCCGCGTCGGTGCCGACGTCAGGCCGACCAAGCTAACCATGACTGCACATATCGTTTTTTTCTGTCCAGGCTGCTATGCGGAGATTGAGGAAACCTGCGCATCGTGTCCCCATTGCGGTACCAACATCGAAACTTGGCGAGAACGCCCTTACGTGGAGCGGCTTCGTTCGGCATTGCATCACCCACTTTCCGAAGTGCGTATGGCGGCCATTATCAGCCTTGGCTACCGGTGCGAAGTGGATTCGGCTATGCCACTGGCGCGCTGCGCCCTGGCTTATCCGCAGGATATTGTTCAAGCCCTGGAAATCATTCAGGCCATTGCCCATCTGCCACCTGGTGATGAGCGGACCGTAGCGCTGCGGCTGCTGCAAGAACATCCCATTGATGCGGTGAATCGCCGGGCGAGCGAACTGCTGGCGACACACCTATGAGTGATTTTGATGTTCAACGCGATATCGCTCAGGTGGCTGCATGGCTCGACGACTTAGCCAGGCGCGATACGGCAGTCGAAAACATTACTGCCATGGGTTCTCGCGCCGTTGAACCGTTGGCACGTTATCTGGAACGAGGTCCCCAACCCATATCCCAACCCCGTGCACTTGCGGTAGAAATGTTGGGACGCCTACATGATGCGCGCGTGCCGGAACTCTTACGGGGGCTTCTTCGCGCACATCCTCTTCACGATCTGCCTACTGAGCTGATCGAATCCGAATTTCGAGTTAAAGATGCGGCCATCAAAGCGATGGCAACGCAGCGCAATGCCAGTGAAAACGATATCTCCTGGGCCATCCAAAGCGAGCGATTGCCGTCCGCGGTTCGTGCGGCGGGAGCATTGAGGATGGTAAACCTTTTACCAACGGTAGTTGAGCTGCTCACGGATGACGTCCTCGCCTCCCCCACCGAATCAGCCATTCGAGCGCTGCTACCAGAAAGCATCAAGGCCGTATTGACCGCGACACAAACTTGGCTAGAGCCCGCAAAAGACACGCCTCGCACTCGCCTGGCTTTGATCCGAGCTTTTCGATGGCTTGCCGCCACAGGCGCTTCGGTATCTGAGAACCTCACAGACCAAGCGCTTGACCATAGTTGCTCCATGGTGCGTAGCGCGGCCGCATTGAACGTTCGGGACATAGCGCACGCCCCGATCCTAGTGGCCCTCTTGCATGGTGCTCTAAACAGGGAGCCCATTTTAGCATCCGCTTGCCGTGACAAACTTGAGGAGGCTGGGCAAGCATTGATTGAGCCGGCGCTGGACGCCTTACACGCCAGCGTAGAAAGTGACATCTATGACAATACCCACTCTGCAGATATCTGGGGACGATATTGGTTGTTGACGTGTTTGTTGCAACTGACACGGCGCGATGTTGCGGCTTTACATCGCGTGATGGTCGTCGTTTCAGAAGACGAGATTGTCGTGGGTCTACATCGATGGGCGTCCCCAAGCGCAATTTCACTGAAAGAGCTGATACACCATCCCGATTCGCAAATACGTGCCGCCGCCGCTTCAGCCGTCAAACGATTAGATCCTGTCGAATCGGTGGAATGGCTTGCCGATCGCCTTGGGGACAGTGATCGAGATGTGCGACGGCAAGCCTATATAACTTTAAGACATCGCATTCATGCCCGGTATGTCAGCTTAAATTTCACTGACATACCGCTCTTGGCATGGTGCTTTCACCCGCTGAAATGCGTTGGATTGCTCATGATGTCGCAACGTAAATGATGCTGACATCCTTAACCACCCTTCGAGCGACGCTAGTCGGCAGTTCCGGCAATACCGAATTCCGCCGGGAACTTGGCCCAGAACAAAGGCGCCCCGTCTTCATGGACGATATCCAGCAATTTGGCTGCATCGGTATCATCCACGATGAATTCCACAAGGACGGTCATATCACCGGCCAGTTCAAAAAAATGTTGCTCATGCATGACACCATGGCGTCCAAACCCAGCGATGGCTTTGAAGACCGATCCACCGTGGACATGTGTCGCTTTGGCTTTCTCGAGGAGCCACTCATACAGCAGGATTCCCCGATGCTTCTGGTTCTCGTGCATGTAGAAACGAAGCGAATAACCCTTCATAACCAGCGCCTCCAGTGACGAAGTCAGCCCAAATGAACCCAGCCATGCTGCATCGCACCACGCACAATGGTTATGCCCAACCGCACACGCTAAACGGAACCATCCCCACTCGGATTCCGGCTAATAAAGAGGTACGGTTTGGCATATTCGAGGGCGCGTGGTGCTCGGTGATCAACAAACTGCGGCCGAGCTCGCGGACAGCGGTGGTGCAACGCCTCCACCCGAGAGCTCGGGTTGGTAGGCATCATCAGCCTTGCGGCGGTTCAGGGAGGCATGCCATCTCCCAGACATTACCCATAGTCGACCAGTTTGGCGGGACGGCGTCAATAGATGGTCTCTTGCCCGACGCCCACCGGGTTTACCCTATTGACATACGATGCGCACTACGGAGTCTTTGAGACGACCGCCCGATACTATGCCGCCACATACCCTCGACCAATACTTGGAGGCTGCTCAGCGCGAGAACACGCTGAACAGTTATGCCTCCGACATTCGGCATTTCGAAGTCACTTTTGGTGGGTTGCTGCCGGCAACAGCCCAAACGGTTGCCAACTACTTAGCGGCATATGCCACCGCTCTTTCCGTCAGCACATTGCGACGTCGCCTTGCCGCTCTAGCGCAGTGGCACCGTGAACATGGTTTCGCCGATCCAACGACCGCGTTGATCGTGAAGAAGGCACTTAAAGGCATCAAGACCCTGCATCCGGCGGAACCTAAGCAAGCCGAACCGCTTCAGCTGACCGCAATTGCCCAAATTGCCGATTGGCTCACTATCGCAATCACAGCAGCAGAGGGGCGCGGCGACACGGCGACCGCCCTTCGTCATCGCCGCGACAAGTCAATGCTCCTGTTAGGTTTTTGGCGTGGATTTCGCGGAGATGAACTCATTCACCTGAATGCCCAGCACATTAAGGTGATTCCGGGTCACGGCATGACGTGCTTCTTAGCCCATACCAAGGGCGATCGGCAAAATACCGGAACAACCTATCGGGTTCCCGCTCTGAGTCGGTGGTGTCCAGTTACCGCAACACTCGAATGGATGAGCGCCGCCAATATCGTTGAGGGGCCGCTTTTTCGCGGTATCAATCAATGGGGTGACGTTGCAACCTCTCCACTTCATCGCAGCAGCGTGGTTCCATTATTGCGGCGACTCTTCGCCCACGCGGGTTTAGCATCCCCTGAAACGTATAGTGGTCATTCCTTGCGTCGTGGCTTTGCTGGCTGGGCTAATGCCAATGGCTGGGATATCAAGGCGCTCATGGAATATGTCGGCTGGAAGGACGTCCAGTCGGCCATGCGTTACATCGACGTACCGGATGCGTTTGGCCAGTATCGTATCGAGTCTTCCATCGCCAAGCTCCCTAAACCTGCCTTGATCGCCTCGCCCGATTCCGCTGACACCTCCTTTGGGACGGAGCAAAAGCCTCTGATGCTTGTCTCCGTCCTTCTATTCATGCGCCTTACGCCACGAATCAAAGGCCATAATGTGCAAAAGGCCCGGCGCACTGTCGAATTTGTCTGCTTGCAGCGACATCGCGCCGTACCGCTCGATCGTGCGCAGTCAAAATATCGACTACAAGTGCAGGCTGACGATGACCTCGCACTCAGTGAAATCATGTCATCACTCATTGAAGACATTCACCGTATCGCTGATAACCACGACACCGTTGTCGATGTTTATGCCAAAGACGAAGCTGGAACGTGTCGCTGGGATTGACAACAATCATGACGTGATGGAGACAGAATACGATGACGAGCGTGCGTGAGACGGCATACCCGCGACCGAAGCCCGACATCTCGGCCGACGATTTGGATGAGCTCTACACGCCTACGCCCGAGGAAGTAAAAATAGTTCAATCGATCGCGGAACAACCGCGCATTCGTTTGGCCGTCATGCTTCATCTAAAGCTCCACCAAACACTTGGACGTTTCATCAGCCTTGACGAAGCGCCCGAGCGAATTGTTAGGCATGTCGCAGAGGCCATGGGTTACCGGCGCGTTTTCAGTTTGGAAGATCTATCGAACTACGATGCATCCCGACGAAAGCGTGTACATATGAAGGCGATTCGCGAATATCTAAACATTCGTCAACTGGGGGAAGCAGGCCGTCGATGGCTTCGCGATGTAGCGGCACAGGCAGCTAAAACCAATCACCATACATCCGATATTATCAACGTGATGCTTGAGCAACTTGCGCGCCATCGTTACGAACTTCCTCCCTTTAGGCTAATGGACGAAATTGCAGGGTCAGCTCGCGAACTAGCTAACGAGGCCTATTTCGAAAGCATCAATAAATCGTTGTCAGCTGAGGCTCAGGGGATGATTTTATCTCTGCTGACAACAACTCCCGGAACCAAAACGACCGCTTGGAATACCTTAAAGAGGGAGCCGCGCCGTCCTGGCAATAAGGAAGTCCGCGACTATCTTGGCCATGTTGCACGACTCCGCAAACTTGCCGATATCGTCCCACCGATCGACATACCTATCCAGAAGCTTAAGTATTTTAGAGATATGGCACGCAGCTACGACGCTAGCGAGCTCGCAGGGCTTCATCCGACCAAACGAAATGCCCTAGCGGTCATTTATATCCGTTCCCAATACGGCAAAACCCTCGACGACGCTGCTGAGCTTTTCATCAAGCTTATGCAAAGCCTCGAGAATACCGCCCAGAAAAACCTAATGGTTTATCAGACCGAACATCTTAAGCGGACGGATAATCTAATTGCGCAGCTACGGGACATCTTAAGGGCCTATCAAGTCAATGGCTCTGCCGAACAACGGATTGATGCTATAGGGAATGTCGTCGGTGATGATGTTACTCGGCTACTCATCGACTGTGATGAGCACATGGCCTTCGCAGGCCAGCACTTCATTCCCTTTCTCGCCAAGCCCTATGCCAACCAACGGGCGCTACTTCTCAATTGCGTGCAAATTATGAGCCTGCGCAGCTCATCGAACGATCCGATGACCGAACGACTTTTGGCCGCCTTGGAAGCGTGTCGCAATCAGCGGCGGGATGTTATCGAAACAACTAGCATCGGATTGGATGCAAAGAACGACTTTGATTGGCTTAGTGGCCCATGGAGGCGCGAAGTATTCCCAAAAAGTTGGGGGCCAGACCGTGCAGGCTTCATGCAACGTCGTTTCTTTGAGCTCGCCGTGCTATACCAAATCAAAGATGAACTGAAATCTGGTGACGTCTACATTCCAGGTGGTGAGCGTTTCGACGACTACCGCGAGCAGTTCGTTGACGATGACACTTTTCACAAAGAGTTGGACGACTACGGCGAAGCGTCAGGTATTGAGACAAATCCGAGTGATTTCGTGACTGGTCTTCGCGAAGCAATGCGGGAGAAGTGCTCAACTATAAACGCACGGTTTGCTGAAAACCCTCACGCCTCCATCGTTGATGGTCGACTAATACTAAGGAAAATGCAGCGCAACCCTATTACACGTGAACTTGCTCTTATAGACACACAACTCATTGAACGTTTGGCACCCGTAAGCATCATGGATGTCCTCGTGGACGTTACGAGCTGGGTGGGGCTGGAGCGTCATTTCAGGCCACTGGCAGGCACAGGAAGTCGATTAGAGGATTTGCGAGACCGCGTCATCACCACGCTGTTTTGTTTTGGTTGCAATCTTGGACCAACGCAAACTGCTCGCTCGGTTCGTGGGCTTAGTCGTAAGCAGCTGGCGTGGCTCAACCTTAAATACGTCACAGAGGAGACACAAGAGCGAGTGACCAATGACCTGATCAATGAGTACAACCGGTATGAACTTCCTGGATACTGGGGATCGGGTCAATCGGCATCGGCTGACGGCACTAAGTGGAGTATGTACAGCGAAAATATTGTCTCCGAACAGCATATCCGTTACGGTGGGTATGGCGGCATCGGCTATTACCATGTATCTGACAAATATATTGCTCTCTTGAGCCGATTTATTACCTGCTCTGCGCATGAATCCCTGCATATTTTGGACGTTCTTGAGAACAAGTCCGACATCCAACCCGACCGTCTTCACGGTGACACTCATTCTCAGAGCTTTCCTGTATTCGCCCTCGCTTACCTACTCGGCGTCGAATTAATGCCTCGCATTAAAAACGTCGGCGACCTTACTTTGTCTAAACCTGATGCAAGCGCAAGCTATCCGAATATGCAATCGCTTTACTCAGATGGAGCTATCGATTGGAATACCATCGAGACACACCTGCACGATATGTTGCGCGTTGGGATATCGATCAAGACTGGAAAAATCACGTCGTCAACGATTCTTCGCCGCCTGGGATCCGCCAGCAGGAAAAATAAACTTTATTTTGCATTTAGAGAGCTCGGCCGCGTTATCCGGACGATGTTTCTCTTGGACTATATCGATGATATCGAGCTTCGGAAGTCGATTCATGCGGCAACCAATAAGAGTGAAGAGTTCAATAATTTTACGCAGTGGGCTTTTTTTGGTGGCAAAGGAATCATTGCGGAGAACATTCGACATGAACAGCAGAAAGTTGTTGGCTATAACCACATCGTGGCCAACATGGTCATTCTGTACAACGTCGAACATATGAGTAGGGTGCTCACCGAGCTCCGCGAGGAAGGTATAGACATAACTCCGGAGATCTTGGCTGGTTTGTCCCCCTATCGGACCTCGCACATCAATCGTTTTGGCGATTACACCCTGGATACTAGCCGCGACGTATCTCCCAACGACGTCGCGAGGCGCATACTTCGTAAGATCGAAAAGGAATTGTCAGAACGCGCCTCTTCCGAGGAGATTGAGGAAATCGAATAACCGTCACTGCAGATAAGCACGATTTTGCCCCCCATGAATTCCGAGGTCGAGCCCGCCAAGACCTGATTTTTCTTCAATTCAAACGGCACAATAAACTATTTAAATCAACTTCTTGCAAGCCAAAGTGCCGGTTTTTGTATCCATCCCGGCCGACCCTCATCGATGCTGGCCGCGGCCGTCGGCCTGGGCACACTATCGTGGAATGCCCAGGCTCAGCCACCGAGCTGCGATCGTGCATGCCTGAGTTTGCTGGCCGATCAGGTGGTGGCCTCCATCGTGGCGCACGACTCGGCGCGCTTGCCGTTGGCTGATACATATAAGGCGACCGAGAACGATCAACCGGCCGCCCTGCCGATGATGACGCTATGGCACACGATGACCGGCGCCCATGGCAAGTACTACGCGATCGATACGCAGACTGGGCAGTTGTTTCTGATCGTGACGCTCGAGGAAGGCCCCAACGACGTACTGCTGTTCGGACGGCTAAAAGTCGATGGCAGGAAACTCGCCGAACTGGAGCTGTATACCGATCGCTCCCGAGCGAATGGCGGCTTCCAGTTCGATGCCGACGGTCCCGGGCATTTCCCCACGGCCTGGACCGTACCCTTGCAGTCTTCGCGGCGTTCATCGCGGGCAGCTTTGGTGCAAGCCGGCCGCAGCATTTTTGACACGGATGTGCCCAGCCCGCCGGTCGGCGAGGACTGCCTGCTGATGGAGAACGGCAAAGTGGTCGGTGAGAACCCGGAGGTATTGAAGTATGTGGCTGCGCCGGGCAGCAAGCTGGAAACGCGACGCAATCCCGACGGCACGGTACCGATTGCCTGCGGCGTACCGCCGGGCCGCCCTACTGACAAGCTGGCGCGCACCGAGATCGTGGATGAAGCGTCGGGCGTCGTGGTCAGCCTCGCAATGATCTCAGGCGATGTGGAGCCCTACGTCGTCACGAACCCGACGGATTCCGCCTTCGTGCCTTTCGCGCTGCTGCAACCCTATGCGGACATGCTGAAAAAGCAGCAGGCCTCGGGCAAGTATCACGCACCTGCCTTGCACGCGATGCCAGCCACCCTCGCAGTCGCCGAGCTCTATCGCATCTACGACGGAAAAATCCAGGGCATGATGATGTTGCAAAACATGATGCCGATCGGCTCCACCTCGCCCTGGGTCGCCGCACAGCCTGCCGTGGAACACACGACGCCATGACTCGACCCACCCGTGAGCGTTTCCCCATGCACCGCAAATGGCTGATTTGCGCATGGCTTGCCATGCTTTTGACCGCATCGACCGTCGCCGCCCAGCAACCACCCGTTGGCGGCGCTCCCGACATGGCGCCTTCCTATGGTGCGCCGATTACCTTGGCGCAGGCCAAGCGCATGGCCGCCGCAGTGGAAGCCGCCGCAGCCAAGGATCAGGACGACTCATACGTGTTGGCCATCGTGCAGCCGAATGGCGAGCTGGTGTATTTCGAGAAAGCGGATGACTCGACCTACATCTCGATCGAATGGGCGCAAGCGAAGGCCCGCATGGCTGCGTTGTATCGCTCGCCGTCGGGCAACCTGCCACCCGGCGGCGGCACGCTCCCGGCAGCCATGCCTTTGCCGGGCGGATTGCCCATCGTTTATCAAGGCAAGACCATCGGTGCAATCGGCATCAGCGGCGCCGAACGTGGCGGCGATGTCGGGCTTGCGCAAACGGGCATAGCTGCGCTGCGGCACTAACAGCCCCTTATCCGTCGGTATGCCCATTTCCACGGCGCCGCACGTTCCTTTTGCGACGCATCAATTGCCGAAAATAATGTGACGGATTGCAAACAACCATTGGTTCCCCATGGTGGACGCGTGCTTTGATGGCGGCACTCGCTAAACAGGTTATCGCGTCGAAATCAACAGGCATGCATGCCTGACCATCACAAGCAACGCGTCGCTCCGGTGGCAACACAAAACATGCCGGGCGGCTCATCCTAGGGGAGTATCCATGCGGCGTTTTCCAGCACGTAGCTTGATTTTCCAATCGGTCTGTGCCGTCCTTTCATGCACCGCGCCAGCGATGGCGCAAACCAACGCGACGGGGACGGGCAACAGCACGTCCGGCGCGAACACCACCACCACGGCTACGACAGCCACGCAGTCCTCCGGCACGGGGTCCGCCGCCGATGGAAAAACCAAGACGCTGGGCGTGGTCACCGTCAGCGCCGAAAAAACCCAGACCGATCTGCAGAAGACGCCGATCACCGTTAGCACGATCGATGGTGAAACGCTTACCGAGCAAGGCCTGAGCACCGCGGTGCAGGCCACCAGCCTGATGCCCGGCGTGGAATGGCAGAACGCCAACAGTGGCGGCAGCTTCTATATCCGCGGCATCGGTACCAAGGTGGTGGCGTTTGGCTCGCCCTCGCCCATCGGCACGTATATCGACGGCGTGTATGAAGTGGAACCTCCGATCATCGCCGGCGCGCTGTCCGACGTGGACAGCGTGGAAGTGTTGCGTGGCCCGCAAGGCACCATCTACGGCCGCAACTCGACCGGCGGCGCAGTCAACATCATCACCAACGATCCGGTGCTCAATGAGCTCTCGGACCAGTTGACGCTGGGAGGCGGCAACTACGCCACCGTGCATGCGGAAAACGTGTTGAACCTGCCTTTGAGCGATTGGGCCGCGCTGCGCGTCGACCTCGACAAGCAAAGCCATAGCGGTTATCTCAGCAACGGCCTGGACGACGCCGACCAGGACAACGTCCGCGCAAAGCTGCTGCTGCAGCCCACCAAGGACCTGCGCATCGTGGTGTCGGCCACGGAATACAATCAGGACAACCTGGGTACCGGCAACGTCGTCTATCCGCTGGACGGCCGCAGTGCCTGGACCGCGTCGCCCTACAATACCGCCTATAGCGGCTGCAGCCCGGATTGCATGCCGTACAACCACATCCTCGACCACCAGTACTCCCTGCACGTGGATTGGGATCTGGGTCCTGCCAAGCTTACCTATATCTACGGGCACGAGGATTATCTGTACACGTACCTGCAGACATTCTCGGGGCTGTGGGAATACAAGACGCAACCCCTGCGCCAGGACACCGACGAGCTGCGCCTGGCTTCCACCAGTGACGGCCCGCTCCATTGGGTGACCGGCCTGTATTACTACAACGGCAACAGCAATGGCGGCATCGACAACATCTACACCTTCGACTCGTACACCACTACGCAAACAGCGGTGGATCGCTCCAAGGCCGCCTTTGCGCAGCTGACCTATGACCTGACCGATACGCTGCATTTCGTGGGCGGCGTGCGCTACACCCACGACCTGGTGCGCCAGTATGGTTATCTAGGCACCATGGCCGATCCCTATCCCGCGGGTGGCTGGGCCGGAGGTTCCGCGAACTTCCATTACTTCTCCTACAAGGGCGGCCTGGATTGGGATTACGCCCCGCATGCCATGCTGTATGCGAACTACTCCACCGCCAGCAGCGAAGGCGGCTTCAATCAGTACACGGGCCCTTATGCGCCCGAACACATTCGCGCATTCGAGATCGGCAGCAAGAACCGCTGGCTGGATGATCACCTCCAGCTGAACTCGGATGTTTATTACTACTGGTACAACAATTACCAGCTGAGCTATCCGCACTACCTGACCGACGGCAACATCGAGGTCTTCACCACCGACGTCAGCGGCGTGACAACCGTCGGCGGCGCGGAAAGCGAACTGGACTACCTGCTCACCGACAAGGACCGAATCAGCGGCTGGGCCAACTACAACCACACGTCCTTCGGCGAAGCCCGCATCAGCGAAAACTGCTCGACTGGCGGACCCACCTGCCTCGTCGACATCAATCTGAAGGGCGCACCGCTGCCGCAGGCACCCAAGCGCAGCGCCCGACTGGCCTACGAGCACTACTTCAATTTCGGTGACGGCTCCAGCATCACGGCGCACGTCGACGGCCAGTACAAGTCGGGCTCCTTCGTGGACATCTACCACTTCGAGGGTTCGTTCATCAATCCAGCGACGCTGTGGAACGCACGCGCTACCTATTACAGCGCCGACGGCAAATGGTCACTCGGCTTGTACATCAACAACATCGCCAACAAAGCGGTACTGCAACAGGCCAACCCCGCTGGATCGCAGTACATGGCCATGTATGGCGATCCGCGCACCTTCGGCGCCACCTTCAGCCTCAAGTTGTTCTGAGCACTCCCCAGCTCCCGCCGCAGCGCGTCTTTTGACGACGCTGCGGCGGCCTTTTTTGGCTTGGATAAAATCCAGGAAGGATTTCCGCCGGCATGCCTGCCGAAGATTGATGCAACGCAAAATGCCTATTCTTCCACCGGCGCGAGGTTTCTGGCCGTATCCAGGATGCATTGGCGCATCCACACGCTGCCCGGATCCATGTCCCGGTATTTATGCCATTGCAGCATCTCGACCAAGTGCGGGGTCTCGAAGTCGGGCTTGATCAGCCGCACCGGCAACTGGCCCAGGTACTTCTCCGCCAGGCGCGTGTGCATGGTGGCCAGACGGGTCGTGCCGACCACCAGATGCGGCATCTGGTGAAAGTTGTGGTTGTACACGTCGATGCGGCGCGTGTCGCCGTGGACCTGCTGGAACCAGTTTTCGTACATGGAAAGGCCGCTGGATCCGGTCTTGAAACCCACGTGGCCCCATTGGAGATATTCCTCCAGCGGCATGCTCTCCCCCGCGTATGGGTGATGAACGTCGACCACGATCCGGTAGGTGTCCTCGAACAGCACCTCGCCCGGTTGGGACGTCGACGACTGGTGCCGGGGATGAATGATGAAATCGACGTCTCCCGATTCCAGCTCGGTCGCGGCGGCGTCGCTGGGCATGCGTATTTCCAGCGAAATACCGGGCGCCTCGCGATACACCTTCTGCATCACGTCAACCAGAAGTACGCTGGTGGTGTAGTCGGATGCAATCATCGAAAAGTGCCGCTGCGCGGTCGCTGGGTTGAACACGGGACGCGTGGTGATGGTCGTATTGATGCGAAGCAATATGTCATTGACCGGCTCCAGCAGGCTCTCCGCCAACGGAGTCAACTCCATCTTGCGCCCGACCTGCACGATCAGCGGGTCGTCGAAGAAGTCCCGCAGCCGGGACAGGATGCCGCTCATCGCCGACTGCGTGACGTGCAGTTGCTCACCCGCGCGGGTGACATTTCTCTCAGTCAGGAGGGCTTTGAGCGCATTGAGCAGATTGAGGTCGAGTCGTTGGTAGCGCACGTCGGTTTATCCCGTTTTTTAATGGCCTGAATGCCTGGTCGAAACACCCGCCGTCCATAGAGGGCCGTGATACTGCGCATCGAAAGATTCGATTTTTGCACCGGTTAAGGCTGCCCCACCATAGCCCCACCTTTGAAACAGCAGAACCCGGTGCACGAGTATGCCCCAATCCCCCAATCCGCTCATCGGCTGGACCGTCGACCGTGCTTCGATCACTACGGTCGGCCATGAACTGCAGCGTCCCGAATGCATTCTGGCCGAAGCGGACGGTACGCTGTGGACGGCGGACGCGCGTGGTGGCGTGATGCGGATTGCACCGGACGGCAGCCAGCGGCTGATCGCGCAGACGGTGGATGGCGGCCTTGGCACCGACGGCTCCGCCGAACGCCTGCTGTTGAACGGCACCCTGCCGAACGGACTGGCCTTTGATCGTCACGGCAATATCCTGATCGCCAACTTCGGCACCGATGCGATCGAGCTGATGACGCGCGACGGACACAGCCGCACGCTCTACACCGAGATCGACGGCGAGCCGCTCGGCAAAACCAATTTCGTGCTCACCGACTCGCGCGGGCGCATCTGGTTCACCGTCACGACACGCTTGCGTCCGTGGACCCGCGCGATCAACGAAAAGACCCCCGACGGTTACGTCGGACTGATCGACGAGAAAGGCATACGCATCGTCGCCGATGGTTTCGTCGGCACCAACGAGATTCGCCTGGACGCCAGGAAAGAGTGGTTGTACGTGGTTGAATCGAATGCGCGCCGCATCTCGCGCCTACGCGTTCATGCGGATGGCTCGTTGAGCGATCGCGAAATCTTTGGCCCTGCCAATCTCGGCGGCACGCCCGACGGCTTTGCCTTCGACACCTACGGCAATCTATGGATCACCCTGATCATGGCGGAACGCCTGGTGGCGCTGACCCCGGAACGGGAACTGCTGACGCTGCTCGACGACGGTCGCCCCGACAAGATCGCCATCTATGACCAGCACTTCTACGCAGGCACCATTACTCCGGATCTAATGCGCATCGCGCAAGGCACTGTCGCACCGCTGATGGCCAGCCTGACGTTCGGCGGCCCGGATTTGAAGACCGTGTATCTGGGCAGCCTGCTCGGCACCAGCCTGTCATGCTTCCGTTCACCGGTAGCCGGTCTTCCGTTGCCGCATTGGCGCGCCAGGGTGGCTGCCTGACGCGCCAGACAATGATTCGCAGGGGAATCGGCACCCACCGCGACGCGGCGGCCTTCGTGGCAAGAGCCGATCAGTCGGCGTGGCTGAACAGCGAACTGAAGCGCGCGAATCCCGGCACGTGTGAAGACGTACCGCCATCCACCACCAGGTTCTGGCCGGTCACATAACGCGCCTCATGGGAAGCCAGATAGGCGACGGCATAGGCGATGTCGTCGGGCACGCCCAGATACGGCGTCAGCGTTTCGCTTTCCACCACCTCCAGCAGAGGCGGTGGCAGGTTCTGGCGCGCTGCCGGCGACAACACCAATCCCGGCGAGACGGCGTTGCAGCGAATGCCGCGGCGGCCGTGCGACGCGGCGATCGAACGGGTGAGCTGCAGGATGGCCGCCTTGGATGCGGCATAGGCCGCCTGGATCACCTGTCCTTGCAAGCCAAGATTGGAGGCGGTGTTGATGATGGCGCCGCCACTCCGGCTCAGCATGTGCGGAATCGCATGCTTGCAGCACAGCATCGTGCCGCGCACGTTTACGCGGAATGTGCGATCCCACACCTCCACGTCCATCAATGCGATGTCGCCGTCACGCGGCCCCAGGTCGGGACTGAGATCGGCGGCGTTGTTATGCAGAATATCGATGCGTCCGTAAGTATCCAGCGCAGCCTTGATCATGCCCAGGATGCTGCCTTCGTCAGCAAGATCCAGATGTACCGCCACGGCGTGGCCACCCTGACCTCGCAACGATTCAGCCACGCGTTGCGCACCGGGAAGATGGATGTCCGCAAGCACCAGCTTTGCGCCGCGGCTGGCCATGACATGCGCAGTGGCCGAGCCGATACCGCCGCCCGCGCCAGTGATGATGACGACCTTGTCCAGCAAGGAATGCATAACGAGCCCTTGTGCCTGTAGGGGTGTGATCAGGATTTTTTACGAAACGGCAGCGTGGCCAGGAACAATAGCTTGCCCAGCCCCAGCATCTTCAGGCCCGCGCGCGCCGACGCCGCATCGAGCCGCGCCGTCATTGGCATGGTGCCGAAGCTCCTGCCCTTGATAACCAACTCGTCGCCGGCGCGCTCCAGCGATTCCACGCGCATCAGCTCTTCATCGGCGGCTCCACGCAGCACCATGCCCGCATCGGCGGCAACCGCTGCCGTCCTGGGCGGCAAGCCGGTGTCATGCCGGACGCCGGCGGTCACGCCATCGAAATCCATGCCAAGCTGCTCGAACATCTTTATCGCCGTCGCGCGGCCGGCGCCGTAGACGCCGCCGCCCGGATGTTGAAAGGGTCCGGCCAGGTACAGGCGTTCTACGCCCGGCACCGTGAACTGGCCCAGATCCGGCGTCGGACGATGACCGGCGCTCTGGTAGAAATAAGGCGCCACGCCGTGCAGATCGCCACGCATCATGCTGTTCGGGCTGGAACGCTCCAAGTCCACCGGGCTGACGATCTTGCGCGCGATAATGTTGCCGCTATCGAGGTTGCTGACAAACTTGCGATAGTGCGCCAGCGACAAATCGCCGATTTCTTCCTTGAACTCATCCCAATGGCGATCCTTCCAGCGCGGATCGTTCACCTTGTACGGCGCGAACGTGATGCCATGGAACATGCCGGCACCGGGCGGCACACGCGTCTTGTCACCGATGCTTTCGTCGCCGCCCGCGCACAGCCGGCGCTCGGTGATGAGGCCGCGCTTGAGATCGTCGAAATCGG
>Ga0335072_10000961_pt1 | contig 49798 bp, 49 predicted proteins | sample Lox_Sample_21_FD_206725 | JGI IMG/M metagenome (GOLD analysis project Ga0335072, IMG submission 206725) | Soil microbial communities from Loxahatchee National Wildlife Refuge, Florida, United States - Lox_Sample_2.1 | ecosystem: Environmental > Terrestrial > Soil > Wetlands | place: USA...
GACGTGTCGCTGCCGCCTCTTCCTTCCAGTAGACGTTGTGCGATCTTCCAGCCAGTAGCACAAGTAAGCCACCATCAGCAAGTGCACGAACGCCAACGGAGCATTTCGAGCCATTGATGAAAATGTGGTAACTGTCGAGACTCGACCTCGTCGCTGTAAACTTGTAACGGCTACCCTCATAGATGAAATCGATGGGGAATACAGTCTTTAGGACGTCCTTCGCCGGTACTTGGCCCTTTTCAAGACCTTTACGGTATTCGGCAATGCATTCCTCGCTTGCAATGTGCGCCTTGGTCACGGCGCCACAGATTACTGCCAGGATTGGGTCAGGTCGCTCGGCAGTAAGCTTATTCGAGATCAGCTGATCAAGCCATCCGGTAGTGATTGTGTTTTCCTCAAAAGCAGGCGTCTCCAAGAGCTTGATGAGATACTCAACAGTGGTCCTGAAGTCACCACGAATGCTCAGCTCTTTTAGTGCAACCACCATGTGCTTTCTTGACGCGGATCTGTTCTCGCCATAAGCGAAAATATGACCGAATTGACTGTCCGAAAAGCTGTGGATACCACCGGCTGTACCAACAGAGAAATAACCCCACACGTTCGAACTGGATCGAAAGTTCAGTTCGTGCATGGTACCGCTTGATGGCTTGAAACCTTCACCGGGGTCTTCAGACGTGATTCGGCAAGCGGTGGTGTGTCCCGTCGGCTGGGGGCGTCGCTGAGTCTTCACGCTGCCCTCTTTGGTGAAATGGAAATCGATCTCAGAGGTTCGGTGAGGGTCCACACCGTACAACAAGCGAATGTCACGGATGCGGTGGAGCGGGATACCCATAGCAATCTGGAGCTGTGCAGCTGGCAAATTGACACCGCTAACCATCTCGGTCGTCGGATGCTCAACCTGCAGACGGGGGTTAAGCTCGAGGAAGTAGAATTTGTCGTCCGCGTGCGAGTAGAGGTATTCGACGGTTCCCGCAGAAACGTAGCCCACCAACTCTCCGAGGCGGACCGCAGCTTTCTCCATAGCCCGGAAAGTCTCTGGCTTGGCAATCGTTACAGGGGCTTCTTCGATGATCTTCTGATGTCTTCGCTGCACGGAACAATCTCTGCCAAACAAGGATATGTTGTTGCCGTATTGATCCGCCAATAGTTGAACTTCCAGATGCCTTGCATTTCCCGCAAGCTTCATGATGAAGATTGGCGAGCCCGGAATCTCATTTGCTGCGGCATTGTACAAGCTGGTGAAGTTCTCCTCGGATTCGACCTTTCGGATACCTTTTCCGCCACCACCTTCGGATGCTTTGACCATGACTGGAAACCCAATTTTTCTTGCTGCCTCCAGACCTTCTTGTGGTGAATGCACGCAGCCCTTAGCGTAAACTTCGTCCTCGACAGTGACAATGCCATCCTCGTCGATTGTGACCTGGTCCACACCTTGTCCAGACCACGGTATACAAGGCACTTTGGCGTGCTGGGCCACAATTGTGGACGAGATCTTGTCGCCTAGAGAGCGCATTGCTGATCCTGGCGGACCAATGAATATTATCTTCTTCGGTGAGGCTGCTAGCGACTCCGGGAGTTTTGGATTCTCTGAGGCATGACCCCAACCAGCCCAGACTGCGTGTACGTCCATTCGCTCGGCAATGTCGACAATTAGGTCAACATTTGCGTAGTTGTTGTTGTTCGTTCCTCCTGGTACCTGTAGCGAAAAGGCGGTTAGCCTTCGATCTCTTTGACCCAAGTCGCCAAACGAGCTGCACGAGCTGCACGAGCTGCACGAGGAGTGTTTGCGGAATTCTGTCATACCTCTACATACTGATCCGCCATTCGAATATAGTCTGCATTCGCCTGCAGATCTTCCGGTGTAGCCATCACCGTAAATTGTATCGCCCGCTCGTCACCGAGGGTTTCGTAGGCCCATTTTCGCACAGATCTGATTTCTTTGACTGCGGCAATACCATTGTTGGCAATGAGAACCTGGCAAGATGCATGTCAGCACCCGGGAATGATGCTCGAACAAAGTTTCGCGAGAACTCACTGAAGTAATGACTGAGTGGCCATCGCTGTTCTGAACGAAGTCCTTAACGACGCCTGGAGCAGCTGCGTCCAAGTGATTGCCGCCAATGAAGTGGGCTGGAACTTGATGCTTAGATTGCCACGAGCTGCGCTGCCCGTTCGTCACGGCATCGGTTGTGCCGTTGACGGTCGTCATGATGCAGGATTAGGAGCTAACCATGCATACACAAAAAACGTTTGTTGGAATATGATACAGGTGCGCAAGCGATGGTAGGGATTGGATACAAAAGAAGTCGTAGATCCAACGCCTCGTGAAACTAAAGAAGTATCTGAAGCTCTATAATGTGATCGAGGAGAGTAAGGAGTGAGAATGGAGAGGTTTGTGGAAGGGGGGTGGTAGGAGAGAGTATTTACAAGGGGTCGGAACTGAGAAGCCAGTAGTACTAAATACGGGTTCTTTTGGGGGCGTGTATGCATTGGGATTTGAACGGGTGAGGCGAAGGGACCCGAGCCCCAAGTCGATCCAGCTGCATAGAGTTGAGACCCTTGGGCAAACTTTTTTCGGCGCTGCCAATCCTAACACATTTTACTACGGGTTACGCTTTTGCGGCGGCAACTGGCAGAACATCCCTGAGCTTTCCCCAACTCCACATTCACCAACACACGCCTCAAGCCCTTGTCTTGTTGAGAAATGACGCTGCCCAAGTTTGCTTGTATTGTACATCTGCTTTTCCAAAAGCCCTGCCACTACATGAACCCCCTTTTTTGTGTATACACTTTCCACTACCTGCGTAAAACTGTCCTGGCAGAATTAGGGGCGGACTCCGTCATCATTTCGGAGTCCGTCACAAGCTGTGCAATATCAGCCCTACGAAACTATTTTGGGTCCTTCACAAGCCCGAAGCTCGACCAGCAACAGTAGCACAGGCACATTCTGACCTCAGCGCCACGCTGACCACAGCAACGAATGAATGTCGGATACTCATCGGGAACAGCTTCTGCGTGCTGCAGTCTATGCGGGGCGGTTGGTTGGAGAACGTTGAACGATCGGCCACCTGCAGAAAATTGAAGGTACCGCCGATCCAATTTTTGGTTGGGGCCTCCCACGACTCCTAATCGGGCATCGCCTCATCTCAGCTCTTGCGTCCACATCTCATTGGCAGCACATCTCTTGACGGAACTAAGTACAACATTCTGCGCCGAGCTCACCTCCCACTCACCCCCTCCGCCGCCGCCACCGCTTTTTACCAGCACCCACCCTGAGCGCGGGTGAGTACAGGGTGAGTACAAGGTGAGCGGAGGTGAGTCCAAGGTGAGTCGACAGGTGGGGGCCTGCCACACAATCTACGCGCTCCTCGCTCGAAGCCCAAAAATGGCCTCTCTCTATTTTTGGCGGCCTTCTCAAGACAATTAGGACTGCGAGCTGTGCTCGTTTTGCTTTTCGAGCGCTATCTCTTCGTCCACCGTCTACCTCCTGCACTACCTCCGCCCGACTGCCACCGTTATGGCAAGGAAAAAAAAAGGGCTAGCGCAGACGAGCTGGCTGCTCACGCTACAGCGAATGGCTACCAGAGGGGGCCGCATCGGGAAGAAAACAGTCGACGGGACAGCAATAGGCACGGGGACAAGACCAGGAAAGATCAAGATGCAACGTTGGATCTCTATGTGATGTAAGGGAGCGTTGTCTACACACACCCTAAAACGGATCGATACTGAAGTGGAATCTCAGCTGGCATTACTAGCGACAAAAAGGGATGCTCTCCAGAAGGGGACTTCCTGTTCCCGACGAAGTCGCTGTACGGGAGAGGGTTCTTGCAAAAACGTGGAGGCCCCCGACCTTGCTACCGTGAAGGACTTCCTTCGCTTCTGTGCAGCCAAAGGTAAGGGTAAGATTGTGGAACAGATAACTTGTGACTCGCTCAACTCGGTTGCGGGATGGCTTTTTGGCGGCTTCACCCGTGTCACAGACAACCGAGACGAACAAGGGCGACAGAACGGAAGTCTATCATGTAAGCATATTCCACCATCTATTGTGGTGGGGCCAATTGGTCACTAGCCCCTTATGGGCACGACAATTGTCCTTTGAGCATCTATTAGAGATAGCAAGGACACACAGATAGTAACAAGCAAGCTTTTCTACCCAATGTGTCTCTAGGTTCTGCCTTCCCTTTCGGCATACCTTTATCCCCTCCGCACTATAGCCCCAGGCCTGATCTCGTCCTCACTAGTGGGTCCGAAAAGTCTTGCCGGAGGAAGGTCATGTAGTTTGTAAGATACCTGTACAGATATACTTACTAATTCCACACTGTCGCATTCCACTCAGCATAATCTAATCCCTGGGGATCCAATATTAATTTCGGATTATATATGGGCATTGAAGGTGTCTCCACACGGGTACCGTCCCAACAATGACGCCGGAAGCATGCATGGCAGATGTCCGGCATGGACATATTGACACGCGCCAGGGACCTTGTGATCACGCCGCACGCAACACAGGCGGGCCATTCTGCATCAATAGTACCGTTGCCGTAGGTCGCACCAGCCAAATTGTTGGCCAAAACAAGATCGAGTTGGTTTTCGGTGAAACTGTTTGAAAGCAGAAGTTAGGGGAGTAAATACATGTATGCCATGACTAAATGAAGGTAGAAACAAGGAATTAAGGATAAGGTGATAGGCTCAACTGACCTCGGGGTGGTATATGTGTAGTTCGTATAGGCGGACCATGGAGCGTTGGGAATATAAAGCACCAGCGGCGTATCGGCGGAAGCGTAACAACCGAAAAAGGTAGGATATTGATTCATTTGTAGGTTGACCATAGTTGCGGCATCAGGAATGGTGGGAAACGGGAGGCTTGCTTGTGCGGCAACGATGGAGGTGTCTTTGACTTAGTAAGCGAGATACATTGTACGATGGGGCGAAAATACACACCAAGTAAGACTGTACCATTAACCCAGTTGTTGTCGCCATCTCCGCCTGAGTCGTAGGCGATGATAAAGTCCACCTTTCGTTGCTTCTGTATCAACGGGCGGAGTGGGATAGTTTCTCCGGTTTCACTTCCATCGACCTGTGCCGTGGTTAGCATATTGCTCAAAATGACTGTAGTTGACGTCAATGAGGCCATACTAGTAGTAACTCTTTCGACCCTGCCATTGCTTCGTTGAAGTTTAAAAAGGGATTAGGAAGAGTCGCCCAAAGAGATTGGTTGAAGCTCTGATTGAAAAGCTTTGCAACTTGCTCTACGATCACCACTAGCTGATTGTTCTTCCAATTCGGCGGGATGACGATCGATGTGTTCACAGTCGCTCTTTGTGCCAGTGGCCTTGGCTTTTTTGTCGTTTCGTCTCGTTTGGCAAAAAGTGGTATACCGAAAAAGTCGTCAATGAACCAGAAGTTAAATGCATTTGCAGTGGCACCCTGCATAAAGGTCATTTTATCGTATCCTCTGACACACGACTCATTATTCACAGGCTTCCCCTTGTTCATGATAGATCCAAGAAATTGAGTAGGCATGAATCCTTGAACACGGCCGCCAACCCAGCTCCCGAACTCGAAGGGTGTCACTTCGTAGCTGGTACGTTTAGATGAGTTTAAGCCAGGGTACATTATATTGTCAATCTTCGGCGACGATGCCGGGACAACTTCGGCAAGCGTAAACATTGGCATAGGTCCTAGACCGAGGCCGAAAGCATGATCGGGCAAGAGGGCTATATCTGAGTAGTTCCTGTAGCTCCATGTCTTCGGTAGATACTGTCTCCAGAATTGGCCAAAGACGTCGACGACTGAGACCGGAAATCCTTGAGCGGATTTCGCAGCTGCATTCTCGAAGAGAAGGGTGAGGTATTCCGTTACATTGCCGGTGGGGCCGACAATGTAATTTGTGGTGAAATTCACGTTTTTCCGAAGTTGTTCAATGCTACTGAAATTATTGCTGGCGCTGGCGAGATCGTTAGTAACATTAGGTGGGTTTGGGAACGCCGACGGCAACGTACAGTGACGCCACGGTCACGCAACCGCCACCACTCAGGCCGGTTAGGTACGTTAGGCATTGCGTCAATCCGCCAATTCCAGCCTTCACCCCAGGTGGGTAGCGGTCGTCAAAGGCTTGCCACAGACCCAAGCCACCTAGGCCGGATTGTGTACCCCCTCCAGAGATTGCAAGGCCGACAATGGGTACATTGGAAGTATTGACTAAACTCAGATAGTGCTCGAGGTCAAAACCGGTAATATTGGCTCGCGGCAAGTATGAATGAAGTGACTGAACCACGCTTTTAAGGCGCTTTGCCCGCCAAGTGCGCTCCTCGGGAGCAAGGCCCTATTTGTGATCGTTAGGAGCACGGGACGTGAAAGGCGGTTTAACAACGAGGAAGCAGCTAGGCAGAGAATCCAATTCCAGTTTGGCTTTGATGCCGCCCACACAAAACAGTGTACGCACCTCAGAAGCAGGCCGGATTTGCAGATTGTTGCGGCATTGCACACGAGCTGGAGCATAGGGTGTGGAAAGGATAGTCTGTGCGAAGGTGGGAATGACACTAGCTGCGTATAGCAGAAGATAGATGACACAGACGCGCATTTTACAGTCTTTCAGTTGAGTTCTGGAGCCGGCATGCGAGAAGTGTCAGGGAGCACGGCAGAAGCATTTTCGAACTCAGCATGGTCGAACGCGGCCACCATTAAATGAGTTGAAAATGCCTCCTCTAAAGAGACAAATATGAATGGCAGCAGACTGACCGCCAACAAATCCATACCTTTTGGCCCTCGGCCTCGCCGAGACCTCGAATCCCATGTTTGCCCCCTCGTTTTCTATCCCTATTACGGAAATCCATTCGAGCCCCAAGTTACTCCGCATGACAAAAGCGGCTTTTAGGCTGTGCCCATCCCGTTTACGGGAAGAAACTTAGACGTCTCGCATCTATGATTCGAAGATCGGGAATCACAGGATTGCCTGACAGCTTGCCTTTTACTGGCAATCAATTCGAAACAAAAGTCCTCGGAGTCGCTTTCAAGTCTAGATTCATGCAGGACGGTTACTCAGCTCAAGCATTCTTCTAAAGGTGCCGCCGGAAAAGACATGCCGGACCATGGAATGGCAGCAGATCAACTGCTAATAGATCCGAGACCTCGAATCCACGGGAAGAAACTTAGAAGTCACGCATCCCATGCAGGATTGCCTGACGCCTTGCCTTTATTGGCAATCAATTCGAAGAGAGAAAAAAAGGTCCTCGAAGTCGCCCGAAAGGGCATGCAACACGATACAGGATCACAATTTTCGGTGTTTTACGTACAGATGTAACCCGACGTGGGCAACACTGTTGATGATGATAAGGAAGTTCCTCTCCTCTCATTTCTTTGGCATCTCCCTAGCATTCCTCTTCACAACGAACTGACGCCTTCAAGGCTGCTGAATTACCATAGCCACCCGCCCTCAAAAATGGGACTTTTCAGGCATTCATTCTCGCGCAACCATACATGTCCTGCGTCACCTCTGAGCGAGAGTATGTGCAAGGGACGGCTTAAGGTCACTCAGCTATACTGACTCGTCCGTTAATAGATGCAACTCAGCCTTTTGTCGGCAACATGTCCTTCCATCACTTCAACATGATCCTTTCAGGCAGTTGTACTGCCGTTACATGCCTCGTTATATTTACTCTCATGTTCATGCACGCGACGCATCTGAGCAAAGCGAACGAACAAGTCAAGTCAGTATCTCGTTGATTCTGCGAAGGATTTGCTGCGGCTGACTTATTGAACCTGTTAAGGATCATGAAAATTGCGTTTCTGATTCCACTTTACTCCTTCTTCTCCTTCCTCTCGATATGTTTTCCGAAGGCTTTCGTCTACTTGGTCCCTTGGCTTTCCGTCTTTCAGTCTGTTGCGTTGGGGAGCTTCTTTCTTCTCATGTGCGAATGGGTATCCCCGAGCCAGACACAGCGGACAGTCTTCTTTGCTGCCCTTCAAGTGCCTGACCGGACGGGTGTAACTGGAGCTGGAGGTCTTACATGGTATCGGGTAAGAACGACGGGCTTCTGTCTCGATCAAAATGTGGCCGACTGACATCCTGATAAGCGAAAATGGATCATGATCTTTCAATATCCGGTCATCTCCATCTTAGCATCCGTGGCTACAGATGTGACACAGGCTGCGAGCGTGTACTGCTTATACAGCAGCAAGCCATACTTCGCCCACCTTTGGGTAAGCAGCTCAAAGACACTCACCCGTAGCATCGATTACTCACAACATCCTTAGATATCAATCGTCCAAAACATTTCCATCGTTCTCGCCGTCCTCGCCGTCTTCAAATTCTACATGGCCCTCAAAAATCATGTTGCTCATCACCGACCGTTGGCAAAACTGCTGGCTTTCAAATCAATTGTCCTCTTGACGTTCTTGCAGGGAGTGAGCCATCTACCACCGAATACTCTCTAAATATGCTAACTGACGCTCCTCAGATTATCTTCTGGATTCTCAGAGATGCCAATATCCTCAAATCAACGTCGAAACTCACCTTTGCAGACCTGAACATTGGCATCCCCACCCTAATTATTTCCCTTGAGATGGTTCCCTTTTCCATCTTCTTCCACTACGCCTACAGCGTTCGACAGTATATCGCTTCTGGGGATACGAAGTCTGCAAATGAGTCAAACCTCAGCAACTCGTATTCAATTCAAGGCCAGAATTATCAAGGAGGCTTTCTTGGTGGCAAAGCATGGCTGGCCACTTTCAATCCAACTGAGACTTGGAGAGCAGTTGTTTTCGCCTTCAAAATGGCCTCGGAGTTGCGGGAAGAGTCCGTGGCGGACGGATACCGCGCTGGTGGACTTCATGGTCCTCTCCAGGACAAAATTGGGAGTTTGAGCATCGTTGCGGCATGAGAGAATCAATGCATACATCCATGAATTGTCGTTGCAATTGTAGTAGCAATACTCGGTCAGTGTCAAGTTGGTAAGTCTTGGTATGGGTTGGTTTTCCGCCAATTGGCACCCGTCTTGTGTGGAGCGTGAGGTACAATAGATTTCTGTACGTATTTTTGATCATTCGCTACTAGCGGGCGTTTGCGCATTTCCATTAGATCCATTCCCGACATCGAATGATTCAAAATTGGACAGAAATTTTGAGATCGATGATAGCCGGCTCCGCTGTCCGAGATCTGTCAGCCCCGCTCATATAGGTGCGGGCCCGCATTCGTGGGCAGCAGCTGTTGTGGTCTCCGCAGTTGAAAGAAGAGATAGAAGTCAGATTGCTGTGACAGGGTCAGAGATGCCTAACACTGGCAAACCCAGCCGTGACTGTCACTTATGCCGGACACGAAGGGTCAAGGTCCGCACAAATCCTTTCCCCTGGCCGCTCACAAGTTTGTATTGATAGGCTTCAAAGTGTGACCTAACGCGGCCGGGATGTTCAAGATGTGCCAAGCTGGGCGCAATATGTCCTGGATATCGTCAAGAGTCGGATCTGCTATTTCGTAATGAGACCCTCACCTCTTATAGGATGGGTCTTGTCGCTAGCGTACCGAAAGGGCAAGACCAGGGACAGCACGCTATGCCTCAAAAAGACGAACAGCGGCAATCTCGATCTTCCTCGGGGACGGTTGTAAGCGTCTCTCCTTCCCTCTGGCATGGTCGTTTCGACTCGCGCCCAGCCCTGTTCGATGGAGATCGCCCGACTGTTCTTCCAGATGCTGGAAAATCCCAGTTCAGCTACAGTCAAGAGGCATTATTATCTGAGCAGGCAGTACATGGGGGGAATCTATTTGTTGCCTCAATGTTGCCCCTTGCCACTCCATTACAAGATGCCTGGCAGAATCATGCAATTCCCCTCTTACTCACCCAATTTTCCGCACCCTTCGGTGGCAGCAGATTCTTCGGACTTCTTGATTTCCTTCCGGACTTATATCGATACGCCGGCGAAGATTCATGTCTCACTTTAGCCACGGACGCTTTCGCCCAGGCATACCTGAGCAATCAAACGATATCACCACCGAATTTCAAAGATCGTGCGCATGTGTACGGAAAAGCTCTCAGATCAACGAATCAGGCCCTCGAGGATCCGTTCGAAGCAACTAAAGATACTACCGTAATAGCGATCTTCCTGTTGGGTGTTCGTGAAGTGAGTAGCTCCTTCAACTGTTGCAACCGATTTCGACACAATACCGACAGTCATATGCAGGTTCTGGTCGGAGCTCCCAAGAGTCAATCATTCCCTGGCCCCGAAGCCTGGCATGTCCATTCACAAGGCCTCACAACATTACTGCGACTCAGAGGCCGCGACCAATTTGCTACCAGAAGAGGACGTAACATCTTCTGGCTGATCTACAATGCCATCGTACGTTCTCGCACCCTGCCATCCTCCTTTGCCGTTGCCTTTGCCCGATTCTGAACTTTTCAACAGCAAATCCGATGCTTGGCGGCAAACGTGGAGTGTCCCAAGGCCTCTCTCGAATGGTTCAAAATCTTGCAGACCGACTTGCCTGAGGACGACGAGCCCTGGCTTATGATTTCCGTCTACGCGTACAAGATCTGCAGCATTTTGCCAAGAATAAGAAGGCTAATGGCTAACTGCGATGACGAGGAAGAATTCTCCCTTGCAGCAACAATTCTTGCCGAATGCGATGAGATGGAGGCTGAAACGCTGACCTGGATGAATTCTGAACGTGTTTCATCAAAATCATATCCGGGGAACCTTCCAATGCTCCCCATTTGGAACACGTACCGCTGCCTGCGCAGCAAACTACATTCTTCCCTTCTGGAATTCTTTGGACTTCTCGGAAAATCACAAACTCGCTTATTTGACCATCAGACTATCCTACAGAGGCGCCAGAGCAGTTTTGCCATAGTTTTGGATATGGCAGATGGAATCGTGAATAGCATTCCTTACGCACTCGGTGACCCATCGACATTGGAAGACAACTTCAAGACAACTAGACCTAGATCATGGTCCGATGCACTTCGTTTGATGTGGCCCCTTCGTGTTGTGTCATTCTCTCCTTTGGCATTGCCTTACCAGAGGGAAATCGCGAACGTAGCCTTACGGCAGATTGGACATGAAATGGGAATTGGTCAGGCACTGACCCAACTATGTAGATGATGAGGCCGACATCCCAAGAAACGAATTAAGCTTCATGCCAGATATTTAATGGAAATTGGAGATCTGATACTCAACGTGTTTTGGGAGCACTTTTGGCAGGGAGATGGCCTCCGCTTGCTTGAAAACCCTCCCTCAACCAAAAAGGCCAAGTCACCTTCCCCAGGGAAGTTGCGGCCCTGGGAAGGTCTTCCAAATTTTTTTCACTCCAAGCCCTTACCCACCCCCTACAGTCCCTGAATGTCGGACCTCATAGCCGCATCCCCACAAATTGATTCTCCAAGTGTCCTCGACTACGGCTACTAGAACGATCCAATTTTGATCTATCTGAGTGGCCGCAGGGACCTCGTTGTCCGAAGGGGATTTAGGCTTGGCCTGATGGTGGTGATGATGATGAGGAGGAGGAGGAGGGGGAGGGGGGAGGAGAGGTGTGTAGCTCGGTGTGAAGGAGGATTGCTAGAGCTCCCAACGGCTTCGCAGTCTGCAGAGGATGTAAGCTTGGCCCGTTTGATACGTTGGGCTTCGACATAACATGAAAGGAGTTGAGCCCACATTTGATAGAATCGGCTTCGATAACCTCGAAGTGACTCTCAGAGAGACCAGCCATGAGCCGCAATAGCAGGAGCAAACGGTAAGGCTTGAAGCTCGTCAGCCGTATCCACAGGACGAGAGTGGAATCAGAGAGCTGCAAGGAATCATTACCACCATGTATGCGATCCTGTCCTGAACGGAATTTCAAAGTCTGAATCGAGCGGCAGTCTCTAAATCAGCCACCTAGGAGTTTGCGAAGGCTTTATCCAACGACCTATACTCCCCAGCACCTTCCCCAGTGTTGGTAACGCCTCGCAGGTCTTCTACTTCTCGGTACTGTATGTGCCCTTCTCTTGTTCAATTTCTCCTTCGCATATAACATATCGGCTTCCCCAGGAAATGCAGAAGGTAGTCGTTGGGGGAGGAAAGCAGCCGTTAGGCATAGTAAGGAGGGAAGCCATTAAATGTGGTAAGGAGACTGAGTAAGGCCCAGAAAATACGGCCAACAAAATGTATGAGGGATTGTTGATGAATAGGTTATGCGGCAGCTGTAATCATTGACTGTTATGGCTGCTTGTGTTTTGCTCGCAGGAGCAGTGTAATTCTAGCTAGCCGAAGTGCCACATGCTAAGGCTTGACACTTAGGCTTGGCGCTTTCAACAGGCTTGGAGAGGGTGACCTGGATGCAGTTTTGTCACCTTGGCGGCTCAAGACTACAAACTTTCTGCGTCGAGCTCACCCCCCACTCACCCTCCGACGCCGCTTTTACCGGCACTCACTCTGAGCGCGGGTGAGCACGAGGAGAGCGGAGGGTGACTCGAAGCTGGGGGAGGGGGGGCCTGCCTCACAATCCACACGCTCGTCGCTCGAAGCCCAAAATGGCCGCCCTCATTTTTTGGCGGCCTTTTCAAGACTCCTGTAACGTCGCCATGGTGAAGCCACCGGTGTCCTATTTAGAGCCCACGGTCTCCGCCACTGCCAGCCAGGTCTCAATTGGGACTGCTGGCTGTGCTTGTTTGGCTACCTCTTCGACCACTGTCTACCTCCTGCACTATCTCCGCCGGACTGCCACCGTCATGGAAAGAAAAAAGGCCACTCTAGACGAGCTAGAAGCTCGCGCCGAAGCGAATGGCTACTAGAGGGGGCCCGCACCGGGAAGAAGACAGCCGTCGAGACGGCAATAAGCAGGAGGACAAGACCAAGAAAAATCAAGATGCAACGTGGGGTCACTATTTGACGTAAGGGAGAGTTATCTATACCCTAAAACGGTCGATACTGAAGTTGAATGTCAGCTGGCACTACCTAGCGATAAAAAATGATGCTCTCCAGAAAGGACTTCCCGTTCCCGACTAAGCCGCTGTACGGGAGCGGAAAACGTCGAGGCACCCGACCTTACTACCGTGAAGAACTTCTTCCGCTTCTGTGCAGCCCACGGGTAAAGGCAAGATCATAACGAAGATAACTTGCGACTCACCCATCGCGGTTGCGGAGTGGTCTTTCGCCGGCTTCAACCGTGTTGCGGACACCCAGACAAACGAGGACGACAGAAGGAAATCTGCAATCTGAGCGTATTCTGCCATCTATGGCCCACGCCTGATCCCACCCTCACTATATCGCATTGTGACTCCCTGTGACTTGAATTCTCGAAGAGTTCTCGGAGAATTTTCTGATGTGATGGAAAGTTCTTCCTTACGTACTTGCTTCATTCGCCGAGGCACTTATGACTAAAATGCCCTTTGTTGCTGCACGGACCATCGCTTCGCCCAATATCACACTTGACTCTTCTAGTGCGACCCCGACTAAAACAATATCGACTTCGTTGCCTACTGCCCAGTCTATTGCCTATGCTCAGTCAGCCCAGAACTCTTTGACGCGGATCATGGCGTACTTTTACTACTCTTGTCATAGCAACATCTCTGTCAGTGTACACTTTTGCGAAGTACAACCGGTAGTATGGATCAATTGCGGCGATAGACCTTGCAACTTCGATGCTGAGGTTATTTGTGGAAAGCCACCCAAGGACTTACCTCGTCATCTTGGGAAACGACGAAAGTTATCCCGCCCATGATACCCATGTCGTGATCTCTAACATACCTCAGACCAACGCCGTTGCAGAGAACGGCCACTGCAGGTGAATGGGACGGATCCCTGGATTTCCGCCGCGATTGCTTTCGCTCCCATGAGTGCAGGAAATCCTGTAATAGATTGCCTGAGCATCGGGTGTTCGGGATAATAGTAACGTCGCTCCGGAGCAGCAACTGCTTCACCAGTGCCTCGTGTCCTCTCACCATCGCCAACGACAAAGGTGTCCACCCGTACTGAGCTATTGTGTTAATGTTGACGCAGTTCCTCGCAAGCAGCTGCTGTACGATGGCTTCATGCCCTTCTTGTGCCGCCCAACAAAGCAGTGTCTGTCCAAAACTATCCTTGACGTCTGGATCATGCCCATTCTCGAGCAGGGCTGCCACAGCTTCCAACAGACCGAAATATGCGACAAAGGTGTACAGCAACAAATTTCTTAGGCACTCTTTGACTATACCCTGAGCCGCTGCTCTTAGAAGCCACGGTTTCATGGATACAGGACGTGACCTTTATGTGTATTCTCAAGGAACTGTTGAATGGACGAGACTGTCTTATTCTTCGCAGCCTCCTGACGGCACATTTGCGCATAGCTGTGGCAAAGCCTTTCATCTGATATGCGACTGGCCGCACGGGACAGGGGTAATCCATCATTTAAGGCGAAATCCGTTACAAATCGTCAATAGCCTTGCCATGCTGTTGGCTGTGAAGATATAAACTCCTTTAGACTCTAGTTCTCTGCCAAAAGTACACATCCAAATCTAGAAAACTTCCCCAATCCGTACTGCATGATGATCCGCCGGATTTTAGGTCCTAGAATTGATCAATATTGGCAGCATATATCTCAACAAGGCTGCTCGGTTGGCGCACGATGAATGCGAGGGCTTGCTTAGCTTAAGGACTGGTCTTATCGTTGTCCTTAGAGGGAGATGAGTCGAATCCCCAGAAGAAAACCATCATGTAATGCAGGACGCCAACTGCGAGGTCTCCATGCTCCCGCATTACCGGCACTATTCTCTCCCGTAGAGCCTTTTCCTCGTAGTACTGGTTGGCAATAAGGCGGCACGGTATCTCTCGCATGGCGACGTCGGTCGGCGGGGTGCTGCGATACATCTCATCAACCACGGCAGGGAAATCCTCGCAAGTCGTGTATATTTTCTCCGCCGTTCGGTAGAATCGCTCGCGTGCCAGGAGCTTGAGGGCCGGCACGTCGAACTTGTCGGCCATGACGTATACACGAAGAGACGTGAACAGGTTGTGCGGCCAGTCGATCCGGTGCACTTGTGGCGGGGCCCCCGCATAGTCATCACCGCCGGACTCGTCAAAGTCGTTGTATTCGATCTCAGATTGCTCCTTGTCTTCGTCTTCGCCGTCCTCCTCCGGTACATAGTCTCCGTCACTCTCATCGCCCTCGTCGTTCCGCTCTTCTAAGGCGCGAGTGGGATCCCGCGGCTGCGTTTCCGGAACTCCTCCATGTCCATCGCTAGCACCTGCGGTGTCGATACCTGGAGCTTGGTCAAGTTCCTCTCGCACTTCCTCGGGAGTCATGGTGGCTGGCGAGGACGCCTTGTTGAGAACGGGATACTCGCCATCCTCGTAGTTTCCCGTGTAGAGAAATTGGAGAAGTCGCTCGAGGATGTAAGGATCGTCATCTGGCAGATCGACGACGCGGCCGATGGATTCCTGGACGTGAATTCTTGTTAACAAGATGTGTCAGCGCGGACGCGATGTCGTTGCTGGGACGAAGACGGTACCTTGAAGCCACTATCGCAGGCCTTGGCGAAGAAAGCCGACTGCGAACAGACTACGGCTCTGTGAGCTTGGAATGTTCGGCCGCCACAGGCAATCGTGAGATCCGAATATTTGTCGGCAAAGAGCAACGAGGCCAGCGAAGAATAGATTGAAGCCATCCCACAAAGAAATGGCGAGAGCTTCGACCTTCTTGTGGGAGAAAAGAAGATGAGGAAGCAAGAAGAGGGGACCAACGTGGCAGCTGACGAGTACTGGTTTGAACGGTTAGTTGGCTCCAGGGCCTTCTTTCTGACCCCTTGCAATGTTTCAGAATGGAAGTCGGAAATCCAAAGCAGAGCGTACCAAGCCCATCAGGCGGAACTGGCCTTCTCAGTCTAGTTGTGTTGTGAATTTGTAATGTGTGTGTTGTGGCGGTGGCGGGGCTAATACGCGTCAAAATCAGGGTTAGCGCGCGTGGCACCGCGTGCAGTATTTGGTCATTCCCCGCCCAACTTCCCTTTTCTCTCTCCATCCTTGGTATCTCTTAGTTAGAATAGCTGAATCAAATCATCTTCACGCTGTCGTAACAGTGTGCCGGGCATCAAAAAGCGTGCACGCTGCGGGGAATACTTTCTAATTGATGTTGCTCCAAATGTACAGTAGTCTTCAGGGATTTTTTTTGCGCTAGAGAAGTGCGTACAGTAAGTTTACGTCTTATTGGGGTTGGGGTGGTCATAGCGTAAGGTCTTCCGAGATCTACAGCATCCCCAGGCCTTGGACAGGCCGAGACAGGCCTGAAGCGGAAGCGCGCAGGCACAGCTAAGTATAGGCAAGGGTGAGAGGAGGGGTATACTGCATCGATTGGCCTTAGCCAGCCTAGCGACCTGTAGATACATTGGGACGTGTTGTCATACAATTTTCTATGCTTTCCCCAGGACTTTTTATCCTGGGAGAAGTTACCTAGGAACTCTTTCTCGGGATTTTCGTCCTAGGAATCCATTCCCAGTAAACGATGCGGAGATAGGAGTGTCATCCTTTCTAGTAATCTTCGTCAAAAAATATCATCGTCGGAATCATCGTCGAAATTATCGTCGGCATCATCGTCGACATCACCCATCTTCTTGGAGTGTGTCCCAGAAGGCTCCATCGAAAGCCGCTAACAAAAGTAGCCATGCATTTCCACCGAACTGTGGCTGGCCCGCGTCGTCCAGGGTATAAGGCGCGCTTTGTTCGAGAGCATCCAAGCCCAAGTTGCCCTCCATAATGTCGTCGCATTGAGATATCGATCCTATCACTTGATATTCCAACCTTCAGACCAACTATCAATTCTCCATGCTACAGGCAGCCCCCTCAAACAATGCCCCAGCCAGATCCCGTTTGTCGCCTTCCTCGATCTCGCTCTCGGCCAGAAGAAGGTACTTTCCGGCCCTCTGCACCAAAGTCTTGCCCTCTCGATCTTCCAGAATATTGACATCCATTGTCCGAGCTGCCAAGAAGTAATAGACATGAACATCTTTCTTCTGCCCCCGCCGATGCACTCTTCCGATCGCCTGTTCATAAATGGACTCGTATTTGTATTGTGTGTCGATGACCAGTGACGAGAGAAAGATTACGTGATTGGCAATTTGCAAATTCCTGAATGAAGGGATACGTTAGCCTAGTACTACCACCAACGGTTTGAACAGACCTACCATCCAGCAGCATTCACACTCTCAAGGTCAAGAATACAGACCGTTGCCGCACCATTCTTAAATTTCTCCACTGCGTGCTTGTGGGAACCGTCGACGTGGGCGATTTTCGCATCCTTCAAGCCCTCGATCAAGACAGCCTTGAGACGCTTGAATTGAACGAAGATGACGATGTGGTCATTTGTCCCTACACGGTTTGTGTCTTGCAGCAGCTTCAGAACGGCTTCAATTTTGCTGCCAAAGGGGCGGGGCAAGTGGGAAGTAGCGACGTTAAGTTCAGAGAGCAGGAAGGCTGAGTGACGAGGAGCGGGCGCCTCGCAACCGTCAGCGACACATTCGTCCATGAGCTTTCGTTGCGCTTGCTTTTCTTCGAAGCAAGGAATGCAAGAAGCGTGCCCGCAGAGACCCATTATCAAGATTTCACTTGCTTCATCTTTTTTGGTTCCGCAATGCGAGCAACTGGGCATTTGACCACCGTTGACGTAAAGCTCAACGACATGAAAGAAACGAAGGCCACGGAGGTGCTCGATGAGGCGTAGAGAGAGATTGGTCAGGACTGCGGCCGACCCATACATGAAGGTAGTCCGCGGCCCAAGCTCCCGCAGATCAGGTTGGCGCTTCTTCGCCTCGCCTTTCTTCGTATCGCTTTTCTTTGCTGTCGCAGATCTTTGCACTGAGCTTTCTCCCTCGGTCTGGCCCTCTGCTGGCCTGCGTTGCGTGGCTTTACTTGCAGCTACTGGCGTGGAGCTATTCGCCTTGAGGCGTTTCTGGTTTGACTTCGATAGACTGTTCCAAAAAGCCTTGACAATCACAGCGAGCTTCCTGGCCCCGGATGGAATCACCTTGCTGTTCAATGCTGTTTTGCGGGCTCCTGCACGCGCATACCCCATTACGCAGTCCAGTACTGCTTTGGCGACTAGGTCTCCAAACTGGTTGTTGTCGACAGACCGGAGGAAGGAATAAAAATGGGGGTTCTCGCATGCAATGTCTGAGTAGCCCAGTTCCCAAAGCTCGAAAATCTCTGTCAGCTTTTTGTAGAGTTCTTGAACGGTCGTCCTGAAATGCTTCTTCTTCTCTGCGATTATGGCTTTGCACACTCTGCTGGCACTTCGGTCGTGTGCGTCAACACCATTGATATTGGACATTGATGTTGAACAACCGATTAGCAATGCTTCTTCAGGCGACCTGCTGGCAGTGGCCATGTCCTGCAGCCGTTTCGTCCTATCTCGTCCGTCCTCATGATCTGACTTTGCTGCCGTCTCTGGTTTTTCCCTCGCAGAGAACTTCAGTGGCTGGCTCATTAGCATCTGGAAGAGTTCAAAGTACGTGGCTCGCTCGGCGGCTGTCAGGTCAAGCAGCTCATAATGGCGATGAAGTTCCACGTCTCTAAGATCAGCGGGATTCTAAAATAGTTAGTAAAGAATCTTAGAATAGCAAGGAATGTGACTTGGTATCGATTACCTTTCGAATAAATTGCTGAACGAACTTTCTGCATAACTCGTATCGCACCTCATACCATGAAGGAGAATGGCGAGTTTGATAAGAGTAGAAAAGGAACTCTTCGGCCACTTGACATCTGTCAGCAGTGCAAACAACAAGGCTTTGAGTATGTACTAACGAGTCTTGTCTTTCATCTTCTCCTTCAAGGCAGACTGACTTTCGAACACTCCGCCGTCATTATCGTCGGTGCTTAGCTTGGTCCCGAGGAGCATGGCCATGTTGTTGATCTCGCGGAAGCTTCCAAGAGGAGGGGTTCCAGAAAGTACCCACTTTCGTGATGCCGCCAGTTCCAAGAGAGCGCTGAGTTGTTTCCCTTGCACATATGTGAACTCGTCTGTAACCACACGACGGAACGAGAAAAGGTGCAACAACGGCGCAACCTTTGGTTGAGCTCTTTCTTTCATATCGACAACCTTGAAATTGTCGTCCAGGGTCTGTTTCGTCTCCTCTTCACACTCCTCGCCTGCTGTCTTGTCAGGTGCTGCACATGTAAGGTCATACCCTTGGCTGTCGGGCTTCTCTGCGTCAAACATCCTCCAAGTAGGCCGATAGTCTTCATAATCGCAAGCTTCAGAGCCCACAACGACAGTGCCAAGGTTCTTCAACGCGCGGCTCAACCATTGTTGGAAAGCGCGTCCAGGATGTTTTGGCAATTGTGGCGAGTGACCAAGATACGCCAGCTCTTCAAAATACCAGTCGCCAAAAACCTCCCAAGTTGAGAGAATGAGATCTGCCTCACAGATCTGTCTAATCGTTAAAGCCTTCAGATGCTTCTCAGACTTTATCGTAAGGACAACGTACTCGTCTGACCAGTCTTTTCGCAGAAACTTGTAAAACTCACCGTGCCACTGGGTCAGAAGGTCAGCAGGAGCAAGAACCAGTGTAGCTTTGACATTGATCTTTCCGTCGGCAGTAGCAAAGGCCGTTGTTGAAAGGCGACGTGTGCCGTCGTAATCAGAGGCATCGCTATCAAAGAGGGCGAGGATGGTAGCAGTCTTCCCGTAGCCAACCTCGTCTGCTAGTATGCCTCCTCTGATGCGACGGAGGCACTCAACTTTGGCTTCCATCCTCAAATTCGCCGATGGGATCCGCGCTTCTTCAATTTCTACCTCGACCCAACACTCTGCCTCGCTGGATTCTTGCTCAAGCATCCAGCTAAGGGATTGGCGCTGCGGTGTCGTAAGCAGTAACCCTTCTTCTTCCTCTTCCTTGACCCAGTTTGGAGGATAATCCGCAAGGAGACCATCTTTGTTGCTTGGTGGAGATAACTCTGGAAAAGGTAGAAGCTGCTCGAAGCCGGAGTCTCTGACGAGTCGCCATTGAATCCGAGAGAGAGGGATGCATTTCGAAGCCTGTCCAGCGATCTTGGCATGTGCACGGTGGACCAAAGTAGCCACGTTGAGTTGCAGTTTCAAGACGCCATTCCCATCTTTGTGGCAATGCAAATCAGCGAGTACCGGAGAAGGCCGACTCCGGATCTTTTTCTCGAACTCAAAAGCTTGATGTTGGTCTTCGACTAGCAATGGCTTTTCTGATCTCTCCTTGATGTGCTTTACAAGTGACTTAGACTTTATTGTTGGAAAGACCAGTCGCGGCTTTGCAGGAGCACATGTCTGACACAAAGTCAGATAAGTTGAGGCAAGGGAGATTTCCGTCCAATTTGTAAAGCCACATTCTCCACCAGCTCGCTGGATGAGCTGTGTAAAAGGCCGGAGAGCGTCAGGCTTGTCAATTAAGTCAATAGAGTAGACATTCCCTTCAGTCCACTGTGGATGCTGATCTCCTCGCAACGGAAATGAACAGACCAGAGCCGTAAAATTAACATGAGTGCAGCGACTGATATCAATTTTCATGGAGGCGATCGAACTAGGCATCGACGTCTTGATATTCAGACTATCTTGCTTTGGGACTGCTAGATGGGTTCTGCGGCATTTCTGCCAATGCCCAGGGACCGTACATGGCAGAAGGTCGGAAGCTGAAGAAGCAGGTCGCCAGCCCTTCTCAACCTGAGCAAGGACATCTCGAGTGCCGCCCAGCGGAAGTCGATGATGTGTGTTAGCAAAAACGAAAGAGTCCAGAGCACTATTGCAAAGCGTCCCAGGATCCAGGAAGAAGAAGATGGGATCTTGGTTTGGTCCAACGCCGGACTCAGCGTCCTCAAGCTTGCGATGGAGAGATCCACATGCCGCGTCGCAGTCTGGCAGTAGTTCGTACACCCCAGGAATCTCGACGGGACAAATTTCGTGGCCCACGGAACAAGTCAATCCGACTCTCTGCGTCACTTGACGATCCATGAAGTTTTTATCCTTAAGACCTAGATTCGCCTCCCAGCTGTCAATTTGTCGCCCAAGATACTTGATCTCAAGAGTGAACCCGGCGGGCTTTGGTATGCGGATCTCCCAGCCACTTTCGTACAAGGACTGGTTGCAAGTCATGCGTGCAATCGGCTGGGTCAGATCTGCCCTAACAAGGCTGTCGACAGGTTCGTTGGCTTCTGGTTTTGCGTACAGATAGCACTTTACACTAATTGCACCAAGGAAGCCACTGAGCTCCAAGCTTGAGGACAAAAGAGGTGCCATTTTCCGACTGAAAACAATATCGAGTCTGGCGTAAGAACTCTCATATGTGGCTTTCCAGGACCTCGTGCGACTAAAGCTTGTCAGGTGAACAGGGTGTTCGAAAGCAGCTTCAATGGCCTCCTTCACCTTCTTTTGTGTAGTCTTGACTTTTGCATTTGTAGGATAGGTGAAGGCGGGAATGTCAAAGTACTCAAATCGGAGCTGTAGAGGAAGCCAATCTGAGACCTGCTTCTCAAAGTCTGAGGGATTCTGGCGCTGCCTCAATACGAATCGTGGAATAAGCTCGTATTTGTGCAAGGGATTTTGGCCACATGTCGTGCAGGTTGTATGACCACAGCTCAAACAACGTTGTAGAGAGCCGTGGTTGCATCCAAATCGCCCTTCGCAAGAACAAAGCTGCATTGTCTTGCTGGCAAGATTCTGAATCTCTTTGAACTCAGTCAAGTCGATGGGCCCGACGGGAAGGTCCCTCTCAGTTCGTGGTCGGCCCGTACCATCATCAATTAATTCCGAGAACGGGATGTCATGCCTCACGGAAGGAATGTTGGAAGCGCCTGACCCGGGTCTCAGAATCTTGAAGCCAACCCCGAACGCTGCAAGCAATGCAGCACAGACAACAGTCGAGGTCATTGCGTTGCCTGCAAAATCTTGCAGCTGCCGTGATGACTCGTACGTCAGGGAGAGCTTGTCAGTTGGGATGGCTTGGAGCGCCAGTAACTCCGGTCCAGTTATGGGGCCACCACGTGTGGTAAGATATGGAATGCCAGAGGGAGTGATACACCCAATGATGCCCCATGCGCGGGTCTCCTGGTCTCTGTCGATATTCTGCGATAATTCGACCACTCGTCTGTCCAGAGAAAATTAGTACAGTAGATATTTGACATTTTCATACGACGTCTTACATTTTCCAGCGGTTGTCGTAATCGCGCTGAGCAACACAACGCAAGTGGTTGATGTCAATCGTATCCCAGATGCGTTCGACTTGGCCTTTTGCCCACTTGAGCCAGCTACCATCGGGAAACTTGCAAGTCCCATTGTTCTCCCACATGGTAACTGGCTTTCGGAATCCAAGACCGTAAGCGGCACGGAAGCTGATGTAGCGATGACGGCAATGGAGCCAATCAACCTTCCTCCTGGGTTTCTCCAGAGACTGTGAGATAATCAATTCACGCCTGATTTGATCGAGCCACGGATCTTCTTCTGAATAAATGAAATCCGTGAAAGGGGAACTCGCACGTCGACTGTATGCCTCAAAGAAATTGGCCCAGTCAGTCGTAATGGTGGCAAGGCCAACACCAGCAGCCGTCGCAAATTCGCGGTTGAATCCGATCATGTAGCCGCGCATTCGAGTTTGGGGTATGTAAAAATCCTTGGTGTCAACCTTGGACACAAACGTTGTGTATCCCACGTTTTCAAATTCCGTGCGAAGATCCTTCCAAGGTGCCTTGTAGACATTCTCAAGGAGGACTATGCGAGGTTTATGGCGCTTCGCGTAGCCAAGGACGCCTTGGAAAGTCGACATTGACTGCCCCTCTTCTCCGTACTCTTTCTGATAGTTGTTAAGAGCAGAGTAGTCAGTGCACGAAGATCCAGCGATGAGTATGTCAAGGTCTCTGGGTACTTCAACAGCAGAGCCGTAGGCGGTAGACCTACCAGTTGGATTAGCTTGCGCCGTCCTGCAGATTTTGAAGCAGCTTACGCTTCCTGTCCGGGAAGTTCTGTGACATCTCGGAACAGATACTGAGGGTCGAAGTTGCGCTGGATGTAGGCTTGTTTGTACGGTACGATTTCGCAGCTGAGAACATGGGTGAAGGGGATAGTGGGCTTTCCGAGACGTTTGAGAGCTACGCAAGAAAATTAGCGTTAAGATGTAGACTATCACTTAGAAACTTACCATCATTGACCAGGCCAAGAGCAAGAATAGGACATTCAGTCCCAGAGCACATGGTGCCCACTCTGAGCGCTCTACCTTGAACGTGGTTAACGAAATCTTGAACCTTCAAACTTTTCGACTCGTCCAGTCCTGTCAATACCATGTCCTCGAAGATATCTGGCAGACTGTGAATGGGTGGGAGGGATCGGTCGAGACCATTGTGAATCACAAGATTGTTTAGTTTGTTGGCTGCTTTGACAGCTTTGACAGCCCTGACATCGTCGTCCTCGTCGTCCACCGATTCTTCAGAGCCTTCGTTCAGACTAATGTCATCACCACTGGCTTTAAGCCCCTTTGCAATCTGTGCGTCAATATCCGGATCGAAGTAGAACGTCTCAAACAACCTCTCTGCCTTCTTTAGACCTGGTAGTCCAGGTTCCATGATCTTCGTGAAAATCTTGGTCTCGCTGACGACAGCCGCAATAACGTGATCCTTTGGGTCATTCTCATTCGCTTTCCGGGTGAAACGAGGTCGAGCGAAAAGTCTGGTGACAGGTTTGACCTGGACTTGCAAAAGATCACGCTTCTTGATTCTGACACGCTTGCCGACAGTGCGAGTCCAGCGCCCTCTGCTGACTGCCGCCTTGACCTTGGCTTTCCGAGCACCAGTGCATGCTTGTTGGATCTCGACTTTGGTACTGCTAGACGTGGTTTTTGCTTCGGCACCCTGAATTGAACCCTTGGCAGCTTCATGGATCATTGGAGCACCGTCTTTGAAAGTACCAAAGCTAGGTTTTGAGACCTTTCGCCGTTTGCCGCCGACAGCGGCATTTCCAGATCGGCTAGTACTGCGTTTGACGTCTTCGCTGGAGGTGGAAGCAGTCGCCGGCTCGACGTTATCGGCAAAAGCTCTCTTACGGTTCCTAGTATTGTTAGGGGGTCTTTGAAGGACGGCAATGGGAGTTGTGGCAGGGTTGTTGGCTTCGGGGTAATCTAACATGTCGGTATCATCATTTGGAAAGAACCGTGTCATATCATTTTTGGGTAGGGGGAGGTTTGAAGGTTGGATTCTGGGTGCCTGAACACGACGCGTCAAAGTCTTGACCCTCGGAGGTCTAGCAATCCGCACAGTATTCGGTTTTGAGACTTGGAAATAGCCAAGAGGATTCTTGCTGTCATGAGCTCTTATGCGCTTGCTTGGGCTGCTGTTAGGCTTTTCGCGAGCCATGGCGGCTGGTAGAGAAGTGTGGCAACAAGCGAGAGTTTCTAATGTTGTTAGTGGAGAGCAATGGCAGTTGAGGGACAGCAAACAGGTTCAGCTCATTTAAGAGCTCTCGCGTCGAGGTGAAGATTCATGCTTGCATTCGATATTGTACGGTGTTCCGGAGGATCCCTCAGGCGATGACTAGAAAAAATTCCAAGTGATCAGTCGTAATGCCAAGGGATAGAGTACTGGAGTATCCAAGAATGGAGATCAGGGTATTGTCGAGAGACTGTCAGGACATTTGAATAGAGTTGCCTTCCAGGGAGGTTTGATGAGGGTGGAGACTTGCGTTGGAATTGAAACTCGTATGTGCGAAGTACCATAGCTTGAGGATCGAATTTTCGTCGGCGGCGCCAAGGTCAAGGTTCGATATGTGAATGCTGCAGTGTTTACTGTCGTTCCATAATACCTCAAATTTCTTAGGATGAGCGGACAACAGAACGATCCTGATGCAGATGTCTCGTTCTCTCCATTGACGTGACCAAGCAGAAGATTCTTTCCCTATATTCTGCACTGTCGGACAAATGTTCGGACAGTGTCTTCTTGCTCCATAATCTGCCCGGAATGATCGATGCAGGTGTAGCTACATTGAACGCAACAGGAATTCGCAGTTAGACAACGAAGGTTCCAGACCCCCGCGAATGTGGACTTTCAACCCTACCGAGTCTCGCCCTAATCTTTTCCTTCAAGCTGACAAAGGTACAGAAGTAACTATCGAGGTTAGTAACGAATGTGTGAACGATGACAACATCGCCCTTATCTGGGTCCTCCTGTACGGCTTGCCAAGTCGCTCACACGCTGAACGACCAGATTCACGGAGCTACAAAGCTCTGTGGAGACCTGATAGTCTTCATGTTCCGGCCATGTAACGTAAAAGGCTCTGTGGCCACCGAGGGGAAGAAAGGCAGAATTACCAAGCTCGTGGTCGGGTGAAGCTGCAAAGAGGGGACGAAATGGTAGTCCTCTATCGTAGACAGCACCGCGTCTATGTCGAAAAAGTATCTAACCTTCCCTCATATCCCAATTCCGCATCACTTACCCTTGACAGGTGTGCTGCGGGAGCCACCAAACTGACGGGGGGTCCACTCGAGGGGCCGGATCCCTCGGATGCAGCAATACAGCCACCATTGAATTGGATAGAGGAGGTTCTGTTTTTGGTAACGAGAGTGAAGCAGCAAGAATTTTGCGCTGACGAACTTGATCTGGCATGGACGTCCGGACGAAAATGGTCCAAGGCTTGGCATGTCAGTCGACAAGACCATGTGAGACCAGAGGCCTTTAGGGAGGACCGAGAGGGAGCCTACCAAGCTCACAAGTCACGGCTGGCTAACCAAGGGAATGAAATGGGTGGTTGGCTTAATGGCCTTAACTCACCGTTCCTCTGGTCAACTAGCAACCGCTTGATTGAGCTCAGCTCAATCTGGCAAGTCAGGCCTTTACCAAAGCAGGAGCGGTGCCGACCGAGGACATAGTCCATGTCACTTATCTTTGGTGGAACTGAAGTGGCCAGCTACGGCCAGCGCAAGCCATGTTGGAATGCCACAGCCAAATTGAGAAAGAAATAATGGATGTCAGGTGCTATCACTAGCACGTCGTTCCGCACATGTCAGGCGATCCTGACTTAGAAATACTGGGGCGCCGCGTTTACGGAGAGAGAGTTGTCGTGCATGCCAACGATTGTAAGACTTTCTGCCATTTCATGGCTGCCAGTGAAGTCACCATGCCATGGCGACTTGGTGGATGACTGAGAGAGTGGTGAGCGTTGTCTGACCATAACCACTAGCTGTTTTGCGCAGAGCAAAGGCCTTCTTGAGTGTGTCGGCGGCATCTTGGAGACTAGGCCCCATTGCTTGTTTATCCTCGAGATTTTAGAGGAGAGGAAGAAGGAAAGTGGTGGAGGGAACACGCAGGAAGTTAGGGGGCGTGTGGGAAAAGACCCCACAATTTCCCGCCTTGGCGATTTCGTCCAGGACTTTCGCAGGCTTTGTGAAGGGATTTCTTAGAAGAGGTACAAACAGGTCTGGACGAGTTCTCGAGGACGCTGGCACATCGTCACGATGGTTTCTTTACAAGCGGGATGTGGAAGAGTGGCAGTTGGCGTGGGAGGACACTTCTGCAACGGTTAGGAATGCTGGCTTCCAAGTTCCGACCACCGCCAACCTTTTACCTGCCGCTTACAATGTGCATAATTCGATTCAGACCTATTACTTCGCCTATAGCGCTTCTCATATTGTGTGTTTCTGGAGCCATTCCCTGCTCACCCAAGTTCCAAGTTGAGCCGCACGCAACTGTCCGAATAAGGCCATCGATTAGCCTATGGCGACTCTCGGTGCTAAAATGCTGGAAACTGCTAACAGACTGCAATTGGGCTGTTGTAGTCAACAGAGCTATGATACGGAGGTGACTCAAGCGCTCACAACATTTCAGTTCCCTCGAGCTCTGCAGAGCCGTCTCTTTTGCTATCTGGACAATACTCTCTCGTCCCTCTCTGAAGCTTGTTGATGGCATTGGAGAAGTGGGCACACGTTGCGAGTGATTTCTTTCATCCTCAGCGCCTCTACCGTCGTACCTACTGGGGTTTCACCCGAAAGTTTAAGGAATTACCGAAATCTCAGATAATAGGTACTTGCCTCCACTTCGCCTTCACCTGTTACGATCCCAAGCACAGGCCTAATGGTCCTACTAGTACAAACTTAGTGCAAGCGCTTCTAGTGCCAGGGAGGATGCTTTGACAAGACCCAGTCTCCTTTTGAAAAGGCGTGAGTAATATGGGCTGAATTTGCCATTCTTAGCTAAGGCGTCTGTTCCACCAGTCGTCTCTCCTTTAGCAGAGGCAGCTATTTTGCAATCGGCCGGTTTGGGAAAGAGAAAGCGAACATCGCGGCCGTTTAAGATATCATTTGACGGCCAATGCGCAAGAAGCTGTCCGGAAACCTTGAATTCAGATATAATTGTCTCGCGTATTTCACAATCAAACACCACCCTTCTCTCCAGTCCATGTTGCCGAATGAGACATGGGCAAGTCCCCATTTTCTCATGCTTCGTCGGTGGAGTGAATCCCCAAATCATGGATCAGAGCGCGTCCTTCCCGCAAACCAACAAATTTTCATATACAGAAGTTTAGCTTTCACGCCCAGCAGCATCTCACATCGCGTTCTCACTAGAATACCCGAAAGCATATAAGAGGAGCACAGGCGCTACGAATACTGCTAGCTGTTAGTCCTCATACACATCAACAAAGCGCTCATCGACCGGCAGGACTCCCCACTGGCAATCAATCTGTTTGTCAAGGACCTGCTCTGGGTATTCCTCGAGCTCGACTTGGACAACAATCCGAATCCTCTCCACTGTTGTTTCTGGTGCCTGGCCCGTGATCCGGCACCACATGATATGAAGATGCAGAAGAAGTACAGGATCTACCAACCCTACAAACTCTCAGGACGCCCGAGCTGACTATTTTATGCTCCGGAAGATGACTCCAAAAAATCCAGATCGAGCAAAGGTCAGACGACGGTGAGATTGAAGGCAATTCGGGATGGGTAATCTGACTATAAGACATCGATGGCTGTAAGTCAACATTAGTAATAGCAGTCTGATATCACATTCCATGCCACATGTAGATACCAACTTCGGGCGGAACAGCCTTTTATAACCGAGTGAAGTAGTTTACATTTTCCTGCCGAATGCTAACTTGATATAACCCCAACGCAGAAACCTGGAGCTAACCGTCCACAACGCCAGGCAATGGCTGCTCAAGTGTTTTTGCTCTTTCTTGACTCATCGCCAGCGCCGACGTTGAGACCTAAGCCTTGTGAATCAAGATAGAGCTTGTTCTTCCCACCTGCTTCCTGCAGAATCGCCGCAATATTCCTGGCATTTTCAATCTGTCTGAGATCAAGGTAGCTCCGGCTCTTCTTGATCGCCTCACCAATCAATTCCGCAGATCGAGCCTCACCCTGTGCTCGTACAATTGTCGCCTGCTTCTCCTGCCTCGCCTTGTCAACCACAAATGCAGCCCTCTGCGCCTCCTGCTGCGCGACCTGCTTGGCCTCAACCGCTGCGGTAAACTCTGGCGAGAAAGCCAGATGTGTCAGCGAAACGTCATCAAGCAAAATGTTGAAGCGTGCAGCGCGGATGGAGAGGTTGTCACGAATGAGGCGGGCGACGCTCTCTCGCTGTGTGATGAGTTGGGAGGCGTTGAATTGGGCAACGACGGATTTAAGGACTTCGTTGACAATGGAAGGGAGGACACGCTCATCGTAGTCAGTACCGAGAGTGCGGTAGATTTGAGGTAAGGCTTCGACACGAGGCCGGGAGAGGACACGACAGGTTATGTTGACCATTTGAAGGTCTTTGGTGCCGGTTAGAGAGGCGACATTGCGCGGTTTGGCTCGGACATCATAGTCGATGGGTGTCTCGAACCAGGGGATTCGAAGATGTGTGCCTAGGAGACGTGAGATAGATTTCACAGAATGTGTAAACGTTCTGTAGCATACCCTCATTGTATATCTCTTTCTTCACACCACTTAATCTTGTGTATTTGATAGCTCTGTGACCGCCGTCGACTGGTTTGCTGTTAGAGAAGCTCTATACAGCTTGAGCATTAAAACAGAAGGGGCATACCATTGAAGAGAGAGTTCGACAGGATGAAGCCTCCAATGACCACAGCTATTATTCCTGGACCGAAGATCCTGCCTGCGTTTCCACCCGGGAAGCCTCCACTGAAGCCCGCTCGGCCACGTTGCTGGATGCTTCGTTGCAGACGTTGCCATGCTTCCCTAGGATCTTGAGCCATGATGAGGCTTTTAGATCTGGCTCACAAGGCACACTTGGTAGATAAGCCGGTGAACGATTGTGATGGAAACTTTGGTAGAGCTCGACTAGCGTATTTTGCGGAGACGAGTGCCATCAGAAAAGCTTATTTACGAGCGGCGAACTCGACCCTTGCGGAGCCAGCGGGCATATCGACAAAGACCTCCTACATCAAACTGACGACACCTGCGGCAGCGAAGACCGTGGTACCACTCACTTCCTTTCGGCCGCTGAACACCGTCAAAAGAGCCCGAACAGGCTTTGCCTAGGCGTGCTACCAAACCGTTCACCAAGATGGCGCCTGACAAGGGCAAGAGCATTTTCATAGGAAATATTCCCTTCAGTAAGTCGAGCCGTCTACACCTCGCCGAGCAACAGCTTACATTCCTTCAGATCTTACCGAAGAGGAAATTATCCACCTACTCGGCCAAGCCGGCCAGGTCACCAAGTTCAGACTCATGACAGACCCGGACACAGGCAAGCCTAAAGGCTTCGGATTCGCAGACTTTGCAGACGCAGATTCGGCAGCTTCAGCAGTTCGGAATCTTAATGACTATGAAGTGCAAGGACGGAAGATACGGGTGGATTGGCCGCACAATAATGAGAAGAATGCTGCACCCCCAAACTACGATCAATCTGCTGTAGTCGATGGAGCAAATGGGCAAACAGGCGCGGCTTCAGGTCTACCTCCGCTGCCACCAGGAATAGATCTGCCGCCAAACCTCAAATGCACAGACGCCATTTCACAAACTCTCAATACTTTACCACCCGCACAGCTTCTTGATGTCCTTACTCAGATGAAATCTCTTGCCATGTCCGACCCCGGGAAAGCAACCGAGCTCCTGAAGGCTGCACCCCAACTCTCATACGCCATCTTCCAAGCCCTTATTCTCATGAACCTGGTAGACTCGAAAGTTCTTGCGTCGGTCGTGGAACAGACAGCACGTTCAGCACCCGTAAACATACCTCCACCTCAGCCTACTCCTCCGCAATACGGTGGCTACCCACCGCCTCCAATGCCGAATCCACGAATGGTGCCACCGCCGCAACAGTATGCGCCACCACCTCCAGTGCCTCAGCCTCAAGCAGCCCCCCAAATGTCACAGGAAGAGATGCTGAGACAGGTCTTGGCGATGGACCAGAGAACTATTGATTCTCTACCCCCAACCGAGAGAATGCAGATCATGCAATTGAGACAGCAGATGGGAGTGAGATAGGTTGGCAACACTGTTTGCTTAACTAAAGAATCCGCTTGGAACGGCGTTCTCATGGAGATAAAGCTGGGGGTTACGACATGGCAAAGGATATGGCATCCGCTTGCCCTCTGCTGTCCAAAGCATGACGATTGGGAGAGACACTTTGTGAAATGCATGGCATAGCGTGGCGTTGTCTGAGGCCTACCTCCTAACTAGTCATTAGCTACGAATTCAGGTCTTTCCGTGGCAGGGTCTTTTTAGCTACTTTTTCTCTGCCTTCGCCTGCATCTCTACAGTTGTGGCCTCAAAACAAGTTACCATCCCTAATTCACTGTATGAAGTTGCGCTAAAGCCCTGCCCAAAATCAAGGTTTGGCCGATGCAGGCTCAAAAAAGTTACCAGACTCAGCTCATGAGTTATCGTATTAGGCTCATTTTCCTTGGCACTAGTCTCGTAAATTGCATCCGATTCTTGCTTTGCCTGATATTCTCTGTTTGTGAAGCTATGCCTCCACTTTCTAGAGGCTTCCAGCGCCTGCGCATTGCTCACAACCTTGATGTCCCGCGATTCCGGGTCTTTAAGCGCTTCCAGAGCACGCAACGTCTTGAATCTCGAAATGACTTCTTCAAGATCTCGGAAGAGGTGCAGGAAGCTCTGGAGACGGGGAGGCCAGTGGTTGCTCTAGAGACTACTATTTACACCCATGGTTAGTTGGATGCCATTATTCCTTCAGAAAATTGAACTAAGTGATCACTCAGGCTTTCCCTATCCCGAAAATATAGCATTATCATCGCACCTCGAATCGCTAGTCCGAGCCAGTGGAGGAATCCCAGCTACCATCGGCGTGCTCAATGGCGTTGCGCGAGTAGGCATGGAAGCAGAGGAATTGATCGAGCTAGTCTCGGGCGCTGGCAGCTCTAATACTTGGAAGATCTCGCGACGAGACCTGGGGTTCATTAGTGGGTTGGTAATGCTGCACGACCCCAATTGGGAGACATTGTCTGACTAAACCAGGGTCTAACCGGCCGAAAGCTCAATGGCGGAACTACTATCGCTGGTACGATGATACTTGCGCACCTTGCAGGCATAAGGATCTTTGCAACAGGCGGGTTGGGTGGGGTACATCGTGGCGGAGAAAATTCAATGGACATTTCTGCGGATCTTACAGAACTGGGCCGCACTCCAGTCACCGTCATAAGTTCGGGCTGCAAGAGCTTCCTTGACATTCCTAGGACCTTAGAATACCTCGAGACTCAGGGCGTCGGCGTCGGCACTTTTGCAGATGGTCGAGAGGGACCTGTGGATTTTCCAGCATTTTTCTCTAGAGACAGTGGTGTGAGAAGTCCCAAAGTTATACAAGATGAAGCCGAGGCTGCCGCGATAGTCTTTGCACAGTCTCGATTTCCTCTGCAATCAGGACTACATTTCGCCAACCCAGTACCGTCGAAAGCCGCAATGTCCAGAGAAGATATAGATGGTATCATCGAAGACGCCCTGCGCTTAGCAGATTCAAAAGGCATCCATGGTGCAGAGAATACGCCATTTGTGCTAAATCGGATCAAGGAACTTAGCAGTGGTAGAAGTGTCATTGCCAATCGTGCTTTGATAGAAGCCAACGTAATCAGAGGTACAAAGGTGGCAGTGGAATTGGCCAAACTGGAGCTACAGGAAAAGAGGATTCTCGAGCGGTGAGAATTTCATTCCCAAGCTTGTCTTCGATGTAGGCAAGCTGATACTTGCATCGCGAATCAAGTTCGTCCTCCAGTTCGGTCCAGGTGCGAACGTTTTCCGCTTCAACGGTCGCAAAGGCGGCGGACAAAAGCGACGGGCCTATTCCACTCATACCTACGAGTGCAAATCAGCAGGGAGGAGAAATCGCATCTTCTAGCCTCACCACGAATCCAACCGGTCATGTCGACTTGCTTGTTTTCGGCTCACTCGCGTCAGACCTGATTTGCGACTACAACCCATTGGTCCACTCCAAGGATTCAACATCGCCCGCGCCGTATACTTCGAATCCAGCCATCATTACGCAGTCAGCTGGCGGTGTGGGCTACAATGTTGCTCTTGCTGCGAAATACGCAGGTGCTTCCGTGTGAGTCCCTCCTACGACTGATGAATCAAGGATCGTTGCTCGGGTTCTTGGAGAAATCAAAGCCTCCGAACCTGGTTTTTTTACTCTCCGGCCCTCTGAACAATTATCGCTAATCTTAAGGTGTATGCAGGCTACTGTCCAGCGTCGTTGCAGATGATCTAGCAGGCAGATTTCTTCTCGATCAGCTTACAAAGAGCGGGCTCTCCACTGAGGGTGTGCAGAAAGTTAAGCAGACCGATGGTTTTCGCACAGCACAGTATGTCGCCTTCAACGACAAGAAAAAGGATCTAGTTATGGCAATGGCAGACATGGCCATCCTTCAGGATTCCTCTCTGGACATGTCGCATACATGGCAATCACTCATCTCCTTACGAAAGCCGAGGTGGATCGTTGTTGATGGAAACTGGTCTCCCACCTTGATGTCGCAGATCATCTCAATCGCCAATAAGGAGAAAATCAAGGTAGCTTTCGAGCCGGTATCTGTGCAAAAGTCAGTGAGGATCTTCCAGCCAGATCAACAAATTATCAAACCCGACGGCGTAGTTGCCCGTCATCGGATCAGTCTTGCCACACCGAATATCTTCGAGCTGGAGATGATGTACCAAACTACGCAGAAAATGGGATTTTTTGAATCGCGCGAGTGGTGGGAGGCTGTCAACAGTTTCGAGATGTCTAGTGCTGGGTCTAGGGACAGACTGGTCTCCATCACCAACGTGAAGTTGGTCGACAGAGGTATCCCGCAGCAGACTATTCAGCTGTTGCCTTACATACCCAATCTCGTTGTTAAGCTTGGAGAGCAAGGGTGCCTTTTGGTATGCTTGTTGCCTCGAGGTGATCCATCCCTCTCGAGTCCCGAAGCGGCACCTTATATTCTAGGCCGAGCTACCAGTGCTCAGAGCGTGATCGGAGGTGTGTACATGAGACTTTTCCCACCTGCAGAGGTAGTGCCGCAAGAAGCCATAGTCAACGTCAATGGGGTTGGCGATACAATGCTTGGGGTCCTCATGGCGGGGCTTGCCAAGAGCGAGGCCAGCGGGGTGATGGACAAAACGCCCCAACGTACTTTCCCAACAACTGTGGGAGAATTATCTTCGTGGCCTGCAAGGTTGGAAGAGCTTATACCAATGGCCCAACAAGCTGCCGTTCTTACATTGAAGTCTGCTACAGCAGTGAGCCCCGAGGTACAGACATTGAGAGACTCTGTTGGTCGTTTGTGAGGTAGCTAGATATAGAAGCAGAAGCAAAACTGATACTTTTCGTTCCGCGGAGAACAAAACGCACAGGTTGCAAAAAGGAGTGTGATAAGGTACAAAACGAAAGCTCAATCATTCATCCACTCCATCCACTCTATTCACTTCATCCATTCCATTCACTTCATCCTCTCCATCCAACGGCGGACTTCAAAACGCAGTGTCGCCACCCATTTCTCCGCCGAGTGCTCTTGCTGAGGCATCATGCCTTCCGTTGTGTTCTTCGAATTGATTTTTGCCTTCACCATTTAGGTCCGGCACCCATGCTGCGCCATTCATTCCAGAGCCATCCATATAGGACTGCGTCTGCTCATGGAGCAACTCTTTGATATGGGTGGAAAGAAACATGCCCTGCAGCTTTGCCATTCCCATGTCTTTGGCGCCGGAGATCCATTTCCTGCAGGTAGTGGCACCACAGTTGCAAGCGAAGGGCTGTGCCATCTCCCACTCCGTGCTCGGGTAGAAGAAAGTCAGCTCATCGCCTTTCTGCAAGCCTATGACGCTGCCATCTGCACCTTGACGGGCCGCAATGCGGACATCAATTGCAGCCTCGGGACCGATCTTCTGAACATGGAACTCCAAAGTAGGCTCGCAGGAGTGATTTGCGAAGAGAAAGTCGCAGTTTAGCTCCACATGCTGGTTACGAGAGACCTGGACCGTGGAATACGCCTTTTTGGTGAAGGTCAGGGGCGGCATGGAAATGCGAGCCAGTAGAGCTCCAGGAGGGAGGGTAACAAGGGAGCGGCTTAGGGATGCGAAAGCTCCTGGCAGGTCGATGACTTCGAGCACGTGGGGATGCGAGGGTTGAGACCAGTTAGGCGTTAGGCGAGCCATGTTGACAAACCAAATTGAGGTCGATTCTTTTCGGATTGCTTATATTGGGTTTCGGTGGAAGAACGATGAAGGAAAAAACAGCTGATTCCCAGAAGATGCGGCAGCACTTACCCACCTCATGGTATATATTCTTTCTGCTAGCTGTATGCCAACCGCAGCACGCCATTTTCCTAACTGTGGGGAAGTTAAAAGCGCTTCCAAGCCCAAACCATGGACCTAGAAACTCAACTCGCTGTGCGATCCACAAAAATTTTTCTTCTCGGCCCGGAGGAAGGGAGCTGGAAGCGAGTTCATGCAGAAGAGCATATCGGGGAGGGCGTCGCTCGTTAAGGATAAAACCCTTATGCCGTGCATCTACTAAAACCCACTTTACTCGGCAGTCGGTCTCGATATCAAGAACGAATCAGTGACCAGCTCCCTAGCCTAAAAATACTCCAATGTCAGACTAGCCATCATCAGTACTTGTGTTCGTCTTCATAACTGAATTGACTCACAGTTAGAAGGGCATGGACCAAGTAAACTGCCTTTCTTGGCAGGTGGGGGCGGGGTTGCAGTCACTCTACATCATCGCACCTCATTTCGCTATTCTAACGCCCGAGCGACGCCCGAGTTCCAGACGAGTGCATTGAACCACACTGCCTGTAACACCAAAATACCTACAAGTGTCGTAAAAATGGTCAAAGTAGAGATCGGTGGCAAGCCCGTCCTTGATATCGACTACACGTCGGCCGCCGATGCCATGCTCGCAGAAGCCACACGCATACGCCGGTCGCGAGGCACCAATATCCGCCAGACGCAGTTCAGCTGGAACAATGCCCTACCACGACTTGTGGTGACCAGCGATACTCCAGACTTCGACATGGACATTCTCGAAAGGTGGAAGGAAGAGGGCTTCCAAGTCGCGTACCTGTCGTACGATGGCGACAGAAACGACTACCAAAACAAACTTCAACATCTCGCAGACCCATTGGAGTTGGGCGAGAGGTACGCGATTGTGGGTACGTGAGGTATACCTTCTGCCCTCCTCGTTGGAATGTATCCATGCCAGTCTATACTACCCGCTCGAAGCTAAGCCACTCCTCTCCTAGCATACTCCGACGCCGCATCCCGTTGCCTCGAGGCCTGTATGCGCCCCATGCCCAAGCTAGTCGCCCTCGTCGCCTACTACCCACCCTACCTCCCCTCAACCACCACCTCCTTCCCACGCTCCCTCGACGTCCTTATCCACCTTGCCTCTTCTCAGAACTTTGGCACGCGCTACCCATCTCACACCTACCCCGACACCCAACCCGGCTTTGCCGAGTCTGACCTCGAAGAGTATGACAAGCCGGCCGCACGTCTCTCCTGGTCGAGGACGCTGGGCCTCATCCGTCGCGCATTCGGCTTGTACGTTGATTTGGAAGCGATCTGGGATAAGCACACGGAGCTGGAGTTTGCCAAAAAGGATGCGGACGCGACGATGAAGACGATGGTGCCGGAGCCGTATGTGAACCATGTGCCAACCATGACGGGCGGGATCGGCTACCGTGATCTAAGGCGGTTCTATAGGGACTTTTTCATCCCGGGGAATCCACCAGATATGGCGATCAAGGTCCTGAGCCGGACGGTGGGGTCGGACCGGGTAGTTGACGAGATGTTATGTACGTATACGCATACAAAGGAGGTGCCGTGGATGTTGCCCGGTGTGCCGCCGACGGGGAAGAAGGTCGAGGTCGTAGTTGTAGGGGTGATCTGCATTAGAGGTGAGAAGCTGTATCATGAGCATATTCACTGGGATCAGGCAAGTGTGCTGGTGCAGATTGGGCTGTTGGATCCAAACCTGGTGCCGAAAGGATTTAAGACGACCGAGGCGGGAAGGGAAAAGGAGGTGAAGAGGTTGCCCGTTGTAGGGGCAGAGGGGGCGAGGAAGGTAGTGGATGAGATGGTGGGGAAAAGTAATGAGCTGATTCCTGAATGGTGAGGAGAGACTGTAGCAACATGCGTGAGGGTGGGCGCTGGCGTCTTATGTATTTTGGCGTTCCTGGGATGGAGGTGCCTCTAGTTTGGATGTAAATACTGCAGTGGGTGTTGTGGCTATCTGCGATATTGTAACTCAGGCCAAAGCATCTGTACTCCAGGCTCAAGAGTCATTACAGTCGTACCAGAGTCTAGAGTTGGTGTAGGCAGCTTGAATCTCTATGGTAGGAATTATAGCCTACTTATTAGCAGAAGGAAGGAAATGATCAAAATCGTTTAAAAGGCAATCGTTTGTGATTCACACGCTATCATAAGTGCCCATGGGCACGTCCCTGTTCTTCGATATGAGGTCTTGCGGCCCAGTCATCTATCCACGATTTTCCGTTCAGTCATCTCTTCATTACTTGCCAAAATTCCATTCCGCAAGATTCCGCAAGACAGCCCAAACCTCCACCAGCTCTGTTTTGCTTCTACCATTGTCCACTCCCTCCAGCACATCCTATGTCCCTTCATCACCCAAGTCGTCCCCAAACCGTCGCTTCATGTATTCCTCCCTTGTCAAGCCCTTGTACCGAGGTGGCGTAGGCGCTTGCGGTCGCTTCTTCTGCTTCTTGTGTCGCGGAGTAGTGTTGATTGAGGTGTCGAGCGAACGCTTTAGTGACTCGTTTCCTGGTGCTTGGGTGGTGAGTTCAGGGTCGATGGGAGGTGAGGTTGTGAGATATGCGTTGGTATATGGTGAAATGTAGTCTGGAGTCGATACACCAGACCGCAAGGTCAGATCGCGTGCTTGGGCAGATATGTCGGTGGAAGAAGGGTTGGAGCTGATCATCAACGCACGACGTATTGGCGAGAGCTGTGGAGTGAGCGCTCGACGAGGAGAGACTTGTACTGCATCAGTAAGAACTCGTCCGGCCGGAGCCGCAGCCCAAAGTGAAGCAGGACCAGCGAGTTCGAGATCAAGAGCAGCCATCCTGTCTTGTCTGAATACCTGTAGGATGTTTGCAACTTCTTCCTCGCTGAACCCTTTGCTTTGTGTTCTCTGGATTACTAGCTGCTCTCTCTTCTCTTGAGAAAGACCCTCCTCGTCGCTGTCCTCATCTGCGCTTTCTTCGTCTGGCGTGACGGATGCGTCGCCGCCGCCAAGATGGACCTCTGCGCTTGGCCCTTGTGGGATGCCACTCAGAAGGTACTCCACAGCGACATCCTCATTGCACTTCGCTACAAAGAGAGCAAGTAAAACATCCACGAGATCGAAACCCATTTCGACAATGCTCTCAACCGATGCCAACGTTGCGTGCTCTGAAGCGTCTCTAGCACTCGCTGTCTCTTCATCATCCAAGTCGGAGTCTGAGATTGGTGCATCGGCATCAGTCGTGACAGCAACAACAGGACTGGCTGGAGGAGCTTTCTCTCTTAGGCGAGGCGTGTCGATCTCGTATTCCAACTCAGCACTCTCGGCATAAATAGTAGCTCGCGAAAGGGCGATCCGTTCTCTAGGAATGACTGCTTCTGTGGCCACTACAGCTGAAGATGCTGGAGCAGTAACACTGGGATCTGCGGTGGTGGTGTTGGTGGTGATTTGCTCATTTTCGTTGAAAATGTTGAAAGAGCCTCCGGGTCTCCTGCCCAGGCTGCTCTTCTGGCTTTTCTTACTAGGCGACATTACTGCGTCGATCTCGTAAAACCTGCTGTCCGGCGCCACTTTGTCAGCATGCTCAAAGTATGATGGCTACACATAGCTGACAGCACTCGGGCAGAAGGGCAGAGGAGGCAATGTCGATTCCGCCGCCTCCTCTGCCTTCTGCCCCATCACGCTCGTCCGAAGACTCGGGGGTCGCTGGGTGAAAGGGGGATCTCAAAGGATTACTTACTTGGGGATCTAACGAGATCTGGCAGGTCAAGCGAATGAGCGCCTACGTCACTGGATTGCGGGGAGTGACAATAGAGCGCCGGGAATTTTGGCGGAGACAGCCCGTGATTGCGCCTAGCCTATGAAATTTCTAATGTTCTTGCCCTCTTTGGTTGTTCCCCAAGTTGCACAATCTTTCTACGTGAAGTGCAGTCATAGGCAGACTCACTGATCAAATTGTTAACCCTAATGCATTACAGACTAAGTATATCATATCAGCGACAAGAATTCACAGCACGCGACTTGATAGATACCAAGCTTCAAAAAGGGCAGCCCTTATCACAACGACTAGCCACCTGGGAACTGATCTACTCGGTTAACGTCAATGATAGTGACCTGGTAATCTTGAGAGCCCTTGATCTGGAACTATTCCACGTCTGTTTCGAAAAGCCGAGGTTCGGTGCGCACAATTGCGCATAGCAACGATCAACTATGACTCGTTTAGTTCTAGCATCTAGACCGACTTACCTCTATATTTTGTGCGTCACTTTCCCAAACTTCAAGGAAGGCATCAGGCCCACCCAGCTAAAGGAGAGCTGTACGAAACATGCGAGTGCCTCGATTCCTTTTTCAGCTTGTTCTGCTCTCGATGGAGCCCGCTCTCATGGCCAAGTAGACCACGGTCTTTGAGCCAGAGGAAGTTGGTATTTGCTGCCGTTGGTACCGGAGGCGCTGACGGCTTTCCGACCTGTCTTTTCGATCTGACGCTATAGCTGTCTCGTTTGTGGCGCCATGCTAATCTAGCACAGTGGCGATCTCATCATTGGAACTGATATTTAGGGCCGGTCGACTCTGACCCATCATATCGAACACCTTCTCAAAGCATCCCTAGATCCCGGCAAAGCACAACTGCACTTGATTGTACTCATTCGTCGCCACATTGCAGATCTCAGAAAGCACACCATATGTCTTTGGACTGATGACGGCTTGGAAGGTACTGCAGGCGCAAGCAATCAGGCAGCTCAACGTTATTTTCGTTAGCCACCTTAAAGCTGGTATTGCTGTACATGATCTGTATCAGGCAACCGGTATTGTTGATATGCCCAGGAGTGGGACGTTGAGAAAAGGTATGGCAACCTTGCTCTGATCCGTTTTGTGTTTGGTGGGGTCTCTCAGTGTGGTGGTAGCGGCGTGCTTCTTCGCTTTGTCTTTGTTGTTTTGTGTTGCGGAGCCGCTTCGTGGTTGTATCCTAAGAAGTTCTCGTCGCCCAATTTCCGCAGCACTGCAGCAGTGGCATTTACGCCATCAACGGCCTCCTCATCATCTCCATCAGCGTCTGTAGCGGCGACATCCGTATCATTAATGTGGTTTCCATTATCTTCTTGCGGCTTAGGACCACTAGTAGCGATATTAGTACTGTCAGCGGCGCCATCAGCGTTTGAATCAAATACAATGCGTCTTCTACGCTTGCTTAGGCGCGGAGAGACATCTGGTCACCCATCATGAGCATTTCTTGTAAAAGGCGGGAGCTTTGGCGTCGTCGAGAAGTTGTCCCAACTGGTGTACCGAGACGATAGTAAATAGTGATTTAGGAACCCCAGAAGATCTTGCGCAAGATGAGACATAGAGGAGCGTTTAGAGCCAAGCCAGATGCTCTTGCTTGCGGCCTTTATCACTGGAGTGATTGCTGGTGGTGATCGCTGCGATCAGCTACTTTTTCGGAAGCCGCCCTGGACCTTCCGACAGTTCTACCCGGACCACATCAATTTGAACTCTACACCCTCACGTCTCGGGGATAAGCAGTGTTTATGGGGTTCAATAGCGAACATTGTCTGTCTTGTTGTCACCATATCACCCTCATTCCCTTTTCACTTTGTCACTCTGCTAGGAACTTGAAGTTGTTGTGAAGCTTCTATTTTCTACAGCTCTAGGCGCCCGAGGAAGGGGAAGCCAATGGACGTCATCATTGGTCACGAGAACGAATTATCTTCTTTAAGGACATCTGTGACCTCCCTTCGATCTCCTGTAGTACTCGGGAATCTTTTGTTCGACCTGGTCAAGGCGGACTGCCAAAGTCGTCGAGACCGGTGGCAAATCAAGGTGCGAGGATGCCCATACCTTTTCTTTCGGGGTATACCAAGAACTGTTAAGAGTCATATGGAGCGGACCTTGCACACCCACTGCCTAAGAGTGTGGTTAGGCTCGGTCCCCATTCCAGAGCTTACCTAGCTGATACCCTGACGAGCAACCACTCTTCATCTCCCACAAATCTCTTTTCCTGTCAAACTCTGTTGGCCCGACCAAGGGGCCCAGGTGCTCGTTTAATTGGATTGATCTGAATGATGTGGCTGCTATGATTGAGATCTGATGGAGCCTCGAACGAGATATTCGGCGTTCTCGGCGTCATCGGGGACGATGTTCGTTCGTCTTCGGGCTCTTGCCGGGCTTCACATGACGACAATGACAGCCCGCCTTCAATCGACAGAGAACTTCAAAAACATACAAAAGCACACTTAGACCTTCTTTGCCCACTCAAATTTTACATCTCTGTCTGGAAGTGGAAAAGGTCCCTTTTAAATCGCGAGGATGTGCAAGAAACAGACCTGCGAAACATGTCGTAAGTTCTTTCCTCTTTTGGACTGTCAACTTGTCAATCTCAAGAACCTCAACTTCGTTCTCCGATATCCTTTTTATGCCCTCATTCACCATGCCTTTCCTACTTTGGGTTCACCTCCCTCCTCCTAACACCTTCACAGAGAAGACTACGTGGTGGGGCTGTGGCCAGCACATCCCAATGGTCATGGATCCGGTCCCACAAAGCGAATGGTGCACCTGCAATCCCAAGACGACTATGGACGGCAAGGAGTATCCTCCGAAGAATGGTGAGGGCAAGGTTTCAAGCACAGGTGATTACGGAAGCACAGGGCAGGGAATGGGGCGAAGCTGACTGGAACAGGGTGATAAGCCGGATACTTTATGGATTCGAGAGGAGAGCTGTGAGAAATGGGAGGCGAGCACGAGGACTATCGAGACATGATTGACGTTGGATTGGATGAAAGTTCAGGTTTGGAAGGCGAATGCCGGTTCACTGGCCTGTTGATGTTTGATATGAAGTCGACGTCCACCACATGAATCAATGCAGGGGCGCCCTGGAGTATTATCCCCAAGATATTATGTATCATGGTGGCTGAAGCTTTGTATTTTCGGGATTAAGCTCTGAATCCTATGTACTTATGTGAAGATAATGCCTCCATCCACCACAATAGTCTGGCCAGTCACGAACTCTGAATCAGGCCCGGCCAGGAAACCACCAACCACCTTTCCCACGTCGTCTGGCACACTCACTCTTTTCATCGCCGTCAGGTCCGTCGCGTATTTCGTGACGCTCTCTCCTTTGCCTCTCCCCTCTATCTCGCCTAACTTCTCATCAATAAGATCCCACATGGCTGTTCCTACGATACCCGGTGCGTATGCGTTGACCTGGATATGATGTTTGGCCATCTCCATTGCGAAGACCTGCGTGAAGCCCCTCACCGCCCACTTGCTCGCGCTATAGTGAGACAGCAGTGGGAAGGGCTTGAATGCCACGATCGACGCCGCGCCGATAATCTTGTATCCTGTACTCGACGCTTCTACTGGGCCCTGGGCAATCATCTGCTTCGCAGCCAGCGTATAACAATTCCAAACGCCCATGAAATTGACATCAAACATCTTCCTGACGTCCTCTTCTGAGATCTCCAAAACCTCTTTGACCTGCGCAATACCCGCATTGGCTACCATGACGGTGAGAGGGCCGAGCTCTTTGACAGTTTGGTCGATCATTGATTGGACTTCGGAGGACTTGGTTACGTCAGCAACGGCGCCGATGGCGGAGCCTTTGGTCTTGGAATTGAGCTCATTGACGAGCTTGTCGATGCCGGCTTTATTCGCGGAGACATCATTGACGCAGACGAGGTAGCCTTCGCTAGCAAGGCGGCGGGCAATGGCCTCGCCTCTAAGGGGAGAGAGTCTGTCAGTACGTGCATGAATTCGAATGGTCCCTGCCTTGAGGTCTTGTTATCCGTAAGGGGATACTCACATGCCACGGCTAGAGCCCGTCACAATAGCCGTGCGTTTTGGCATTTTGGATACGATATTTGGTGTCAATTGTGAGTCCTTAACAGGGTGCGGAAGTCTGATCGTTTATGAAGGGGTCAGATTGCCCCTCTTCGGCCCCACGGAGAGCCATGCTGAGCAGGAAACTTGACGTATTTTTTGGACCTCGCCACAAGCACCTGTTGGGGTGAAAGACAGTACGGCTTGGATGTGAGGGGGGGTAAAATGAGGAGAAAGCGTTTCGGCTTACTTACCTGTTTCACCTAGGTGGGCGAGTTATGTGGCTGGTCAAAAGGAACCATCAATGTTGCATAATACCTTTAGCTCTACGGCGACGACAGAATACGAGATGGTCTACGCTCCAGATTGTCATGGGCGACGTGCACGAGGGTTATCACAATCTTGAAAGCTTCTTCCTCAAATCTCAGCAAGCATGAAGCTCATCGTTACTGGTGCTACTGGCTACATTGGAAGTGAAGTACTTCGGCAATGCATCGCAAATCCGGGAGTCACTTCTGTTCTAGTCGTGTCAAGGCGGGAACCAGCAAAGGAGCTCATGGCGTTCCCCAAGGTCAAAGTGATTCTCCACGAAGACTTTTCGGAATGGCCAGCATCATTGCTTGATCAATTGGAGGGCGCTGAAGGCTGCATATGGTATTTGAATACCAACTGGAAATTTTAAGTGTCACTGACCCCGTTACACAGGACTGTTGGAGGAAAAGTGACAGATTTCCCCAATATTGAGACAGCCAGGAAAGTCGGCATTGACTATACGCTGGCAGCTGCGCAGGCTTTTGCGACAAATTTAGCTCCACGTCTTGCCGACGCCGGGCGCAAATTTTCCTTCGTTTTCTGCAGTGGATACGGAGCCGAGCAGAAGGAGGACGCCCGCGTATGGCTATATGCCGACAGTCGGAAACTCAAGGTATGTTGGTGCGTTGCTGGGAGATAGCTCCGCAATAATGCTAAACATCTGAAGGGTGCGGTCGAGAAAGGGTTATTTGACATAGCCGCAGCAAACTCTGCCTCGTTTGAGGTATTTGTGCTGCGGCCCGGTGCTGTCTTACCAGATACTCGTCGCATGACACATGCTATGGCAAGAGCCGTCATACCTATGGTGCTCGTAAGCGATCTGGCAAAAGCTTTGGTATCTACATGCCTTACTCAGCCGAAATCAAAGGTGATCGAAAACGCTGAGATTACGAAGATCGGGAAGAGCATCTCCTAGGCTATCACTTTTCATCATTGGTCGGGCGTTGCGATTACGGAAGTATCGCGGGCGGGCGTCCTCTCCAGTCCGTCAATATATAGTGCCGCGGTCGATATTTTTTTGGCGTTTCGTTGACTCAATCCATGAATCTGACTATTGGTAGTCGATACTAGTTACATACCGCATAGTTAGCAATCATTTCTCACACTTGCGGCATAGCGAGTTCGGGAGAGCATCGGTTTCTCGCAGAACTCGAGTGGCCATCGCTGAGACGTTGTAAGAGGAACTCACTTTGTTGACGTTCCAATAGCTTCGCCTTACTCCTTCCCAATCGACTATCGGCACTTCGATTTCCTGCCAATCGACATCAAATCCCGCCTCAAACAGATCCATCTCCGACACTTTTTGATAAACATCGTAGCTGATTTGCCTATCTGCGCCCATGCCGTTGAAGTAGCTCCATCTACCATTTTGCTCCAGCAACGAAATCACTTGTTCGGAGAAGAAGTCTCGGAATTGCGCGTATGACTCTGCAAATGTATCGAAGTAGATTGCATCAAACGTCTGCCCGTCACTGACCAGCTGTGGCAGGATATCTTGCCATTTCCCTTCATGTATGACAACGCCCGGCTTTTCGTGCCATCCTCGCTCTCTCATGGTGGCCAGGACTGTAGGGTGTGCTTCAATGATGTGGTGGCTGGACGGCCTTTTCGGGTGAGATTGTATGTGAGTGTCAATGATGCCCATCCCAAATCCAATGTTGAGAATCTTCAGTCCAGGCTCAATTAGAATGGCATCAGCTGACCTGGACATGATGTTCGATTCCCAGGACATCATAACCGCGTTTTGTTGGTCATCTAGGATTCTTTGTCCAGATAACGAAAGAGCAGAAGAGAGATATCGATCGCTATCGACATCTGGTGCTGTGCTTGGTAGATGTGTGGTCACATGTCGGTCCGTTGCATTCTGTGGCGTAGGTTCTCTGGCAATTACGTCGTGGCTGGTATCTTCGCTGGTCACGGCTTGTTGAGTAGTAGTCTCTTCAACTTCGTCGTCACCTTCAAGTCTTTCGTATTCCTCAAGACGATTTAGGAGCATCTCCGCCCGCACTCCGGCGTCTACCATCATATCGTAGAGCTCTTTTAGGCCGAGCCTGAGAGCAATGCATCCAGGTGTCTCATTGTTACTGTCTAGTTGGTTCCAAATAGCACCATTCTGCTGCAGGAATTTGATGGTCTGTTTTGCGCCTTCAAGAAGCTCCTCTTGAGGACTCATTCCATTTGAATCTGCTGAATAGCCATTGGGAGTACTAATATCGCCGGTGGTATTGAGCTCGGAGCTGACATTGGTGGTCTCTTCTTCTGTCTCGCATGCAGCTATGGCGGCGTGCAGCGGGCAGAAGCCTGTCTCGCTATCTTGGACATCAACTGCGTTGCAATCAGGGAACGAGTATGTGCGAAGAAGATGCCTTAGGGTTGTGAGATCGTGTTGCGACGCGGCGAGCAGGATTTCTTGGGTGTGCAAATCAATCTGAGACCTCAAGTCTGGATCATCCATTTTCCTTACTCCAACCCTTGGACGAGGGAAAAATGTAGTGGTCAAAGGTGTCTAAAATCATTCAAAATAACCTGGCGGCAGCTGGAATAATGAACAGCCGAAGCCGGCACTTACTGCATCTCGTAAAGCGTGAAACCCCTGTCGCTGATCCAATACCGCCCTCTTCCATTCCCTTTATCCTTCATTTCGCAAGTCAGTAATTGGCTGACTATTGTCGCACAAAGGCAGGATCCCCTGCACAGTCTGTGGCGGCCATGCCGGGCTCACTGCATGTGGCCGTACCTCCCTTGCGCAAGACGGATTCAAGCGTCTTGTGGGGAGGTACGGTGCATGAATGTCAGATCGCGCCGTAGGAATACCTAGAATGGACTGACAGGCAATTTTGAGTGAGAGAATATGGATGCGGGATACCAGGTGAGGGCCTCTCTCAATTAGGATTTGGATCCATGCAGCCCCGTTCGTAAACGTCAATGTTGTGAGTTCGTCAGTCTCAGGGTCCGCATTTCATAACATGGTTTTTTGTGACTGCCACATTTGTTTGTAGGGTCTTTGAACCTCTTGTCAAAAAGAATACAAGTGCCTGCGCTGTGTATCTTAACTTGTCCCTTGTCTTCCGCCTATTAAGCTCCGTTGCAGGATGCGCTGAAGAAAAATGCAATATGCCTGACCAGTTTCGCCGGTCTGCGCTCTTACGCATTTCGCATGATCCCCAAAATCTCAGTTAATGTCGCACTTGCATAATCTTATGCGTTGCCAGCCCGTCTGATGCTCGAACCAGACCAGTGCTGCATTCCTATGTTGGCTCTTCCCCTGGTCATCTTACTTTACCGCTTATTCACTCTATACTCCATATCTACATATATACTCCTTAACCATCACAAGGACGTGAATCCGCCACCACCACGATCTTCCTTACCAACCGAGCCCGCTGGTACATTTCACGAACGTCAGCATCCAACAGAAGACGATTTACTCGCTATTGGAGGACAAGGACTGCAAGGGCCACTCAAGAGCTCTGTGAGCTTATACCTACAAGCCTCAGCATCCCCCAAGATGGGTAAGAAGAAATCAAAGTCTAAGAACAAAACAAAACTGGCAGCAGCAGCTACTGGTCAGACTGCCACTACGTCTCCATCAAGTATCGACAACATTACAGCGCCACTTCCACTGTTCGATGCCGAATCATCGCAGCGCAAGGGTTGCTCGTCGGCTGAGATTGAGCATAACAACAACTTCGTAATCAGACCGAATCAGCTACAGAAGGAGAAGCAAGACCGAGAACCACTGGAAAAGAAGCGTGGCACAGAGCCAGCATTTTCAGGTGAGGGGAGTAGCGAGAGTGCCTGCACGAGGCGTCTAGAAAAGCATGTCAATTCCGTCAGTAACAAGTTTTGCTTTCTTGATGTGTCGTTCGAAAATGGCGTGGTGGTCAACACCACCTCTGGTTGCCAGCATGGCTTTTGCTACCGTGCCGACACTAAAGAAAGAGCCTCATTCAGAGAGATACAAGTCATCAATTACTACGATTTACGCCTGTCCATCGAAAAGTCGGAGAGGAAGAAGGACGCCCTTAGAAAGCAGCGAGAAGTCGAGCTCGAACAAGCAAACAACCTTGATGAAGAAGAATATGCTGCGGAGGTTCGGAAATCAATGATGCAGATGAAGTCTGAGCATACTGCATCTGCTAAGATGGAGGCTGAAGAGATTAAAGCCGGCTACGAGCGGGCTGCTGTCAGCCGAGAATTAACCAAGCAACTTGACAAAAGACTGCGTGCAGATGCAGCCTCAAGCTTCTCAAGCCCATGTACCAATCCTGTTGAAGGCCCGCCTTGCCAAGAAAACGACGGCTCTCAGCTTGAGACGTCCTCAAGCATCTCCGAGAGTCCTGTAGCCGCAAAGAAGGATCCAAAAGTGTTAGTTGATACTTGCCACGGCTTCGGGGCGGGGACGACCCATTCTCAATTGGAGCGTCCATTGAATTACGATCCATCGCAGTGCTCCGAATGTGGCGGTGTTCAAGATGAAGATCGCTCCAATCTATCTGAGATGATGGTTAAGGGGTGGAAAGTTGCTGCTGTGGAGATTCCACCGAGGGCGCTCAAGGAGGGTGGAGAGACTAAAGAGCGTGAGAAGGCCGAGGAGGGTGAGGAGTCCAATGAGGCTAAGAAGACCAAAGAAGGCGAGAAGGCCCAAGAGGACGAGGAGGCCACAGAGGGTGAAGAGGCCGAGGAGGATGCAGAGGCAAACCGCGGTCAAAAGCTTCTAGACGCAAGGAAGCAAAAGATGAGTGCCCTGTGGAGGATCGATGTCGACAATTGCATAGCTCCTAGTTGGCCACGCACGGACAGCAACGCAACTGACCACAATGCACCATTCGCATTTGCAAAAAACACGCCTGAGGACAACAAAGGCGAGCCCGACTCGACCTTCTCTGCCGAACAGCTCGACACCCTCCACAGAAACAATTTCGTTAAACCACTCAAGGCTTTTGTCATCAAGATGGCAGCAGCTCAGAAGCTGAACCAGCAGATCAATCCGGATTGGGAATTTGCAGAACCTCTACTACGAGTGGCGCGCTGGGAGGAGGAGTTAGCATACGACGTATTCTTGAGTCCAAGAGTCGTGGCAGAAGCTAGGGGCTGGAGAGATATCGTTGAGGATATCGATGATGTGGTTCAGACTGCCCTTGAAGACTGAGCAGGCATGGTTGGAGCATTGTCAGAGTCAAAAATAACTTCGCACCCTCCATACTCCCGGGCCATTGCACAGGCAGGGTTTAGAGATCTTTTTATGAGCGAGTGCAGATACATACAAGTCGAGCTCAGCATCAGGCAAAGCTTGAAAATGATACATTGAAATGCAGAACTTATTAACAGGACTTCCGTAGTGTTGCATTCTCGTGAAGACCGACCGCCGAGGCTTTTCGTCAAGGCTCCAGTTGTCCGGACCCTTCGTGCCAGGACTTTGTATACGGCTAACCTTAGACCTTACGGAGTCCTTCCGACTCGATACCTCAAAGCCCTTCAGCTTTCGCGCTTTCCTGCCTCAACAGCTCTGCAACATCTTCGTCCAGATCGCCCAAGCCACCGTCAATGCCACCTAGATTTACAGCGAAATCCTCCGCGCCGTGACTCATCTTCCTCCTCTTTGCACTCGTCCCGTTTAAGCCGTGTCCGGATGCTGGCCTGACCCTTGACACACCGGACATTGTCGCCAGGATTTCGCGTACGTTTGGATGATCCTCCACTTGATGGTCATGCTCGACTGGTTCCGCAACTGGATTGAGCTTTGGCGATCCGAGAGGCGTAAGTGCTTCGACAGGTGGTGGTGTCAAAGCTTCGTAGTCTGGACGTTCTGGCTCCGCTACTATGCTCTCTGAGCGTCCTCGATCACCAGGACTACCATTTGCAGGCGAGTTCTCAGCCGAGGTCGACATGCCGCGCATAATGCTGTCTTCTACTTCTCGTTTCTTAGCTTCTGTTGAGGCCTTCCTGCTAGAGAGGTTGAGATATGTCTCTTCATCCTTGGCAAGTTGCGTCCGATTTGCCTCGACGATCTTCTCGAGACCTTCGATCAGCGCTTTGCGCGCCTTGATGCTCTCGGCAACGGAGCTTTCCGCGTTGGCGAGTGCTTTCATGAGGGCGGAGAGACGAGCCGCATGGACAGGTGGACTGGGCAGGGTGATGTTGGGTTCGTTGAGTTTTTCGTATTCAACATCGGCCGTTTGTGTGCTTGCATTTGTTGTTAGGCTGGCCTTTGAAACGGCGATTTGTAGGGGTCCTAGGCTTTCGAGCTCCTTTGGCATTCCCGAGCCTGAGCTGCCGGAACCGAAGAGTGAGTTGCCCATCAATGTCTTCTTCCCCGGACCTTTTGTTTTGTCAACTTCGTCAAGCCGTGCTTCGATGGCAGCTTGGATAGGTGCCTCGAACACAGATCGCGAGCGCCAGACTTCCACGACGCGGCGGATCTTGCCTTGGATGTCTGGCGGGGAGGAGCGGTAGGCAGTTTGAGTGGCTTCGGCCATGAGAGGGGAGAAAGCGTTCGGAAAGTCATCCTTGCGACGTGCGCGGGAGTTTTGGACAATCTCATTGACAAGGTAAATGAAGTTGAGTCGTTTGGGAGGTGGGGAGTCTCGCAGGCGGGTGAGCCAGAAGCTTGCTATGCGGTCCGCATGCCGTCTAAAGATAACATTAGTAAGAGAAAGCTTCACGATGTCACCAGCGAGGCGCTCGTACCTATGGAACATGATCCATTGCGACACCGTCACAATACTGTCTTGTGTCTCGTTCAAGGTGGACAGCTTTGCTTTGAGAGCTTCGTCGGAGAACGACATGGTATCAGCTTTGATAGAGATCTACGGCCTCAGTTCGTGACACGCGACTGGAGCTACGCTGCTGGCAAATTGCAGTAATAGAGAACTATGCTACAAAGGTCGAGACTGGCATAGATCCCTCTGTAAAGATACCAATGTCTGCTAGCGTGCCGCTACATGCATAGCATCAAGCAGGGTTGTGGATGATTGACTGACGACACAGTCAGTTTGTGACAAGCCGTAGGATGGAGAAGATAGAGGGCGGCTCCAAAGCTGGAGTTTAGGGAGCGACTTTC
>Ga0335072_10000962_pt1 | contig 49784 bp, 45 predicted proteins | sample Lox_Sample_21_FD_206725 | JGI IMG/M metagenome (GOLD analysis project Ga0335072, IMG submission 206725) | Soil microbial communities from Loxahatchee National Wildlife Refuge, Florida, United States - Lox_Sample_2.1 | ecosystem: Environmental > Terrestrial > Soil > Wetlands | place: USA...
GGGCAGCGGTTCTAGCCTGGCTTTCTTTTTCTGCATCAACAACTTCCTGTGAGGGAGTAAAAGCGTCGACGGCTCTGTCCGACCTACTTGTGGTCTTCTTATATATTGAAGGTGTCTTGCTGAGATTCTGATCCTTGAAGACGAGTTTCTCATTCGGATCTTCAATAGTCCTGTCCCGCGAGTACTTCTTCCACGCATCTTGGAACACACCCATGTTTTTGATGGTGTTAGCCAGATTGGTGTATTGTGGTTGGTTCCGAACACGCTTCCAGAGGCTACTGAGGCCATCTTGAAACTTTCTGGCCGAGACTGCAACGGGATCCTCTTCTTCTGAACCGGCCTTAGCATTGTGTCGTTGGCGAGACACATAATCGGCTTCTAGTCTTTCCCGAGTCTCCTTTTTGAGCTCGCTATCGTGCCTTGCTCTGCGAGAACTCCTGAACTGAGCCCGTATGTCACTAGGTCTCAGCAAGTCCAGATCTTCAGTTTTGTCGTTCTCAGAATCGACGGCAGTGGCTTGCTTCGGACTACTTTCTATCGACGCAGCTTTGGCGTCAGCAGATAGCCTTCGATCCAGAGAAGGCTCAATCCTTGACACAGGTTCCCGTGGTCCACGCTTTTCAGCCGAGGTCGATACCCGTGAACTCGTCGACGAAGGCTCGGGGTTCGATGGGGACGTCCGGAAACCCTCATCAGCCAACCAGTCTTTCTTCTGCACCGCTTTAGAAGCCACGATCGTCTGTGACTTTGACTCGTAAGTCGTGCCGGAGAAGAGTGGTCCATCTTCGACGGGAGTCTCGGAAGCAGAGGTAGATTTGTTACTATCAAATGTAGCGACATTGTTGTCGCCCTCCTTCACTTGGTACTTTCCACAGAAGTTCGTCGCGTCGACGGCATTCCCAAGCTTTGCCGCCTTCAGCGTTTGTAGCTCCTGAAGCTGGGAGCTTTCAAACTTCTTTTCGGAATGTACAGTTCCATTCTTCTTTTCTGTCTCTGATTGTTCTCTTCCCGTATAGCCGTAGACTTTGTGTGGTTTGTAAGTTTTTACCGGAATTTCCACTCCATGCTCTGCGAACAACGTCGGCAAGAAAGGCTTCTGCTCATTTTTGGTTGGAGGCTGCATTTCAGGCTTCTTCTTTGGTACTCTCTTCATAGAGATAGGATCAAATTCGTACTCCTCTTCTTTGCACGACATGACAGGCTTGGTAGTAGAGGTGGAATGTGGAAGTCCGGCTCCAGCCGTATCCGAAGCCGCATTGGTTGAGCCTTGCTTGGGAACATCACCTTTTCCATCTGGCGACGCAGAGGATTGACTAGAGCTAAGAGCGCTCTTTGTGGAAGGGCCTTCTTCAGCAGGGCCTGACTCGAAGATCCTCAGCAGAGAAGTCCATGATGAGTTGTTCGAGGAAGGTGGACTCTCTAGTCGTTTACCAAAAACGGCAACAAATGGATCCTTATCGATCGTTGCCTTGAATCTAGCGAACTCTTCGGAGTACTGGTTCTCTAACGGCCGAGTGAGAGAAGGCTCGTCCTTCTTGGGCTCTTGGACTTCCGCTTGTCGTCGTGAGGATGATGACATATTCTCTCCATCGAGCAATCGCCGTCTAATCCAATGGCTTGGCACTCGCCATCCCCACTGTGGATGGGCGGCTTCACCTTCCCACAGGGCCCTACGACGTAACGCCTTCGAGTATTGGTATCTCATCATCTTCTGCTCTCGCTGCAGTCTTGTCTGTAAGTGTTCATCAAGATATGTAGACCATGCATTGCCGCGGCGGCACCACCACCACAAACCCCTCGACTGTGAGGGGAAAATCCGGAGGGGTCGTGTAATCGTAGGTCTCGCAGTGAGGAGGTTGGCTCTACAAGAGCACGTTGTCTTGGATACACGATCTTTGGTGATGGAAGCGCGATGGATGTTGGAGACATGCATGTTGGCAGTGGTTCAGAGCCCTCCTTTCTACAGGTGCCTGAAGGTTGTCTGCATAGGTGGCACGCCCGTCGGAGTCAGTAGGATCGTTACTGTTCGACTCCTCGGAGTTAGTGGCCTCAGGGTTGCATATCAAATTCAAAGGTAGACAGATAAATCGAAGTAGTGGATGGAGGAAGCTAGCACGTGCTGCCGTCTGCTCTAGTTGGATGCGGAGAATCCTAGAGAAGAGTGGAATAACAAGGTGTAAGCTTGAGAGGGCGTCAAGCCCAGTCTAGAAACAGGCTCGCTGGTAAGATGGAGATGAATGATAGGGAATGAGTTGAGATAGACGTCGAGGGGTAAAATCGATGATGAGAGCTGGGGTGGACAGGCAGCTTAGATCTGACCAATCGATAGGCAATCGAATGGCGGGGTAAAACGTGGAGGCTAAGATATCTCCTCCAAGGCTTCTTTTCTCCAACTTCAGGGATGCGACCACAGGAATATCCACAACAGAGGTCGCATCTATCTCTGTAGTTGGTGAGGATGTAATTCCCTTTCGCGTCAAAATCCTCCCAACCTCAGTGGAACATGCCCTCACAACAATACAATTAGTAGTGTTAGTCTGCTTCGTTGCGCTGACAAGCAGCTAGGCCTGCGCTCCGCAATTGGCACCAATGGTTATAGATTTAGCTACTGGGCCTGCGGAAATTGTGCCTTCGACCCCTTCTATTCCACACTGATCACCTTATCGTGTCATGTGGATCTGTGCAGTACCAATCAGGGCCAACTACATAGGTCATGTCGAAGGAGATACGAACTCAATGCAGTAAATGGGGGCTTCTAGCTGTGCACTATGTGCCGTGAAGATCTTGTCGAACCAGTTTATGGGTCAATTCTTCATAGCAACGCAGCAGCTGCCAAGAGTGCTTTTGCATCATGTCAATAGGTAGATCGATGAAGAAGATATCAATGACTATAGATACAATGGCAGCTGTGGGAGGGCAAAGGTTCTGTTTAGACTATCCTACTCAACAAGGTTCCCGGGTCTGTGCCAGAAGCGCTTGCACTGCCATTTGGAGGTGTGGTAAGTTCCCTAACCAGCATTCGGATATGTTGAAAAGGACGACTCTTGGGCCATATATTAGCTCAGTTTCTTGAGAAACGTTTCATGAGCCTCTTACATGTTATCTGAAACTCCGTCAAAAGTGTCAGGTCTCTAAAGTGGTCGACAATATCACAGCTAAAATCATAGGATCTATAAACTAGGGCTCTCGTAGATACACGAGGGAAAATATGCTACAAGGAATGGCCGAGATGTTCGAGAGCAAGCAAGGAAGTAGAGCCCCTGGTAGATGTAGCAGTGGGAGATGCACCATCCGATGAAAGAATTACTGGGCATAAGGACTTGGGTTGAATAGACACTGCAGGCCAAGCGAAAGAGAACATCAAAGTGACGAGGATGATCCAATTAAACGTCTCACGTGGATAACAGAAGCAGACAGGAAGCGTTGGTAGGACATCCTTATGCCAGAAGGCACGATATGGATGTTTGTAGTTGGCCTGTCTGTGGCCACGGAGTATGATAGACTTGGAGCAGTTTCTGCTGCATCACGATGACGTACGGCCAATGCAGAATGGGATACCATATTTCGCTGGTTCTGCCCATGTGTACGAGAGAGCCTTGTAAGGTGGTGCAGTATCTATGACAAGGTGGATGAGCTCGCATTGAGGTAATTTCGAGAACCGTCGCCTGTGAAGTCGTAAAAGACGGAAAAAGTGGTCGCGCTTCTAATTACATGCACTACCACGCGGTACCGAGATGTGGTGAAAATGATGAGTGTACAATTATCCATAGCACAGAATTCAAGTGATATAAAATCAAACGGAACATATCCTATCATACGAAGCTGTAAAAGGCCTAAAATCATGTTTTCCCCGTGACCACTAGGACTTCAAAATAGCTGAACTTCCCGCTCAGAACCAATCTTCATCCCCTCCCCATACATAAGTCCATGAACGTAGCATTCACCAACCAGAAAGTAACCACCAAGATCGCGTGGGCGGAGAAGAAAGGGAACTTGAGCACCGTAAATCAGACACACCAGGTCGCCTGGCTTCATAAACTCGTGACCGAAGCCAAGGAAACCTTCTGAAGTCGTAAATAATCTGCGATCCGTTATGCTGAGTACCATCTTTTCGGTGAAAAAATGCATCGAAGTGACAGTTTCCTGCGGCATGAAGGCTACCTCTCCCTTACTCTGCCGCAAGGTGGACGAAAAGAGGGTAGCCTCGGCCTTTGAATAGGTCGAACGGGCCACGTCGCGTATTCGCTGCTTCGCACGCTCGGGCAACTTCGTTTCGACGTCCCCTGATCGTCCTTTTTCATACGGGTTGTCCTTGACCAGCAGATATTCGACTGCTATAAAATCCAAGAACTGAGAGGGAATCGACAGGGATGTCTTCTCGCGTTGAGGATCAATACCGGCGACAAGAGTTCTTGCCAGGGTATCAGGAAAACAATTTTCTCCTGTGCGATAGACATTTCTTGGTGGTAAAAGCTGGGAGATCTCCTCCAACCAGGAAAGGAGAGGGGCGTGGATTATTCTTGCCTGCGTAAAGTCGGATTGAAAGGGTAGCTTGGGTCGCGGACTCGGTATATGGTTGACCGTGTCGATGACGCGAATATTTAGCCTGATAGAGTTTGTGTATTCGTCGTAGCTAATACCGTAACGGCCGAGAGAATTTGCCGGTGAGCAGGCGCTTCTGGCCATTCCTGGACCGCACGCTTGATACACCACATCGTGGTCAGAGAATAACTTGGCTTCCTCTACCATCTGCCCCATGATTCGCCCGTTCAAAACTGCAGACCAATCGGGAACCCAGCTGGGAAAATGGTTATTGAGTCTTTTGATTCCGACGCCTGCAGCCGACAGAATACAGAGAGCACTCTGATGACACAACAAATGCACTGTCGATTGTACGAAGACGTCATCTTTGGGCTTGGTATAGTCTGGTTCAAAAGCGGCTCCGGATCCGTCCGATGAGATGTTTCGAAGGGCAAATATGCGATCTCGTTGATCTGAAGTTTCAAAGGTCGAGCTGGTGAGAAGGTGAAAGGAAAGCGGAGGTAGTTTTCCTTTGGCCTTGACCAGATGGCGAATTGAAGACACATATGTTGTTGCGAGGGCACCGCCCGCGATTGCGTTGAGACCACTTTGGGCTTGTCTGAGCAATCCAAGGCATCCTATACCCTGTAGACTGCCCACCACAAATGCGAGCAGTTCCCAATTTAGATTTGCTCTTCCGCATCTTATCCTGGTAGTTTTTGCGGCCACCATCTCCTGGACGATCCAGACACGAAGAAAGAACTTCTGTTCGAGGAGAGAGGTAAGCGCCGTCCAGTCCCTTGACGGCCATTTGAACTTTTGCAGTAGATCAGCAGCTGTGACGGACCTCATGTCGGCACGTTGCATCCAGCTTCCAAGCTCATGAACGAACCGAGCAGCGGCGGCGGCATCTTCGATCTGGTCTGAAGGGAAGGCTAGTACCTCTCCCGCAAACAAGTAGACGCTATACATGAACTTCACTTGTTGACCCTTTTCGACCAAATCATTTTGATTTATGCATACCGCATCTATCCAATAGAGCCTTCCGGGGTTGGTTTTTGCGAGATCATGTAGAGCAGCCGATGCTGACTTGGTCACAGAGAGATAACGGTCGCTTCCGAACCAAATTTTGTGATCGAAGACTGGAGGGCCCCATGTATAAGATATTGCTGTGAAAGGATGAGAATTTTCCTCGAGATTGACTACTCTGAATTGGCATTGGAGACGCGATACCCTCCCGGCACTGAGAGAGACCAAAAGGGTTCGAATTTGACCCTGTTCCAAGGGTGAATAGGTATATGGTGATTCCGTGGATGAGGCTGGAGAACCTTGGCGGCTGCTAAACCAAGGTTTTATATGTTTCATCATGAAGCTCCAGTGACCTAAGCTTCAAGCTGCTCGAAAGACGTCGAGATTCCCAAGGCAAATTCGGTAGCTTGAACTTGGTTCCTTTCCGAGCGTTCGTAAAGCTGAATCTCTCGCAGAGCGTCTGTTACGAACACCGGGCTGCTTGGGCTTGGCGGTGCGGCCCCTTGGCGCGCACAGAGTTGTATTTTGTACCCCGTGTATTGCGCTAGCTACTTTCCATTGCGAGCTTAGCTTGAACGCCAGCCGCTTTCACCTAGCACCGCGGACGAAGTTTCCGCGTTTCGATAATTTGTATTGCGACCCTCGACAGTCCCTGAACGTTCCACCATTCTGATGCACAACTGGCTGGAGCTATCACGCTCTCTTGGCTGAAGCGTCCATTCTGATTCTTAGTACTAGTTCACTGCCTATCTTTGCATCATGGCCGCCTCCATGGATCCAAAGGCAGGCTTCAAGCAGGACATGGTCGTGTCTACCAGATATCGAAATGACCTTCCTCCACCACCGATGCCCCCGAAGCTACTCGAAATCGATAATGGAGGCCTTGCCCAGTATCTCACCACAAGCTTTGCCTCTGCCATGGCAAGGCGAGAAGAGCCGAATATTGAAGTTGATGCTGAAGGAGGCATGCCAATAGACATGATTGGAATACCCGGCTATTTTCTGGGCGATGAAAGCGGTAGGAAGAACACTACTACTCTGTCTTGAGGCATATACTGACGACGACGGCAAGCAATCATGGCCCCCGAAATTCAACCTGTCCTCGACCCAGCAGATCATGCCCTCATGCTCACCCCTGACCAGCTCCGGAACCAAAATTCAAAAAACGTCAATGTCTCCTTCCTTCGCAAGACCCAATATATGACCTCTCAGAATGCCCGCGCCAACGACGCCTTTATACGCCCAAACACTCGCACCACTAAACCTATCAGGAGATCCTCCGTCACCGAGCCTCAAGTCGCCCGTGATGACCCGGTAAACATTAAACGGCACATTCAAAGAGGCTTCGATATTGCCAATCCCCACACGGCTTCGCCTCAATCTCTATCCACAATCCCGTCCGCCGAGCTCTCCGCCTGGCGCACACCTACGCACCCGGACAATCCACGTCTCAAGCCTGTCTCGTACTATCCCATCTTGCCCGACCTCGAGTCCTCCACCGACCTTGACGGCTACATCAGCATAAAGTTCGACAAACCTCCCATTCCTGCCCTCCCCAACCACGGTGGCCGTGACTCTCGCATCGACGTCGCCCTCCTGCACGGCGAGGCAGACGCCACCCAAGAAGCCGCCTGGAGTAAAAAGAAAAGAGCTTACGACGAAAACCCAGATGTCTACGAGAACCCTGGCCCTCAGCCATATCAATGGGATTTCTGTATCCCAAGACGGCCTGGTGCAGAAGTCGTGGCTGCTGTGAAACGAAAACTCAATATTATGAATCTGGATCGCGATGATGATAGAGGCTATGAGGGGCTGTATGTGCCAGGAGAGCCAAATCCGCAGGCCGATGTCGGAATCGACTATGTCAAAGAGCGCACTTTCGGCGCAGTGAGCACCGAAACCCCAAATGTCCAGTTCGAGACGCTACGCTTCATGGCGGTCTCTCTGTTTGATTCCGAGAGTGCAGGACAATACTCGCGACTTGGCGGCGAGAGCGATGCGATCGATAGAGCGGCGTATTACTACCCCATTATCCAGAAAATGCGTATAAGGGCGGACCGGGAAAAGATCCGGAAGAGCCGAAATGCGGGCGAGGCTGGGGAAAAATGGAATTACATTAAGTTGCGGGTGCGAGACCCTAATATTGAGGAGAAATTCGTGAGGGGCCAATTCAGGGCCGACATTGACGACGGATTTCAACAAGAGTATGAGACGATAACGCAACTTTACAAGGAATCTGGATATCATTTGGAGGACGAAGAAGACGATCAGGAGTATGATGGAGACGAAGATAGAACAACAAAAACAAGACAGGAGCGAGATGGCGGAGCGCGGAGAACAGCAGTTTCCACGGTCGGGGAAGAGGATGTGGAGATGAGTGATCCACCGCTGGCAGAGCCGACACAAACAGGGACGAATGGCTTCGCGGATCACGATATGGAAGCTTATTGAGCGAAGACTGATGTTGAGTTCTGGTGACACCTGCATAGCGTTCAAGCGCGGCCGCGTACAAACCCATTACGACCTAGAAGCGGGTAGTTTTAATCTACTCTGAAAATGACATGTAACCTGACCTCGTCTCAAGAGCATTATGTCGTATTCATCCTTGTGATACTTTCTGCGTATGGGACCCTCCGCCGGACGGGTCCCTTTTTGATACGAGAGGAATTGATGCGAGACGCCGCCATTGAACGAATGCCTCTCAGCATTCATAAACGGACCGCTGCGCCAACCACATTGCGTGTATTGTTGCAAGATGTAGCAGGGTTGCTCCATACTTACCCACGAAGTCTCGATGTAAGCAAGGCCGATGGCCTTTTAGTGTGCTCGCAAGCTATTTTTCGACTTCCTTTAAACGCAAACCTGTCGTCTTCTATCCACATCAATAAGCCCTGGCCAAGTTTCTTAAATACCAATCCACCAATCTCCGGCCTTGCTTTGCCTCGCTGATATGGATCAAATCGCCCTCAACCGCATAGTCCAGCTCGCTGCCATTGACCATCTCGCCATCCAAAAGTGCGCCCTCGCTCCACCTCGTCTGCCGACTTCGCTGCTTATTGACAAGCAGCCAGGACCGTAGCTTTTCTGGGTCAACTTCTAGGAACGATGACAACTTGTTCAAATCCATAGTCGAGTAGAGTTTCAAGTATGACTTGACAGTCGGGTTGAACATGGTGTTCTTGACCTCATCCATGAAGATCGCTGTGTGGTGATCGACGGGATCGACGTTAAGTGGAGGGTTATCAAAATCGGGAGGAGTAGGTGAGATGAACTTAGGGCAGGCGGAACGGAAAAGTTCTTCAAATAGAGGCAATGCATCGGGCCCGCCCCGCTGTAATCTGGCAAATTGCTCTCCGTATTTCTCGCGCAGCGCTGTGTGGATTGTATCGTCGAGCCGGGTTGGGGAGAAGGCAACACAGATGGCAATCAAAGCGTACATCTGCTCGTTCTTCTTCGCGATCGCGTCGTAGCTATTGCTACCCTTTTGGAAGTTCTTTGTCCTCGACACATACACCAGGATGTGGCTGAACATGCGGATTGCGTCGGCGTAGCGGCGTAGCATCATGTAGCTAAAGCCGACATAATAATAGGTGGTGAAATGTGCAGCCATAACACGGGCAAACATGGCCTTCTTGTTCATCTCGATATCATCAAGGGTTTTGAGCGCCAGGGAGAAATCCCCGAGTAGGCAGTGGACGCGAAGCAGGCCAATGATGGAGAAGTAGCCGAGCATACGATAAAGGGGACGAGAGCCGTATTCGCCCGCAACGGCTATGGGGTCTTCGTTACGTTTCTGTGCGGCCAATTGCTCGTTGATTTGAGAGCGCTGGATGAGAGAGTAAAGAACGTTGAGGACGCTGTAGCAGCCCCATGTATTGGGGTTCTCCCGCAACACTTGTGCCTCAGTCTCATTTGGAGCGGTTCGGGCGACTCGGTTGCGGTACCGACAGAAGGACTCGAATTGGTAGATGAATTCGTCAATCACATCCCATGCCCAATAATACTGAATAGAGTGTTAGTTACGAGAATTGGATAAGCGGTTGCTAATGCTCACGTTCGGGACTTCGAGATCAACTGGGCCATCCGAGTTCAGGATGTAGTGAAAGAGACTGCAGTAGTTATCGTAGCTTGCGAACTTCGTCTCCAATGTTGCTTGGTATTCCAGCGGTGTTGCAGCCGCAGCGAGTTGCGCTTGAATGTCTGGGGCTGTGCCTCCAAACGAAGTTGTGCGGTCTAAATCGCTCATGCCATCGTCAAAGTTGTTGACTTGTTCCCGATAGTCATTCACAAGAGCCTCTTCCTCAACATCTGACTCGTCTTGAGCGGTAACATTGCCGTTTGCGTACGACATGTTGAAAGTAGTCGTGATCGATCACAGTACCGTGGGAGAAGGACGGAGGTGGCAATGATGTTTCAGTGGCCTGTATTATATCCACTGTGCGAAAGAACCGCAGAACGTAAAGTTAGATGCGGCTCTTACTGAAATTCAGCGCCCCGCGAATACACCTTTTTCTTTCGTGATTTGGCTGTCGGAGTAGAATTGAGCCTGCGGTTTCGAAATTCTGTGCCTTCGGTTTTGCCAAGAGCAAACCGATCGTATCTAATCTTATCTCCATTCTGGAAGATCTTATCTCAACCCAGCGAGCCTTACTCAAAGCCCGCTGACGTAGCTGCATGCTATGGACATTAATACGTATAATCTGTCCCCCATATATTGCAGCATACAACACTTTCCGTAAATTCGTCTCGTGATGGCTCCGACATTCAAAGTGGCCCTAATTCAAATGAATCCCAAGGCCAGTCCTCCTCTTCCATCTCCCTTTACTCCAACCTGCACCACCCAAAAACACACCAAACTTATACCACCTAGAAGTAGACCCTAGATCCGTCCTCCAACTTCGCGACCGCATCAGCCTACATAAATCAAGCAGCCTCTCAAGGCGCCTCCCTTGCCGTCCTCCCCGAATACCACCTCACAAGCTGGGCCCCTCATGACCCCTCCTTCGCCGAACACGCCGCCGCGGCGAACGTCCAATCCTACCTCTCCAAATATCAGGCCCTCGCCTCAAAACTCAAGATAAACATCGTCCCCGGCACCATCGTCACCGCCTCACCCGATCCTTCTTCTTCCTCCCCTTCTACCTCTATCCTCCTCAACATCTCAACCTTCATCTCCTACACAGGCGAGATCCTCGGCTCCTATAACAAGAAGAATCTTTGGCACCCCGAACGGCCGCATCTAACTTCCACTGGGAAAGATGAAGAACATACCATTATCGAAACCCCCATTGGCCCTGTTGGACTTCTTGTATGCTGGGACCTCGCGTTTCCCGAAGCGTTCCGCGCACTGATCCGGCAAGGCGCAAAGATTGTCATTGTGCCCACCTTTTGGATGGCTACAGACTGCTTACCGGAGGGTCTTAAAATCAACCCAGACGCTGAGGCTTTGTTTCTACGCAGCACGCTGGTCACGCGTGCATTCGAGAATACGTGCTGCGTCATTTTCGTTAATGCAGGCGGGAAGGCAGAGGATGGGTATTGCGGACTAAGTCAGGTGGCCATGCCCCTAATCGGAGCTGTGAAGGGGAGTTTCGACGGTCCGGAAGAGGGAATGAGAGTTGTGGAAATAGATATGGAGGTTCTGGAGATAGCTGAGAGGAACTACAAAGTTAGAGAGGACCTGGCGAAAGAAGACTGGCATTATGGTTACAGCCACGAATCGTAAAAATACTCAATTGAGAGATTTTGTCTGCTCTTTGGACGACAATACCAGACCCGACTGATGGAAGAAAGATGCATATTTGTAGATGGAGTGCGGTGTTAATAGTGCCTTTGCCTGTCACCAGCAGTGTCGATAGAGCTTGTTCACGCTGCATTAATGGCCTGGAGCAACTCCTCTCGTCAGCCTGTTGCATAAACCAGCAGTCCAGGTCCAATCCCTCTGAGCTCCCCATGCCACGCGCCTACCTGGACACGTCAGTCCCCCCCTTGACATCTTGTTTACTAGTCGTGCCTTTTTCACACCTATCCCTTCACCCCTTGTGGCTCCACTGATAGCCTCACCTCTCTGTAGCGACCAAAAAGCTCTATAAGGGGTTCTAGCAAATGTGCGTATCTCGACCGTTCCTATGTGGCATAAAGCTGACTCACGTTAGTATCACCTCTATCTGGTCTTGACGCCGTCGATTCTTCCTTTGAACCTCTGCAGTACACCCAGACTCGGTGATGTCTGCATCCGCTATCTCATTGATATTTGGGGGTGACATGCTGATAGCTTAGAGTGGCGAGGAATATGTCGGCTCGATTCAGAAACCACAAAACATTTTTTCGAGCTCTTCGAGCTCTACACTCTCTGGTGCTTGCAAGTCTAGATGATCGTCAAGCCATTGGGTCTGCGCCTGTTGATTTGGATTTGCACAAGCGTCGCAGATTGAAGAAGAGACACCAGAGGTATGGTTGCACCTCAGCAGCTGTGTTGGTGCTGAATGCACTCTCTTTATGTGTCTCATTAGGGCATGCTCGCTGGAGAGGCCATCAGGAAACTCTGTACAATACGGACAGAACGCCCTTTTGGGAGGGCGTCGTTTGTATTTCTTCGGCCCCTGGGCTGGAGTCCTTGTTACCTCGGAGATGTTGCCTAAAGCAGGCTCGACACTCTCGTTCGAAGCGTTAAGGTGACGCTGACCATCATGCTGGGACCATGTACTCGGATCGGGTGCTTGATCAGCAGTGGCTTGTGTTCGTTCGGACTCAAGGATTGTCCTGACTTGGGAAGTGGGCTCCGAGCACGGTGTCCCGTAACGAAGTGATGCTTCCGGTCCCGCAAGAATGTCCGGTGCTGTCGCCTCCGTTTCCTGGGGGATTGTGACCTGAAGCTCTCTGCCTTCGCTTTCCCGCCCTGTAAGTTCCAACTGCGACATCAAAGATGCTGCTTCTTGAGTAGCCATAGGCATAGGCGGGATTACCCCCGACTCCACTAGGAAATTATAATGTTGCTCGACATCGCTCTGCGTTTTCGTCTGATAGTAATCTGCAATAGCCTGGAAGTTCCAGCCATGACGCTGCACGAGCCTTGGGAACTCTGCTTCCTCTGATGTGGACCAATATGCGGATCTCGGAGGTGGTTGATCAGATGCGGTTGCGCTGTTGTCTGAAATTTGCATCTGCTCCGTTCGGACATTCCTATCGACTTCTTGGGCGTCACTAACCAGAACCCCTCTTGCAAACGTGGTAAGGTCATTCAGATCGAGGCTAGAAAAGTCAGGGAACTTGTTCATTACTCTCTCCAGTTCCTGGTCACATATTGTCAGCACCGTACTCTGAACTTGCAGAGACAGAGAGGTTCCATCGGAGTCCGTAGATCTCGAGATGCCTTCAATGTCGGTATGAAATTCTTGCAGCGTCTGATAGGCCTGGCGATCAAGCTTGTCTTTCATAGTACGCAGTAGAGACGATGTATCTCCAGAACCGTGCAAGGTCGTAATTTGAAGCTCTCCAGGCCGAGCGCTTATATCACCTAAGGTCTCAATATTAACGATATCACTTCCACGCATCGTTGAATCAATCTTTCCTAACTGGAGACCTGCCAACGTCTGATAGACGGAGTTGAAGCTCTCTTGTAAAACTTCTCTGCCTTTGGTACTCCAATCCAGAGAGCGACTCCTTAACTGAGCTCCAAGAGGTTGGGTAGAGACAGTACGGTTCGTAGTGAGATGTAAGCTTGTCGGGATTTCGAAGTCTTCTGCTGATTTGTGGTACTTCTGTACATGCTTTTCAAGGGCGGCACGTGACGTGAACCCTCGGCCAGAAAAGTCGCACTTAAGGCATGGAAATGACGGTGTGTGGCTGAGTTCATGAACATTTCGCCGCGAGATTGAAACAAAGGTGCGGCCACAGCTGCGATATCTACACAAGAAAGTATAGAGCCCCATTTTGGCTTGGAACGCCGCAAAGTCATTCTTGTCGATGTGAGCCGGCAAATCGCTCTCCGCCATACTCGCCAAGGTCTCTGTCGTACTTGCTAGTCGGTAGTCGATGAGACTTAGGAAAGTCGGGTCTTTCTCTAGTTGCCATTGCTGTTGTATGTTCAAGTCTGGGGCAGTTCGCTCTAGTTCTGCGAGTCGCTTCTTGAAACTTAACCACTCACAAAGTAAGCCCAAGGCTCGGGGAAATGTAGTTAACTTCTCTAGACATTCTGATTCATGAGCTGAAAGCGAAGCTTTGGAAAGTTGATATGAAGTTCCTGACTGGTCTTTTAGGACTCTCGAGAAGGACTCCATACTGGCCGTAAGGGTGGCAAAGCGAGCACCATAGTCTCCATCGAGGCCGACTGTGGCCGGATAAGCGATGACGTGCTGGCTCCAAAAGTCATGTGCATAACGCTGAAGCCCGAAAATACCGGATACTACCATTCTCTCAATATCCTGCTGGCTTTGACCATCGGAGAGGCGCTGTACAACTACAAAGGATGACGTCAAATTTGTGATACAGGAGAACGCAATGCTGCAATGGGCTTCGCCGGTATGGATGAATGGACCGCTTTTGACATCAAGGAGATACTCTCTTGCAGAGAAATGGACCAGCTCAAGGATACCGCCTTGCCTCCTTTCAATGATAGGTGCACATAGATCTAGGACATCTCTCTGCGCATTCTGAACTCTGCTTGCCTTACTCAATACAATTTTCCCCGGCTTTAGAGCAATGCCGTCGATCACTTCTTCAAGCCTCATTGGACGGAACGCCGCACACGTCCAGAAAAGAATCCGGTAAACCCTGTCTTGCAGTGGGGGACTTAGGAGTTTGAACCGTAACAAAATCCGCCCATGGGCTTCTTCCAAGCCATCAGGCAACTGTTCAATAGCGCTTTCGAGATCGTCTTCCGTCGCTTGATCTTTGAGCATGGCTACAACGAGTCGGACCCAGAGGAACATCCCCTTTGCCTTCTCCTGTAGTCGAGCCTCGATCCTGACAAGTAGCTCGGTCTTAACGTCGGGAAACCATTCTTGAAGCTCTTGGATACTGTGCTGAATGTAAAGCTTCAAGCCCTCGTCGGTCCTGCCATCTAGGGGAACGTGTATCTTTCAGCGTAACGCCTTATCAAATTGTGGCTCTCGACGGCTCGAGAGGAGAATCTTGAATTCATGTCCGAGTCTTTCTGAAGCTCCGTCAGGCTGCTGAGGAGATCCTTCTGGAACAAGGTCCTTTGTCCAAATCTGCGGACCGTGCCGGTCAGCGCAAAGGTCCAGTGCGATTACGAGACCGTGTGCAGCACATGCGCTGACCGCGACCATCCTAAGCTCTGCTTGTATCAAACGCCGTCGAAAAGAGTCAACGCCGGCTCCTTTACTGAGACTCTCGACCTAGGAAGTGGTACGATTCGCACAAATTGAGGGTGGAGAAAACGCAAACAACGGGCCATAACTTGGTGTTGGAGGAAACCGTCTGCTCCTAGGAACCGTCTGCTCGTAGCATCAGAATTCGCCCCTTGCGGTAGCCCCAAGTTGCTTATCCTATTTGATTACTTTCCTAAGATATCCTGCTAAGTCTAATGCTTGATTATTACACCTAAACTCCTTCACATAGCGGTCGTGTCAGGGTCTGAGAACCCGGTGAGGCCGCCGGGCCTCTATAGTATAGTAGTGTGAAGAGCCTACAGCGACGCCGTCTAGGTGCTAGGTCTAGGAATAATACAGAATAGTTCTACAATGGTCTATTGTATGACAGAAACTAACCTCTGGCCCCCTAGGCCAGAGGACGGGGAATGCCCTACTAATAGGGGAAGGGCAGCTCTGCTACCCGGCAGGGGTGCGTCACACCTATGAGGTCTTGGCGTTCATGACAGGTCGCTCCACTCCAGGGAGTTGTGCGAGAAGCGAGTAGCGACGTTCCGATAGCGAGGTAGTGAGGTCGAGGTGTAAGCTCGCGTATGGGGCAGAAAATCCTCATATCGGCATAATAGGGGGAACGCGGAGTAGTCTTTCACACGTATTCCGCTGTAACTGTATCATATCTCTTTCCCTGGTAAAGCAGAACATACTTTGTTGAAGCCGAATAAAACGTAGCTTCGATGGCACCATGGATTTCATAGTATCTCTTGCCATCTTTGCGCATGGTTATCGTTGGCGCCAGATCCGCTTGTGACAGGTGTGTGAAGTCAGCCTCAAGAGTGACAAGCTTTCGCACGCTGTCGCCTTTATGAACGGGTGCGTTGAGGCTGTCGGAGTCGACCAAGACGTTCATAGTCATTGACTTGGGTTCGCCATTGCTGACCAAGTGGTCACGAACAAAGCTGATCGCGTGGGGCTTGTTCTCTTGGACAGCTTCGCCCTTACGAATAAACCACCTCATCGCCGCGACCTTGTAGTATTGGTGTTTCTCACTCCAATACCTATAGACAGTCATGTTAGTAACGTCGTCTTTGTTTCCAAGATAGTTAGTCTTACTTTTTGCTGTCGTCGTGCGAATCCGAAACATACTCAACATTCAGCTCAAGACCATAGTGCTTTCTCGCGGCACGGGATACCACACCAACGGCAGCTAACTTTGGATTGGCATGGCTCAATCCCACCATAACAGCACCACGCACAATAGCTGTCCAAGCATTAGGTGGTTGCAGTACTTCGATCCCACCCAACGAACTGCGGAGACGTTCTTTCAAATAGCTGTTCTGACCGAAGCCGCCAACGAGGAGTATTGCTCTGATCTCCTTCTCCGAAGACTTGATTTGACCCTTGACGAGCTCGATAATCTTCACTATGATAGGCTCGAAGATGCGGTTCATCTCTGCAGGTTTGATGGTGAACCTGCCACGTCGGATGCCAAGCTTCGGATTGTTAGCTAGACCAGGGACTAGGATTGTATAACCATCCTCGCCGGCTGTTGTTGGTGCGTATTGTTTCTTGATCTGTTCAAAAGTTTGTAAGACGTATCTTTGCCAAGAGCCTGGTATCTTACCGCGGAGTCAAAACGTTCCATGGCTTCTGCAAGTATTTCGTCGTCCCATCCTTCCTCTCCTCCCAAATTTTCGGTCAGGAATTCTTTAAATCTGCGATTGAGAAACGTTGAGCCACAGAGGCCACCTGTCCCTGGGGCCGCTTCCTTGACTTTGAGAATGGGGTAAAGTTCCGTGATAGTGTATGAGATCAAGTCAACGGTTCCGCCGCCTGCATCACAGAGGACGAAGCTGTCCCCAATATTGAGGCCATGTGGGTCAAGACTGTGGAGTGCATAGATAGCAGCGGCTTCCTGTTCAAAAGTTCTCAGTATGAGGTGTTTAGCAGCGACGGTCCGTTACTTACTGGTTCAGACACCAGATGTATTTCCGACTTCGACCCCAGACTTGCCTTTCGGCAAGCTTCCAACGTCTTCTCTTTGGCAGTCGGAGACCAGATGGCAGGAACAGTGAGGTAGAACTCGAGGGGGACAGTGCGAAGGATCGCGGCTCCGAGTTGTTGCTCGAGAATGTACATAAGGTGATTGTACAACTCAGTCAAGTAATCAGTTGTCAACTCCTCTGGGGTTTTCTGTTGACCAGCGCCAGCAACAGAGAGCTTATTTTCATCAATACCTCTGAAAAGAAGCATTAGCCTTCAAAGTTCGATTTGGGATTTTCCAGCAGCCTACTTACAACTTAAACCACTGGTGCCGTTCAATAATAGGTGGGATCTGGAATCCCCACTCGGTTCCCTCAGGTGTATACCGCACTTCGGTGGGCACCTTGACACTACTCACTCCCTCTCTTGTTCCCAAGCGTGCTGGCCATACCTCGATTACGGAATGGTGATCTAGCTACAAAAACATTAACATTTGGTGATTTGGCGTAGATGTCTGTACACCTACACGTCTCGTCTCGGCCCAGGCGACACCAGAGAATGTGGTACCAAAATCAATCCCAACAATCAATTTTCGCTCATCGAGCCTGAGGTCATTAAGAAAGTCCATCGTCCAAGGGAGGTCGAGTCAATTCGTGAATCAGAGCGGTTATTTCGGTCAGACATTCACAGATATCTGTTATCCACCTCGAATTTGAGGGAGGACTTTCTTCTGAACAAGAATCAGGCGGATCATGGGGGGAAGAGGCTTCAACTTGTTCGTTGTCCACAGTTTCGGGGCTGAATTGTGTGATGGCTGTCACAGCGCTAATGCATTGTCCCCAAATGAGCGCTTACATTCGGGCAGTTTTTAACCGTCTTTGAGCCAATAATGCAACATGGTTGCCCCACTGCGGCCCTTATCGAGGCCTCATGTTTCCCGCAACAATCTTTCAGCAGGCTGCAGGCGGAAGTTTGCCTTGCGGATTTCGGTTCTTTCACCACATCGTTGATTGCGAGCCTGATCCGGGGATTCCATACTTCTAGACGTTGTATTGCAACTTTGCAGGGCAAATAGTCAAATGAGTACCTAGATCTCAGGCTTCGCAAAATGTCAGAGCCTCAGGAACGTCGAGGTTGCTCACAGGAGAACCTAGTATGTTGAACTCCTTAATTCAAACATCCAAGTCCCAGCTATCACCTACTGAATTATCGAACCAGCACTCCCATTATGTGGATAACCGGGATGTAGAAAAGAATCACACCACAAAACTCTCTCAACGGAAAGACCCAATCGAGGAATTCAAGAATGGCAAAGATGCTCCCGATCAATCTCGCCGTAAGTTTTATGTTTACACCTTGACTAGTCCCTCCGTTCAAAGTCTGACCTTTGCGCCGCTCTTCCAGCGATACCTCTTAATGGGCTCGAGGATGGTCGGCAAAGTGTTTGTGAGACCCGTTCAGATCCGCTGAAGTTAGTCCATTTCAAGTTCTGTTGCCGGCTCCAATTGGAGGTCGCAACCACCAATTTTCGTGAACTAAAGACAATAAATCCAGGAAATCAACATTGGAACCAGAACGCAAGGCCAGCGGAGTGGAGGGAAGCACAAAGGCGAATGACATGTTAACAGCATCGCAGAATGAATGTGAAATGCTGCGAACACAAGTCTTCGAGCTGCAAAAGAATCTCCAGGATGCGCAAGACTTCATCTTCACCCTTCAGCCACGCCGGCAGAAGCTCACGGAAACAGAAGCCGCAGCAGATTTCAACACTCTCTGTGGGTCAATTGAAGAATTGGTGGATAGGAAGCTTGGAGAAGCGTTGGATGACATGATTCTGACCAAAGAGAAATCGTTGTCCTTCCTAAGGTCAGAGAAACTTCTTTCTCTGATCCCATCTCCTGGAAAGGAAGCATTCAAGTATCCGGAGACGGACAAGTACAATATAACTGCAGCGATCCTGCAGTTCCTCTGCCAGGAAATCTTCAACGAAGAATTTTACTGCCCTTTTGGATCCAGGGAATTGGAATTCATGGTCTCTGTAGAGAGGAGCATGAGAAATCTTGAGCCTGGGCGAGGTTAGTTCGTCTATCTTCACCTTCCGCTTCACTCGCTCCAAAACAATAAAACTGATATTTTTCGCCTCCAGACCTCATAACTTGCCGTACCTGGCGCAGTGAGACATACACGGCTATTGCTAATCTCCCTCAGTTCAGCCAACTTTGCGACAGAAGGAAGGAGGTCCTAACGACAGAACTCACTGCAATGCTAGGGCTTTTTGTACCTCGAGCCGCCAAGCGCGGCCTTCACACTGCCGTGCGTAATACCATAATCGAGCCTGCCTTTGCCCTAGCACACAAGATGCATCTATCGGTGGACCACTTCAGCATAGAGTGGTCCGAATACCACGATTTGCGGTATGACCAACGAAATTCCCTCACTGGAAAATTCAACTACTTCGAGTTCGTGGACCTCCTGGCTAGGGGCAAAAAGCTCAAAACCCCTACCTCGGGCATTATTAACTACATCCTTGATATTACTCCCCAGCTGGTGTTCCGAATGGTCAAGGCGAATACGCGTGAAGAGCCGAAGGTGTTGAAGAAGCCAAAGATTCTGGTTGCGCTTAACAAGGAAGGGTATGGTCATTTTAGGGAACAAGTAATCCGTCCGGAACGGGATGCAACGGTTCTGGGCTGGTTGCATACGGCGGTGTGTGCAAAGAGGGGATCGACCAGAAAGTGAATTTGGAACGGATGGGAAATAGAACGTACGGACACGGTTTTAAATGTTTACGATTACCAGATTCATCTATATCCAATCATATCTGCTGCTATTCAGAGACTCTCATGCTATGATGGTAAATTATCCGTGTGGAATCTACAGTTCCTTTTATGCCTCGAGTTGCCATCTAAGCGAATCGCGTTGTAATCGTTCATACAAATCCAGCAGAATTCAGAACCACATCTGATACCTTCAGAAAACAGTCAGCATGATGCGCAAAACAGCATATTCAAACTGGGCCTCTGCCGCCCTCACTGAAAGTGTAACAGGACCAGATATGAGAGTGTCTAGGTCTAGTAGCAGCGGGCGCCATAGCCATGAGTTCTCCAAGGCTTCATGCAGCGCCAGCAAAACTCATGTCGGCATTGTATACCTACCGGTATCAGTCAGCCACTTTTGATCCGACTGATACCTTGACCTCTTCATCATGACCTTAGAAGGTAACTCCAAGGCACCAAGACAAATTGAAGAGAGTTAGGCAGACTTACACGTCATATGATCACATCCTTCATTCTTTTCAATCGGCCACTGACACCCAGGACACTGTTTCGTCGTCGACTGGACTTTTGCCATGGACAACTGCTCCTCCATCTGCCTCCTCTTAAGCCTCTCTCTCGTCTTCGCCCGTTCCTTTTCCAATTTCTTCCTTGCCGCCTCCGCCTCTTGTTCAGCTCTCGCTCTCCTCCTCTCCTCCGCATGCCGCTTTCTCTGCCTATCTTGCTCCGCCCGTTTGTCACGCTCACTTAACTCTCTAGCAAGCCTCTCGTCCTCCTCATCCAGCAGTCTCCTCGCCGCATCGTATGCCTCGTCCTCCTTGTCTATCGCACTTTGGAACCCCTCAGGATCCTGGAGCATCTGGTCGTATTCTTCGCACGTTAGCCGCTCGTGCCACGGTATAGAATGCACGAAACAGGACCGGAAGCCGCAGTTCAGGCAACGGACGATGGGTTGCGATGCCCCGCTCTCGTGTAATTGCCCGAAATCGCATCCCGTGCACCATACGAAGTTGTTGTCTCCACCGACTGCACTGCGGAACGACATGACTTCATATCTATAGGCAAATTAGCTTTAAATACTGGCCGTATGTATACGGTTGCTTGAAACCTGCCGAGAAAAGGTCGCTTGGTCTGCGAGTCGCTTGATGTCTTCGTAGATTAGCAGCGTCTTGCACTCTGGACACTTAATCTGGTTCCATATCTTGTTTTCTAGATCACTCTTTATGCACTTGGCGAGACAGTCGCAGCAGACTGAGGGCTCGTGAAGGCAGGCTAGGGAAATCCATCCTGGTGGTCTGACTGTTGCCGAGAAGTCTTCTGTGCATATTATGCAGCTCGTAGGGCCAGTTGTTGAGGGACCGAAAGGTTCAGTTGATGGTGCTGCCTCCTCCGGCACCGCCTTTGGTGATGTTGATGGTGGTGGTGGTTGGGGTGTTGTTGGCGGTGGTGGACAAGCATTGCTAGTAAAAAATGTTAGCAAACTGGTCGGACAAAAGTACATCTAGCTCACAACATAGGGTTGGCTTGAGTTTCATGGCCCTTTGAAGACTCCAAACTTTCCAAGTATGCTCTTTCAAGATCGGCATCTGCATTCCGCATCATGTCCTCATAAGGATTTGAGGCCTCAAATCGCATGACTGTTGGGCTTTGAACTGGAAAGTCTTCGGCGGTCCTACGGGAGGGCGTTGATACGCCATATTGAGGTCCAAAACGTGGAATCTCTGCGCCTCCGTATATAGATTGCAAGACATTGCCGTCTCTCCCATTGGTTTGTGCCCAGGGTCTTACTTCCTTGTCATATTCGAGGGGTGCGTCCGATTCTTCAAATATCTCGGGAGGTACTCCAGGTAGTATTCTGGAAGCTCGCATGCGGGGTCCTCGTCTGATGGATAGCTCGGAATGAATAGAGATGTGATGCTCTTGTGGAGATGCAGGAAGCAGATCGAATCGATGTCTTGGATCTATAGGAAGAGAGATATGCAGGTTGGTATCGCTGCTGAAAGGCTCTTTACAGCTTGCGTCGTGGCTTTCTCTCTTGCTAATTGACTTTGCTGGAAGCGGAGCTGGTTGATGCGATATCATCAGGCGGGGTCCAATGTGGGCTGGAGCGCGTTACGATGGTCAGCGAAGTTCTTGCCTTAGCTTCGGAGCACATCCCCGTGACTTGCATCCTAGCTGCATTTCTAATATTGGGCCCCCACATGGCCTCACTACGGCGGAAATTAGGGAGTGAAAGTGTCAAAACCCAATTTTCGAAAACCTATTTTTCGCAAGTCTATTTTCTAATGCCTATGAATTCCTATGTCTGCCTTTCTATTGTATCTCTCGCTGATATACGTCTCACAGGGTATATATCTCACAGGGCATACATCTTACATGCACACCCAAGGGGTACATATCCATGAGGTGTATGTCTAGTAAGGTGCACACCCAGTGAGATGCACGCTCACAGGTACACACCTATGAGATGTGAGCCTCTAGCATGCACACCCCGAGAGATGCACGCCCCGAGGACTATAAGGTGCACGCCCTGGGAGGTGTACGCCCAGTGAGATGCATATCAGCGAGAGGTACACTAGAAAGGTAGGCATGGGAATTCATATTTGCGAAAATATTTTTTCGAAAATTGGGTTTTGACACTTTCACTCCCTAATTTCCGCCGTAGCAGTGCCCTCATGCCGCAGCCTTGGCATTATCTACCACCCTCTTCGTCCGCTGGACAAACCAGGAAAGGAAAGGGAAACAATCTGCCCTAATGCTTTCTACCTACACAATTATCGCGGCTTTGTAAGTCAAGCTGATCCTGCTCTGGAGAATAGTCCGGGCAAGCGCTACAATTCGTCGGCTCCTTTTCCGATATATACGCATTGTAGCCTTGTCATCGAATCATCCTCCTGCTCTACCTCCTGCTCTACCTCCTGCTCCGACGCCGATCCTAGCTTCTCCTTCGCGACTTTCCTACCTACGGCACCTTTGCAATGAAGTTGTCTATTCTATTCAAGATGAATAGGCATTAGTGTCAAAGCTATTGTGTATGATGCTCGACACGAGATTGACCTGCGGGCTACAATCTGTCCAGGACAAGGTCCTATAACTCAGCCAGGGCGAGATGCCCTGAGAGCGAGATGTTCTGTGAGCAGGCGAAACGCGTGAGATGCGCGGTCTGTTGTGTGTGCGTGGAGATGTCTCTGCTAGCTCGACACTAACGCAAGGCAGCAGCTCATACATCACCAACATCAGCGGCTCCTCAAATACGATTCCCATCTTGCCTCATGGTTGGCACCCACAGCTTGATTGGCCATTGTCGGAAACCGGTGAACCCAGAAATGAAAATCCCATAACCTAATGAAAAGCCAATCCCGGGCAATGATACGTCTTGCCTCGTCTGGGCTCAGCGTAGACGATCACCGGCTTACCCTGCTCCTTCCGTAGTTGTCGCTTCTCTTTCTCATCCCCTCGCCTCCGGTCCCCACCCTCAGTCCTCCTCTCCTCGCGCCTCCGTGGCGTAACCTCCATCACCCAATACCTGTCTGTCCTGTCGAGCAACTGCCTCCGGTCCCCACCCACAAACTGGTCCCAAAACGGGGAACCAAACCGGGCCCTCCCTGGCTGCTCAGGCTTCGCTCAGACCCCCTCAGGCTCTGCTCAGGCTCTGCTCAGGGGCTGCACAGCCTTGGCTCAGGGTAAAGCAGCGACTGCTCAGGGTGGAGGCCCTAACTGAAGCTGGGGAAAAAAATCTTATGTCCGACTATTGGGGTAGTTGTGCACAGTCGCAATTTGTAGGCCTTGGCCAGGATATTGAGCGGCTTTACGGTTGAGACAGCGAGCGAACGAACGTTTCGTAGTAGTGGTTAGGCAGTATAGACACTGTTGAAAGCCTGTGCTCATGGAAGCCATTGACAGCGGCTCGCAAGTTGAGATACTGAGGTGTCACTCTAAGCTTTGAGACAGGAAATCTATCTCCACTACCATTTAAATGAGAAGGCTACCCGTACACCTCAAAGACATTGGTCGGAAGATGCAAAACCTTGCCAGTAGGATTCTCGAGGGCTTCCATAACAGACGCGAATAGGAATTGGGTAGATTTGCCAGAACCACGATTGTTTGATCTTTTCCAATCCGATAATAGCAGAGGTGCAGTTGGGAACCTTCTTTGCACCATTGCTACAAGCTCGGCACAGTTGTCGCCAACGTCAATACCTCGCACCTCGTTGTCACTTGCCGCAATGACAACGTAGCCTGTACGCCATGGTTGGATAGTAAATTCGATTTGTGGCTGCAGGTACTCTGGATTCATCTTCGTGATGGAGATAGGCTCGGAATCCTCCAAGAATTTCGATTCTTGCCATTCCCCCATCACTGGGGGAGTTGGCATCATGTTGGGCGTCTGAGGACTGGTGCTGGCGCTTGATGATTGACCATAGGAGGGCGTCAGGCTGCCAGGGCGGCTACTTGGCACTTCTGCAGTTGCCCTGCTCTTTCCTAGCAGGGCTGCAGCGTGGGACTTCGGTGTCACTCCCGTAACGCTCTTGAAGACTCGATGAAAATGCCACTGTGTCAACCCTGCCTCAGCTGCCAGATCCCTGAGGCTCGATTCCTTGCCTTGATTGGCGCTCGCCTGCATCGTGGAGCAGGCTTTGGAAATCACATCTGATTGTGGGTCATGGCGTTCCAACTCGGGCTTGCAGCGCATGCATGGCCGGAAGCCATCCGCTTCTGCGGCATTACTGTCGTTGTGGAACGTAACGTTAGAGCGTCGAGCAAGCCTCGCTTTACAAACTGGGCGGCAGTATATTCCGGTTGTCTTGACACAGTATACGAACTTGCCATCAGCAGAGCGGTCTCGCGACTGCACAGCGACCCATCGGCTACTTTCTGTCTCGAACATAGACATATTTACGTGCTCCGCTTCAAGTTGAGGCTGATTTACGGGGAATGCTAAGATGTTCAACATCTAGAATCGGTGCCGGTTTCCCCTAAATCAGACATGACTTGCTAACTTGATCACAAGCACGGACTCCCGTAAGCCTGCTTCCTCGTCCGCCGCTTTGCCCCGCCGTTGTTCCGTTTCTCTTTCATCTTTGACGAATCAGTCTGGAACGGCCTCTTCCAGCTAATAGGACAGCCGGAGAAACGACAAAGCTTGTTGCCATTTCAATGTTCAAGATCTAGATTCAATTCGTGCTGAAGCTATGATAGATTTTACCTAACCTCTTGGCTGTCAAATCGCGAGCATAATCCACAGGCAACAATGATAGTGGTATGATCGTTCTGCCACTGCCTTCGGTGTCTTATACTCGATAACTTAGTCGCCATCAAAGTACTTGCAATGCCCGGCAAATAGAATACAGCTTCCTGAAGAATAGTTACTCTGACATATTTGAGTTGACTACTACGTAGTGAAATCGTTCTAGTGTCCACAACCGTTACATCTACTACCCTAAGTTTCCTGACCGCCACAAACGACGGCCGAGTATAAGCCAAGCTGAACAGCATTCCAACTTCTCACTTGAACGGAGGCCCTTGCTTCTTGGATATTTCTTTTGCTGATGCCGCATCATAAGTGGCCACATGATCTGCCTACGTCATATAGGAGAAAAGTTACTTGATGCCAAGCTGGGCGTCCGAGTGTCGGGCCGATTGGGCTTTTTCAAGTCTCCGTCATTTTGCCTTTTCGCACTTTTGCAGGTCTTCCTTGGCGCTTAGAAAATTGATTAGTGAACGCTATCTTTTGGGGGGAGAGTTGGCTGGTATTGAGCTGTTCCTAACGACAACCAGTGCGCATTAGGGAGTTAGCCTCGCGGCAATGACGCCAAAGTGGGTCCGTCGAGTCGATGCATTTTGCGGGGTACCGGGGCGCCATGCCTACTCGGCCTAACTGGAACGTCAACCCCACCAGGCCCACGCCGTCGGAATTTTTAGCCCTGTCCGCCTCGCTTCGACGATCTCATTCAGATTTATGGCCAGCCTTTTTCGTTCCTTCTTGGCCTTTCTTCTTTCTTCGAGAGATGACGACGGAAGAAGCTCTTGTTTGGCCAGACGCTATCATGCCGTTCAACCCACATTGAGTGGCCACGGGCTGCGACAGACCTGTCGATACTGAACCTCTCTATCACACATGCGGCTGCAACTTGCGGCGCCTCGTATTGCAGGATGGACGGAGACGATATGGCCAAGCCGCACCCATCGGAGGCCATGGAGTTCGTAACACTTAGTCCCTTCGTTACGAAACACCTCGAATACACCGCTGAGTCGAGCCACAATGATGAAAGCGTCTCGTCCAAAGCTCCTGCACCATCCACTACAGAGCCGGGTATTCATCCTACTCAATCCAATGATGACATCTTCGCAGGTCTCTCTCCCGAGACTCATCGCCTCGCGAATGATGCAAAAGCTGGCGCGCAGGCTGAGCATCGAATGACCTTTCTCCAGGGCATGAAGCTATATCCAAAAGCTATTGGGTGGTCCGTGATGTTGTCATTGACGATCGTCATGGAGGGCTACGACACCGCACTTATCAACAGTTTCTATGCCTTCCCTGTGTTCAAGAAAGCGTACGGCGCGGACGAGGGAGGGGGAAACTATCAGATCAGCGCCGCCTGGCAATCTGGCTTGACAAACGGTGCTGTCATCGGCGAAATCATTGGACTATTCTTCAATGGCTACATTACAGAAAGGATTGGCTATCGATACACAATGATCGGAGCATTGCTGGCCATGTCATTGTGGATTTTTTTGTCCTTCTTCGCCTTCAATATCGAGATGCTACTCGTCTCGCAGATACTGTGCGGTCTCTCCTGGGGAGTGTTCCAGACACTCACGACAACGTATGCAGCAGAAGTCATGCCCGTGGCGTTACGTGCCTACCTGACAAGTAACGTCAATCTATGTTGGCTTATCGGTCAGTTCATTAGCCAAGGAGTTGTGCGCGGCCTGGTGGACACGAGCAACCAGTGGGCCTACCGCATACCATTTGCTCTGCAATGGTTCTGGTCCATCACCATTCTTATCGGAGTCTCCCTTGCACCCGAATCGCCTTGGTGGCTGATCAGACATGGGCGTGATGAGGACGCGAGGAAATCGCTCCTCCGCCTGACGCGACGTGGGTTGGAATACAATGTCGATGAGGCCTTAGCAATGATGAAGCACACAAATGAGGTCGAAAAGTATCTGGGAAGCGGGATTGGCTTTCTTGACTGCTTTAAGGGAGTGGATCTACGTCGCACAGAGATTGCCTGCATGGTCTGGATTGCGCAAAATTTCTCGGGGGGAAATCTCACCGGCTACGCGCCCTACTTTTACGTCCAAGCCGGATTCAAACCCGAACGGGCCTTCGACCTCTCTTTGGGAATGTACGGGCTTGCTATTGTTGGCCAGATCCTGTCGTGGTTTTCCATGCGAGTGGTTGGACGGAGGAGGTTGTACATCGCCGGCCTTGCTCTTTCCTTCATCACTCTGATCGTTGCTGGGGCCATTGGTAGTCGGGCTGACACGCCATCAACTTCGTGGACACTTGGATCTATGCTCATCTTTCTAACCTTTGTGTACGACAGTACTATTGGACCGGTCTGCTACGTTCTGGTGTCTGAAATACCGTCTACGCGCCTACGCATCAAGACCGTTGTTCTTGCTCGGGTGGCATACAACCTGGCGGGTATCGTGGCTAATGTTCTGACACCTAAGATGCTCAACCCGACTGCGTGGAACTGGAAAGGCAAGACATGCTATCTATGGGCTGGAACTTGCTTGATCATGCTTGTGTGGTCCTATTTTCGACTTCCAGAGCCGAAAGGACTTACATATATGGAGTTGGATATACTTTTCGAAAAGAGAGCAAAGACGCGAAAGTTTCGTGAATTTCAAGTCAATCTTGCCTCCACCGGTAAGGGATGTTTAGGATTCACCTCTGATGCCTTGCTGATGATGACTATAGGATACTTCTCTCTGGACGAGCCTTCAGCTTCAAATTCAGGCTGGCGTGGATATGGATGAACGAGAGGCTTTTCCGTCTGAAGGTGACGGTATACCTGATGACTACTGCGTCCTCCACCAGAAACGACCGCTGGTTCCACCACGAACGAAGATCGCACCTCCTTTCATTATCAATGGGGTCGCCATCCAAGCAACAATTTCTACGGGCTTTATCATGGCTGATACCCAGTACGCTACCTGTAGGAGGGCCGGAGAACTCAACTTCTACCTGGTCTCTGGTGGCAGAGTATGACAGAGTTGGCATGTGCCTTCACCTGATACCAGAAAGCGGGCCAAGGCCCCTAAGACGTCTGAACAACACCCTTCGACTTACCGACCTCTCAGTAAGCAATATAAACTTGTCGTTCTCGAAGACATACATGGTCGAAGTCACTACCATCGTGTGAAGAGAGCAAGGAAAGGCGTATGTGCACAGGACCAGCAGAGGAACATAAGATTGACCATTTGGCATCTGGCCTCTGAAACAGAGCAGGTTCTGAAGGTTCGGCAATGGAGCCTGCGGTTGGGATGAAATTGACTCCTAGAGTGCTCGTCATGGCTCGTGTCTCTGCCACGATGTTCGATACGAAGCCGCGGAAGAGGCGTCCCAGCGAGTTTGTCGCATGGCACCCAACGCCAAAAAATGACTCACTCGAATGCGACTCACTCGATATTCATGGCCAACAATCGGTACACTAAAGGCGTAAGTCCCCACATGATCCTGAGAGGTCGTTGAATTCTATCTGATTGACATTTGTAGAAGGTGGAAATAGTCTATGGACAGGACGAACTTCGGTCCCACAAGTACAACTTTGCGGAATCTTGCATCATCTTGGATTGCTCGTTCTGCGGCATATGCCACTCACTGCTCTTCATGATGAATTTCAAGAGCGAGACTGCAATCATCCTAACGACAGGCACTGTGGTCGAAGCTACGGAACTGGAATCCCTGAAACGGAATACGACTGCAGACGGCGAGATTGGATTGATGACTTTGCCAACACGAAGAAGTTCGAAACAAAATGAGCCAACACTCACTACTTATGGACGTTCCTGCGCGGACAGACTCATCGATATTCGGAGTTGCTTGAACATATTCACTTTTTTGAGAACCTCTTTCGCAATCGACCAAAGGACATGGACAGCAGGTCTTCCCGTTCGCTCAGTCGTACTTAAGCCATGTGCCGGCAGGTTAGTAGTTGGGTGGGTGACCACCAGCGAATACCTGCTGTTGATTGTTTTGGAATTTTTGCAGTCGCAATGGACAACCACAAACCACTATTGAGTTCTGTCTGGACTTCTGACCGATGAAATTTTTGTTGATCTCTGTGATCCCAGGTCTGTCAAGATTAGCGCGTCTTGGCAGGAACGATCGCCAAATACGTCATTCTCGAGCGAATCGTGCTGCTAGGCAAATAATGGCCCCAACACGCTGAAATTCATTCGCTTCTTCTCCTGTTCGCTTTTCATACCCGACCTGGTCTCACCTGAAATATTAGGCGAGAAATTGAGGCATATTACTTGCCCAAAGTCTTTGTCAATACTTCGGCCTTGCGAGAGTCTCGGTACAAAATCCAAGATAACATCGCGCTCCATCACGCCTTCTTCACTAGCCGAAAAGTCCCAATGCCTATCATACGTATCTACCTGAACCGTCCACAGAGTTGTCTTAGCATCTGTGACCCGAAAAATGGTGTCGCAAACCGATCCGAACGGAGAAGTGGCTGTCGGCGTTGAAGGATGTCAAGAGGGAATGCGGTATTAGAGCCACATGCTAGACTGCCTTTAAAAGCGGAACTCGAGAAGCCTGGACCTCCACCTCTCATGCCGACTGGAATCAGACCCCAAAAGGGCGATTGGGAGATTGAAAGGAGATAATCTCGTACGGCAGAATCACCTCGTCTCGTTTCATGAAATCTTCGGATGTCAGTTGCCACGTCGCTATCCTTCTCTACTCCTTCAGCAATCCTACGAAGGCACATCCGTTCCCGGTATCGATTACCAAGTTGCCTCATCCGCAACTATTCGAAATACAAGATCGACAATCACTGGTGAAGATCGCGACAATACCACTCCGCATAACGCTATCAAGACCAATACCACCCATCAAGACCTTCGTCGCCACCTTCCTGAGTGCTTGCATTTTATTCTGCGATTCCTTACCTATTGCATACAAACGTGGCTTCTTCTCTCATTTGTGCTACTTACCGAGGGCCGACAGGCGTGAAGAGTGACAACGTGCGAAGAGAGAGAAGCAGGACAGGGATCATGAAGCAAACAGACTTGATGAGTTCGTGAGCTACACGCAGAGAGACGAGGTCGTGAACAAATGTCATAACGAGCGGCTCGGGGTGCCTGGGCAAGGATAACTGGATGCAAGTGAGACAGGATCTGGAGGTATTGCAGATGTTGGGGACGAGGAGCTGCTGAGTTACCGGAGCGCTATAGCAACTCGCCACTTCGCTCCGAGGGTCAGCGCAAGAAGGGACAGATTTTGAGCAATGGGTCTGAGATCACACCTTTCCATAGCAAGAGATTAATCAAGCAAAATGGTTGACACAACTCCGCGGTTTCCGTTACTCCCGTCGCCTTGCTGAAACCGTGATGCAACGCTTTAGATCCGGCACTTTCAGCGAGCCTTGAGCAAGGGTGAAAGAGGGCCCGTCGGGCTCTAAGGATGGCACTTCCTGATTTCATATATCGTGAAGGGCTAAGCCAAGGGCCTTGCAGCAATGACAGAAGGGTTGTGAAAGAATGGAGAGCGATAACGGTGAAGTGGTACCCTACCTAGGTGAGGAGGTTTGCCCAAAAATGTAGGGAGAGAATGGCTGAGCCTTCGGCTATCCTCATTTCAGCGAACGCATCGCCTGCATTTTGCAGAGGTCTAGGTCGGTGAAGGATGTCGATCTTCGTTGGCCCAAAGCAAAGCGACGAGGGAGAGTTGAAGTTGTTCCTTCCTTGGATGAGAGCTTCCTTGGAAAACTTTATTGGGTTCTTCAACTGACAGCGAGGAAGCGTGGACTGGTACTTTCATTCCTTGCCACGTGTATTGCACGTATGGTATGCAGCAAACACGTTTCTCGGCCTGTAAGGGTCGCACTCGTGGTCCGAGCGCACCACGGTACATCAGACCCCATGGTTGCAGAGAAGAGGGCCGACACATAATGTAGGTAAGCCCGAAATCGAAAGTCTATGCGGGTTGAATGTCATTGCAGTGGTGCCTAGGTACTAGTACTGGCACCGGCATCCTCACGGAGCGGGAGACGGCAAGGAGCTAGTAAAGGGACGACGCAGGGCAACCTAAGCGTTTTGGATGGCAAAGCTGTGTCCTGGTTGCCGGAGAAGCGCGGGGTCGGCCATCCCCGTAACTGCTCGGCCCCTTCAATTGGTGTTCAATAGATTCAGTCATAGCGTGTCCTTTCAAAGAGCGGACGGTTCTGTACCTCTGAAAGCGTGTTAGGAAAAAAGCTTGAGCACTCTAGCTCGCGGCTAGCTGTAGATCTCGCCCGAGCACGTTCCCTCTCGCTGGCGCTCTGATTGACTCCCGCTCTTCTCTCTGCAATTCTCATCTTCCTTTTGCATCACTCATTTCTTATTCGGGATGGAGAACAGCGCTGCATGGCCCTTCCTCTTTCCTGCGCACTTCAAGCTCTTGGCACAAGCCTTTCAGTCATGTGCTTCCCTACCCCACCAGTAGCCCCCTTCTAGACCTTCGGACCCTAGACTTGGCTTTGTGGATGGCTAACCGATGGAGTGCTGCCACGAAGCACATGCCTGTATCAATGGCTACAGACGGCTTAACCAGCCGAAGGCGTCGCAGAAGTATTTAACAGGTGGTACCGTGGCTTGCACCTTCTCGTGATCGAACGTGAGGTATAAGTCCCGCCTCGCCCGTTTGCAGATCAAGGTCCATTACCATTCCTCCCCTCAATCTTGCTCGTCTCCTTACACAAACTTTGATACATTGCATTAAATCATGGCCGAGTACGAAGATCGCAAGATCAGTGTCGTTTCGGAGAGAGACGTGTATCCTGAAGCTACTGGAGAGGGGATCCCAACAAGCACCGTCGTCAAGATTACCAGGCTTTCTGGCATTCTTTCTACTCTTGTCGCAGGCCTTGCTTTGTTCTCAGACGGCTACAATGCCCAGATCATTGGGTACATGGAACCTTTCTTCTCCGTTTTGTACAAGAACGGCATTTCAAAAGAGATCAAGACTCGGCTGTCCAACTCTTACCTCATTGGCGAGATCTTCGGGATGCTCTTCTTTGGCATGATTATCGATCGGCTAGGCCGTCGGACCGGGATCGTCTTCGCGACCATTTTCCTGATCCTGGGCATTGTGCTGGCCACTGCTGCGCATGGTGAATCCCAACTTGGGTTAGTCGATATAACACCTGGGATCTGCCGATAGACGCTTACCAACAGCAGGCTCTTCTGGATGATGATAGTCGGACGAGGCGTGGCTGGTTTTGGTGCTGGCGGCGAATACCCCGTCTGCGGAACTAATGCTGCTGAAGCTTCTGACGAAAGCGCATACGTTCGAAAGAGGAGAGGCATTCTTGTGGCAATGAGTACCGACTTTGCCATAGACTTGGTCTGTATCAACTGGTCTAAAACTCTGCTCAGATGTTGACGATAGTCCATCAGGGGTTTGTCGTTGCTGGCGTCGTGGCGTTGATCGTGCTGGCCTGCTTCCACCAAGAGACCAAGGCCGGCGTTTGGCGGGTGTGCTTTGGTCTCGGCATCGTCGTAAGCAACCACTCGTTGGTGGCTTGATGGCCTCTCCGCTAACCAGCAAAGCTACCACTTTCGGTCTTCTTTTTCCGACTCCGCATGGTCAATTCCACACAGTATCGCAAGCATGCCATTAAACACAACATTCCATATTTGCTTGCACTGAAGAGATACTGGAAGCCTATGATTGGAACATCTCTTGCGTGGTTCTGGTAAGCCCGAAAGTTGCAGAAATCATGGGCCTGCCCACAGCTAACCCAGAATCACTAGCTATGATTTCGTCACATATCCATTTGGCCTATTTTCATCTACCATCATTGCTCAGTTCAACCCAAACAACACCACGACACAGAACATTGGATATGGGGTGATTATAACCCCGCCCCTCTATTTGAGTCTGTTTCAGGACTGACATCTCACCAGACCGTGGTCAACTGTTTCTACCTCCCCGGCTGCATCGTTGGCGGCCTCCTCATGGACCGCATCGGCCGCAAGCAAACTATGACCCTCGGCTTCTTCTGCTGGGCCATCATGGGATTTATCATCGGAGGCGCTTTGCGACCCATTCAGAGCGTCTTCGCTCTCTTCGTTGTCCTATACGGGATCTTCAACTCCTTCGGTGAGATGGGCCCTGGCGTCGCAACCTTCCTCTGTGCTTCTGAATCCTTCCCGACCCCACTTAGAGGCCATTACCTCGGCTTCGCCGCCGCCGTTGGAAAAGCCGGCGCGGCGATTGGGACGCAGGTCTTTACGCCGATCCAGAACTCGTTCTCTGACACGTTCAAGGGCCAGCAGGCGGTGTTCCTGATTGGAGCTGGGTTTGCTATGATGGGAGGGTTGATCTCGTGGTTCTTGATTCCGGACAAGGAGAGGGATTTGGAGTCCGAGGACATACGTTTCAGAGAATTCCTCGAGGCGAATGGCTGTGACACGAGCTTCTACGGAGAGAGCCTGGCGAAGCAGGTCAAGTCTACCGCTTTCAAGCTTGACCAGTGAGCACTGGACCAGGATTGATGTGGAGATGGATTGCTCGATGTTATGCTCTGAATGCCTCGTTTTCGTCTCAACAGTCGTTTCAATTGGGATACCCAGCTAAGTAATCGACAGCGTATGGCCATTGAAAAATTTCCCGGATTCATTTGAGTAAAAACGACCCAACTCTACGAAATAATTTCCCATTGAATCTTACCCTTCCATCACGAATCCCATGTTATATCCATTTCCCTTCTCCAATCCCCTCTTCCACGCCTCCCTTGCCTGACACCTCTCTCTCCACCCCTTTAGCTCTTCATACTCGCCTAGATCCACCCACCCAAACGCCACCGCCGTGTCTATCGGAAAACTCAGCATGAAATCCGCCCTGCCGGGCTCCTTGCCCATGAAATACTCCTGCCCGCCCAACTCGCCTTCCAAATACTTCAGCATTTGCTTGAACTCCGGCCCCGTGAACGCGCGATCGATCGCGCCCATCATCCAGCGGACCAACGGCCGCAGGAAAAGCGGCGTCTGCAACGTCGCTACGTCGAGAAGCATCTTCATCATCCCAATGGGCCACAAGCTTGCGCCGGAGAAGCTGGTGAGGCTCTCGTCGCGGACCCAGTCGTTGCGGCCGCCGTCGCCCTGGAACTTCTTGGCCGTGTCGTAGGTGGCGATGAGGTAGGCGGCGATGGCGGCCGACTCGGCAATGATGCGGCCATCGGCCGTGACGAGCTGGGGCGCTTTACCCATGGGGTGGGTCTCGGCGAGCTCGGGCGGTGAGCGGGCCTTTCGGGGGCCCGACTTTTGCCGGTAGTGCAGCGACAGGTTGTACGGGATCTCGAGTTCCTCAAGCAGCCAGAGGATGCGCTGGGATTGCGAATGCTGGGGAGAGCAGTCAGTAGGAGATTTTTGAGGAGGGACGTGGGACCGTGGGAAAAGGGTAGTCTGGTCAGGTGGATTTCCTTGACACTTACATCCATGTGGTGGAGGGTGGGCTTGCCGTCGGCCATGCTTTTGTCAATTGGGAGAGAAAAGCGTTGCAATGTGTTCGAAGATATACCACGACGGTATGGCTGAGATGGAAAAAGTCGACGTTCTTGCGATGCACCAAAATCGACTTCTCAGCTTCAGCCCACAGTCCATCGATTTAGAGAACCAAGGGGATTATGGAAAACTCCCGCTGGCGTCGTCTCAGAATGTCTCTCGGACCAGGAATATGATTGGCCGGTGTTGGGGAAAAAGCCTCCGCCCATATATCGGGCGGAAGATGACGTACCTGGTAACTTCACCGGCGAAACTACGATCAAGGTACTCAACATGGACATCGCTCGAAATGGAATGCAGTTGACACAATGCTAGTAAATACTTGATTGGATGTTAGGACAGAGAAATGGAGATGATTCGCAGACATTAACAATAGCCGCTGCTCTCGGGCAGATGACATAGCACATTAAGGATATCATATCGGACATCAGTCATTTCCGTCCCGCTTACCACTCCAGTGGCTCCGTCTTCTCCTCTCCTCTGTTTGTCTTGGGCACAGGCGCTGCCTCCACCTTGACCGGCCCATTCCTGTTCCTCTTCAGATACCCACTCCCATCTAACCATGGCGTATCCAAGGTCCTCCTCGCCTCGAACTTCTTGATTTTGTCTTCCATTTGCATCGTGAGTCCAATATGATCCAATCCTTCGACTAAGCAATGCTTCCTAAACTCTTCCATCCCAAATTCCGCAAGCTTGTTGCCTTGCGCATCTTTCACGACCTGGTTGACCAGATCCACCTCAATTTCACGGCCAGCTTTGGCCTCTGCCGCAATCTTCTGCAGTCCTGCCTCGTCTTCCATAATCACCGGTAGCATGCCGTTTTGAAAGACATTGCTGATGAATATGTCTGCATAGCTAGGCGCAATGATACACTTGATGCCGAAGTCTAGGAGAGCCCAAGGGGCATGCTCGCGAGAGCTGCCACATCCAAAGTTGGCCCCTGTCACAACAAGGATCTTCGCATGGCGATATGGTTCTTGATTGAGGATAAAGTCTGGGTTCTCTGATTTGTCTTCCTTATATCGCATTGGGTGGAACAAAGCGCTGCCCAAACCTGTCCGTTTGATTGTCTTCAAGAACTGCTTCGGAATGATAGCATCTGTGTCTACATTTGCCTTCTCCATCGGAGCTGCTATACCTTTGAGCGTGGTGAACTTTGGGAGACCAGCTGTTGTCGGGCCTGGACCACCGTGAGCACGCACATCGGAGCTGTCCTGCGGAATGTCCATTATCCGGTCCAAGTCCTCGTCACTGTCGACATCTTCTACATACGGTATGATATCAAGCCTGGGTGAAGCTTTTGCAGGAGTAGCATTTTCTGCAATCTTTCGCACGTCTGCAAGTTTGCCAACGATAGCAGCTGCAGCCGCCATGACAGGGGACATCAAGTGTGTCCGGCCCAAGGCACCTTGCCGGCCTTCAAAGTTTCGATTGGAGGTGCTCGCACACCGTTCTCTTGGCGACAGAATGTCAGGGTTCATTCCCAGGCACATTGAACAGCCAGCCTCCCTCCACTCGAAGCCAGCGTCAAGGAAGATTTTGTCCAGACCTTCGGCCTCTGCTTGCGCCTTGACGTTTCCGGATCCAGGTACGACCATTGCCCGTACTATGTTAGCTGCGATCTTCTTGCCCTCCAAGATCTTTGCTGCAGCTCGCAAATCTTCAATCCGCGAATTCGTGCATGAACCAATGAAAACTTTGTCGATTGTGATATCTTGCATTGGGGTGCCAGCTGTCAAGCCCATATACTCCAAGGCCCGCTGGGCATTGGCTTTCCTGGCCTTGTCAGTGAAGTCGTCGGGATTTGGTACGACGCCTGTGATGGGCACCACATCCTGCGGTGATGTTCCCCACGAGACCGTAGGTGTGATATCTTTTGCGTCGATGAATATTTCAGTGTCGTATTTCGCGCCGTCATCTGACCGCAAGCTTAGCCAGTGGTTGACTGCTTTCTTCCATTCATTGCTGTCGGCCTTCGGCGCCAAGGGTCTGCCTTTCAAATACTCAATTGTGGTTTGGTCAGGAGCGACCATCCCGGCCCTTGCCCCAGCTTCGATGGACATGTTGCAGATGGACATCCGTGCCTCCATGCTCAGCCCCCGAATGGCCGATCCACAGTATTCGATGACAGCACCGGTACCTCCTGCCGTACCGATGACTCCAATGGTGTGAAGGATGATGTCTTTGCTGCTGACGCCTGGAGCTAATCTGCCATCAACTTGTATACGCATATTCTTGCTTCGTCTCGTGATGAGGCATTGTGTGGCGAGCACGTGCTCGACCTCGCTCGTGCCAATCCCGAAGGCCAAAGCCCCGAAGGCTCCATGTGTCGCCGTATGGCTGTCGCCGCATACCACTGTGGTCCCAGGAAGAGTGAAGCCCTGTTCAGGACCGATGATGTGCACAATCCCTTGCCGCTGGTCTCCCAGTCCGAAATATGTGAGACCAAAATCTTTGACGTTTTCCTCAAGCGTCATGCACTGCAGCCGCGAGTCATCCTCTTTGACAAAGTCGGCGACGTTCTTGAAGTTCTTCCGTGACGTGGTCGGGACATTGTGATCTGTGGTGGCAAGGGTACAATCAGGTCTTCGCACCTTCCTTTTGGCGTTCTTTAAGCCTTCGAATGCTTGGGGAGATGTGACTTCATGGACCAGATGTCGGTCTGCGACACAGTGTCAGTCCTGTGGGGGGAAAGCTTCAAAAGGAGCCCCGCAACCCATACCAATGTACAGCAGGATAGTGCCATCTTCGCGTTCGTCGACGATATGGTCTTGAAAGACCTTGTCATACAGGGTTCGGGGTTTGGCGGTAGCTGAGGGCATGATAAAATCAAGAGTGCCAATCTTTTTGGATTAGTCGTGAGAAGGTTGTAGGACTCTTGAATGTTGAAGGGGAATAGATTTATCAACTCGTGAGAGCAGTGCCGGTATCGGCGAGACGGGCTTGACTGGTGCGTCTTTAAGTTTGTCGTCATTGGCCGATGGTCTGCGGAGGTGACGCAAAAAGCTATGATCCCACCACCGGGGTTCTGAAATGTACTTTAGACGAGCCCGGCGACAACGGCACTAGGAGAAGCACGTTTGCGAGTCACATGTGATCAGTATTTCTGAATTTCAATTCTGCTCGTAGCTCATTGGCCGCCAGTAATGTGGCGAGTCGCGTCACGAATAAAGGCCTTGCGCGCTCATCGTATCCACCAAAAGCCCCCAGATCATCGGAGTATGAGTATCTTTGCAAAACTATGTACATCTGTTGAAACAAAAGGAGAAAAATCGATCCCAACCCAGAGAACCATTCTCCAGGCCTTCGGGCTCGTTTGTGAGAAACACCCCCAGAGAGAGACAACCCCAGCGCCTTGCGACCCCACTTTTCCGTCCATTGCAATGCCGTCATAACCAGACTTGCCATGCCTGTCCCTTGTGAAAGGAGAAATCTATTGAACTGAGCAACCTTGCCGGGCACCTGGCCCCCCCTATCTTACACCATCAGGTCATGAAGAAGAAGCTGAATGGGAACGACGAGATCCCGGCACAGGTACGATCGCGTTGAGATGCGAAAGTACATTGGCAATCTCAGGCGAAATAACACTGGGAGAAGTTGCCGGTGGACGGGTGGACGGGATAGAGGCGTTGCTCATGACGGGAATGAATTGTGAAGCAGACACTGTCCGGGTCAGCGTATCTGTAGCTGGCTCTTCCTTTAGAGGTGTATCTGCAATAGCTGAGCCCTCTGTATTGCCCATCGATAAGGCTTCCTCTTTGAGAGATTCATTTGGTTTCGCCATGGTCGAAGATGGAGCTTGGTTTTCCTCTGCTAGCGGAGAGATCTTTCTTAACGGATCCTGTGATGGCGCCGCAGGTAAACTAGACTCAAGCACTTGGCTATGAGTTTTCTCGACCGTTGGCGTAGTTGCAAGGTTACTCATACGGCTCATGTAATCGCCAAGGCTAAGCTTCTTCTTGACAGGACTCGGAGCCACGGTGCTAGCCGAGAGGCCAACGCATGAATTTGTTGCGGCTGAAAAGCCGAACGTCGACTGGGCACCCGAAGGGGTCTTAACAACCGGGCTAGCCGTAGGAGCCGCGGTCGTAGACGTAATGGCGCTCGAAAAGGATGGTACGGGGGGTAGTGTAGACAGCTGCAGTCGTTGGCCATTAGGCGGATGGAGATGAGTAAATGAGTGAGCAGCTTGTGAGGGCAGAAGTGTACTCGCTACGCCAGTAGCCGTGTTCGTGACGATCGAGGACGAGTCCGAGAATCTTCTTCCAAACGTTGGCGAGTATCTGGGGGACGAGTTCGGTCCGTAGGCATCCTTCATCTCCACATCTTCTGAACTTTTGCTCGTGGCAGGACTCGGCAGTTGGGGCGATGGTGTACAGTCAAGCTGATTCGTACTGTTTTCGGCGCGCTGCTCGTCAAATCGCGCCCGGTCTTCAAGCACCCGCTTGAGCAAACGTTGATTCGGCGTTGAGAACTTCCTCCTCTTCGGCGGCGGCAAATCACTCTGTTCCGTCTCGTCCGACTCTGTCTGCACTGAATGATCAACGTAGTTTGGCCGAGGAAATGGCGACAAGGGTGAAGGGGTGTTGGGCGCAGATGTCTTTCGTGGTGACTCGTTCGACCGGCGGTGTGCGTTTGTAGATTTGAGAGGTGGTGGCGATCCCGAGTAACGGTTCGAGGTGCCTGTGTCCGCGTAAGACGCTAACGATCTGCCGGGCGTATTAGGGATGGACAAAGATACTTGTCCAGGGTGGTGTGATGAACCCCCGCTAGGTGTATTGAGAGTCGATCCACCGCTGGTTCGTTTCTTCTTCTTTCGCCCTTGCTCAAGCTTTTGGAAAGTCTTCTCCGCCATTGCTATCTTCTTTCTCTCCCGCGCAGTCATCTCAGACCCAAGTACGGGATCCGCATCTAGAATACCGATGTTAGTAGGTGTCATGTCCCGACTTTGTGATTTGCTCCTTGACGACCCCGAGACTGAGCGGCTGTCAGCTTGGTCATCGTCATCTTGGAGGCGGTTGTTCTCGCTGCCTGCCCGGCTGTTGGTGGCCTGGCCGGTGCTGAGTGGAGAGATTGCCTGTTTGTTCTTTGCCTTCTTGGTCCGTGATTGCGACTTGGTGTTGGCTTCGAGGCTCCTTGGTGAACGTCGGCGATCAAGGGCTGCCAGGCGGCAGGGTTCCGTCTTGTCGCATGCGCAGTCACCAAAATTTGCAAGTAACCGACTAGCCCACCACTCCACATTGTCAAATTTGCCCTCTTGATTCATTGGTTGCATGTACCATTGAGCCGTGAGCTCAGTTCCGGCGCTCAGGTCGTGCAGCGCAACAAAGCAGTAGTTGCACTGCCCCTCCTTGGTGGTATAAGTCTTTAACGTCACATTCGGACGACATGATCTTCGAAGGTAACGGAATTTCGTGCCTTCTCGCCGGCTATCGATGTAAATCGGCATACTTGGGTGGAAGAAGACGAAGGGTTCGGGGTGAAGCAGTTCCTGAAATCGATTCGAAGGGTCTTGACAATATTCCGCGAGCTCTCCAATTCGGCCCTTTATCTCCCCAACAATCTGACTCTTTCTTACATCCGTCTTCAGTCTCAGCAAATGCCAGCTCGGATATTTTCCCTCATACTCAATGTCAGTATTTGTCTTGCGCTCGAGCGAGACTTCTGGCCAAGTGGATCGGTCAAGACCTTGTTCCAAGAGGATGAAGGCATCGACATCGTGACGAGATATTTCCTCAGCAAGCGAAAGCGGATCCCGTTGCCACGCAGATAGTTTCGTGGTTACACTGAGTGTGTGGAAGTTTTCTCTATCGGCAGAAACACTGTCTTTACCTTGATCGCGCTCATATAATTCAAGGAAGTCGCGGGTGTAGGTGGGTATGGAGATGGTATGTGGGTGGTCTTGCGGTGATTTGGTGGGACTAGGGTAGGATTGTCCATTCGAGAAGGCCCGCTTGCGCGAGTCTGGTATTTTGGGCGTGCCATTCAGCGAGCTCACGGAGCCAGAGGTATGGTGGCTTGTCTTTGGTCGCTTCGCTGGGGGAGCCTGGTCTCTCGCAATCGCACTCGAGTCGTGTCGTTCATGCTTGTGCCAGCCGTTTGTCTGCTCTGCTACTGTAGAGGGTGGCTTGATTTTCTTTTTGTGGCTGCTTTTAGACGAAGCAGGCCGTTTCGATTTCCGGTCACCACCGTCAGATTGTTCTCGCAAGCGCTTTTGACGTTCTGTTGCCCTTTTTCCGTCCAAAGATCTTGGCCGACAATCTGCGCAGAAATGGAGGTCTGGTACATTCTTGTCGGGATAGTAACATTCAATGTGTTGCCAGGTCTCGCAATTCTCGCAGAAGACAGTGTTGCCGTCATCGTCTTCGTAGGTACAGATACATTTGATTGTGTAGTCTTCTTCCTCGGGTGGGTAAGTGTCGGAAAGAGAACCATTCACAACAGGCGAGGCGTGTGCAGCGGTGGTGACCGGGAATGGCTGCGTTGAAGGATTCGTGGTTGGTATGGAGGAGGTATCTGTCATAATCCGACAGTCTACCTCCTCTTGGTAATGAGAGTCTCGATCAAGGGTCAAACCACGAGGTGGGGCGAGATTCGCATGGTGGCCGACAGGAGAGTAGGTCAACGCCAACGCCGTTTTATGAGCAATTTTGGTGCAGCGCACTCATGGAATGCTCACAGAAGTACAAAACGCCCCTTTTCAGTTATGTAGACTGAGTTGCCCTGGTTTTGTGGGGGGGGTTTTCTAGGAGCTAGAGCTGGGAAATCAGACGAGCGCGAGGCGTTAGAGTGGCGCGCTGGAGGTCACACGTCAGAGTAGAGTCAGGTATGAAGTAACAAGCGTCGTAAAGCGTAATTCGCGTGTTTTCAGACGTTTTGGAAGGCTGAGAGGAGGTTTCGACAAAGTTGAAGTCGAGTTTGAAGACGTGTCAGAGATCAGGAGCATGGATCAAAATTGGTTGAGACAGGCTGCAAACAGGTCGAAGAATGCGCAAGAGCGTCGTATCCTGGTCTAGTTTTCGACTTCGTGTCGATGAAGTCGAGAAAGGAAGACAATGAATTGATGGAGGAAGGCGATGGGTGAGGCTGGAGGGGGAGAGTTGAAAGGCGAAGAAGGCGAGGAACGAGGAAGGGCAAGTGGCAGATCCGCAGAAAGAGCGAATGGGCCGCAGCCCTTGGCTCGAAACGCTATTTCCTGTCGCTATTTTCGAAGTGGTTTAGGAGGGGGTTTAGCTTGGAAAGGTGCCGCCAAGCCCAAGAAGAACGGCATTCATCCTTCGGCATGCGGTAACGCTCATCTCCTTCTTCCACGAGGCTCCCGAAGGTATCGTGGTTAGTGCTTGACCCACACAGCCCTGCTGGCTTTTCACGGAGCCGTGCTTGAGTGGCTAAAATGGTGATTGCATGGTGACCGAGAAGCAGAGCGAAGAACGCCGCAATTAGGAGCTGCGCCTATTGGTAACGGGCAAGGCCTGCCTTTTGGGAAGTGGGGTAAACGGGTTTTCTTGAATGCAACGTGAAGCCCGCTTAGAAGACTGGTGATATGGGCGATCGAATAAGAGTAAAGGTCCTGCAGGCCGCCCTTATCACGGCAAATCATGCCATTTTCTCGACCCATACTTTTCGTCGTCATAGTGCTACCGGGTGCCTAACCGCCCTTCTCTGTCGGCGTTATTTACGCGACTCAGCTTGCGATGCGATGATTACGAATAAGGAAAGAGAAATGGGAGTTTGGGCCCCCAATCCTTTAAGTCCGACTTTGAAGGTCACGGACATGCGTACCTAGTCACCCCACACCACCTAGGCTCGCATGTCAGCGATCCGGTATAGCTATCCAATTTCACGGGTGCGTTGTTCTTTTGCGAGGGGTCCGGTAGGATCCAACTTGATTACACGGTTGCACATGAAACAACCGTTGCCCACAAACTGACGTCATGCACTACATTAGCAGTACATGCTCTTTCGTTTGCCGGATATAATCAGTTGTGGTGCCGCGTCTCGGTGGGAACTGCTGGTCCATCCACAGGCTTCCTTGGGTTGCCGTTGCCCGTACTGCACTCTTTGTGTAGGGTACTCGCTGCATCAATCACCTTGGACTGCCACGTGGTGAATCGTTCTGCCTAGGGACTGATCGCATGACTGGCTGCGGAACTCTCTTTGAGATGGAGAATTGATTTCACTGATGTATCAAAGAACAAGCAGCTGAGACAGCTAGAGACTGGCGAAGCTTTCATGGGCTCCATTGACATCGCCACTTCCTAATATCTACTCCTCCCCTTGAGGCATGGTCCATCCTGTGAATTCCAGCGAGCTCATCTTCTTTTCGCTAAATCGTACCTGTTTTGTCTACATTCCGCTCTACTCGCCGTCTAGCCTGCGAAGACAATTCAAGCTGCTAGTCGCTTGCGACCCAAAAGCTTCTGGTCAAAGACCGTTATGAAGCAGAGCTCCGAAGATCATATTACCAACCAGTGGATGCGGTTACTGTCAAGTGTCCATGCTTCCAATATCGAAGTTGTAATGGCCATACTGCGACCGCTCAGCCATGCAGCCTTCTTAAGTTAGCGTACCTCAAGAGATGTCGTTTTAAGATAATCAAACTACCCATCGCCACTTGAAGACCAAAAAGGAACAACGCCTCTCTTCTTTCACGTGCCTCGAGACGACCTCTTCGTCTTGGGAGTAGTGGCGTCAATAACAGCCAAAGGTTTCACTATCCCTTTCCAAGTCATGATTTATGATCGCAGCGCAAATTTAGTGAACGTTGTGGTAGTCGTCATGGTTACTAGACTTGGGAATGTACCGGCAATTCCAACGAGGATGTTTCCGTGATCGAGGTCAGAGAAGAGAAGAACGGCGGTAATGCAACACAAGAGATACGACTTTTCTCCAACGGATAACCTCCAGCGCTATATAGAAAAGCCGAAGGAGTCCTACTGAAAACTCTAGTCTTGTTGAGGCTGAAAAACGACGAGTGAAGCATGGGTCGGTCTTTAAGTGGCAGCAAGGCTGTGGGCAAAAGATGGGCTTTCGTAGTGTCGATCAGACGCCGGCAGTGGCGCACAGCTTCCCCTTCAAGCCTAATTTCCCAGCCTCTGCACGGGCCGGCCACAATGCTGTTGCCGCTTTTCATTTCCGGCTAGACCTTTCAAGCGCGATACTCTAGCTTTCTATGCTGCCTCGCTTTTGGGGACCTGACTGATCAACCTCGCATACACTTCCTCGGCGGCGGCGATGCAATGCAAGATCCTGCCCGGAAATGGCTTGGAAACCAATGCGGCTTGTTCGAGGACCGCCAATTACAATGCCTGTTTTGCTCTTTCTGCTTTGACCCGTGCTCATAATCCACTCCTCTTCTAGGATCACACCTCCGCAAAAGGCGCTCGTGCCTGAGCGCCCCTGCATGATCGTGGGTCTAAATGGTTTGGCCACCTGCCTACCCCCGGTCTGTACCTTATGGTCTCGTCGTGGTGGCAACGACAACTTCGGCATCGTCACCGCCTTCGACATGCGCCTCTTCCCTTCGTCGGCGACGATATTAGTATGCGCTACGACTGGTTTAACGCATTTTCCTCTTACACCGGCAGCCCGCCTACGATCCCTACGCAGCCATTATTAATGGCTGCGTCTGGGCCCCGGCCTTGAACGACTGGTTCATTGCCAGCAACCTCAAGGACACTAAGCCAGTCATCAATCAGCCGTACTTCCAGAATATCACTGCGATTCCGTGGACATTCAGCACGATACAGGTCTCAAATCTGACCGGTTTCACCGTCGAGTTGGATTACTCTACACCGGCGGGACGTCGAGACATCTTCGCCACAAGAACCTACGGCAACAGCGCAGCAATCTTAGCCAACATCTTCGACCCCGCCAACGCGACCGCACAGACACTGATAGGTGTTACCGACATTAACTTTAGCATCAGCTTCCGGCCACAACCTCAGGTCGTCATCAAAGAATTCGCTGTCAGCAATAGCGAAGTTGGGAATTCGCTGAGTTTGAGTGCAAGCAATGGAAATCTCTTCAATTTGCTTATCAGTATCAGCTGGGACGATCCGAAGGACGACGGTTGGGTCGTGGGCTAGGTCCAGAAGCTTATAGCAGCGATGGAGTAGGTAGTGCAGATCGTGGGGCTGGGTAATCCCTACATCTACTTGAACTATGCAGCGGTCTGGCAGGATCGGATTGACGGTTATGGCGTCACCGTGGAGAAGGAGTCGCAGGGCGTGAGTGAAAAGCATAGCTCCACAGGCGTGTTTCAGAAGTAGGTGCCTGGTGGGTTTAAGTTCTTTGCTTGAACGACCCGGACTGGGCTGAGACACGGTGAGCAGGGCAAAGCCTTTGATGGGTTTCGGAAGAGAGAAGAGGGAGTCGAGACGAGAGATGTTAACATAGGTGGGATGAAAGGTAGATCAACTCCAGTCTATCACACAAGTTTCTTATGCTTCGGGGTGACATCCATGATGAAGCATCCGTTAGCAATCTACAAAGGGGATCGGCCATACGTCGCAACCTATTCTTAGCATTATTGTTGTGCTATGTACAGAATTGAAACAGTGCAGCTAGGTCTGCAGACTCCCGTCTGAACGCCTTGTACACAGCCAGCGCTTCAAACATGCTGGTGACCAGGCCTAAAAGGCCTATCCAAAATGGATGTACTTATCGGCCTGACACATGTCAAGCATGAACCAGTCATCGACGAGCAAAGAGGATTTCCTATTACCACTCAATCAATTCCTCGACACAGAGCTCTCTGCATTGCTCCGTCCCCTTGAGCAATCCCTCTCTCGACTTAAAAGAACACTATGCTCTCTAGGCATGTGACCTTCTCTCCTTCACGTGTGTACACATCCGCTATGACAGTGTATTTTCCCTTCGGTACCTGTGCCGGGATATTGACGCTCTTCGTGAAGCTCATTGGGCCCTTCTCGAGTGGGCAGCTCAAGTCGACATTGCCTATCTGATCACAGAGGTCGGCCTCCTGCTTGATGAGTGTGATTAGGCCATATTTGACTTGTAGGAAGACCTTGGCGCCGGCCTCAACATCCTTGGAAAAGGTACCTGCAGCCTCGATAGTGAGGTTGCAACCTGGAGTGGGTGGGTTGGGGTCGAGGTCGACTTTGTCAATGGAAAGGATGTAATCGGCGGGATCGGCGCAGTACTGCCGACAGAGTATTAGTCTAGAATTGCGAGTGGTATTTGAGAACAGGACATGCAAGTGCTCACCGTAAGAGGGTTGTTTCCTGGTACCGCTATTCCCTTGTCATCGGCTAGGGGAGTCTGGTGGCTGCCAAAGAGCGAAAGAGGGTTGGAAGTGACGAAAGTGGCAAAAAACAGCGGCAGAAGGGTTGAGGAGAACTTCATGCCTGTAGTACGGGTGGACTAATGAGTTGAAGGTGCTTTCTAGTACTGGCCGCAGTACTCTGCGTTTATCTAGAGAGGTATGGTAGGTTGGTGCGTGTGCTTTTGGGACGGGGCAGAAACAGTGTTACAGAGAGAGGCAGAGTGGCGCCAAAACCTTGCGGAATGCGATGACAGAATGGCTTGGCACCATGACAGATCTTTGTCAAGTCATCACTCATCACGCACGTGCACAAGAAAACTTATCTTCATGCCGGCTTAAAATCATCTTGGACCTTTCTCCTTGTCTTAGAGATATAGGAGCATTGAACCGGGCAAACAATGTCAAACTGCGGTGCAAACATCCTTGAATAGCAAGAGTTCTGCTTCCGCTTCAAATTGACTGCAAGCCAATGGTGACAATTGGGGAAATATATGACTCGGATATGAAGTAGCTTCCTCTAAACCCTCGTCCATTGCTTCATGAGTGCTATCTCCCCCTATCTTCGCGCCCAGTCGAATCCGTGTCGAAGTTCTGCTCAAGTAGCTCCCTATACTTCTATTACAACAGATAGTTCTTCTCCGTACATATGTCAATTCAGTTTGCACTTCTGTCTGAGCGCAAGTGCAGTAGTGGTAAACGCCAGGGTCCGTGCGATGGGACTTTCACTCCCCAAATAGCCTCCTAACTCTGCGTAAGACACTGTCCTTATCCGGATCATACGGGTGGTCTTTGCTGGGGATTTCGAGTACTGCTGGGAAGGCATCTGTGAAGGCGTCCACTTGATTCCGTATCCTCTCCGCGATCTGCCAGTTGCACCAAAGTCAGCACATGTTCGACGCTGCAGTTCTGACCTCGTCGTTCTTTGGGTCTGTTCCATTGTTGCATCGCCGACGTCCCTAGTAAAGCCAGACCGATAGATGTGTGGGCTGGTAGTGAAGTGGAAACATACATGCTGGTTGATCAAGATTATCCCAATGTCCTTTCGCTCCGTTGTAAATCTTGTAAATGCATTCTCTATCTGAGACGTCTCGGTTTTATGGTCAACGACAAGGAAATTTCTCTGTGCATCGGGTGGTTCTGTGACATGGCCGACGCCTGCAAGCAATAGGCCTGTGACAGAACTGCGGTAGAGTTAGAATAATGAGTGTTTGAGTTGAATAACGCTTCTGCCGTTGATGTGACAGGTACATCTGCGGGCGAAAGGAAAGCGCCAACTTGAGGTACGTACTCTTCATCTCCGATGACAGCGAGAAATTGTCTGTCCTATTAAGCCATTAGGCGGTGCTAGAGATGCAGCATAGGTTGTCTAATTGCCTTGTATGCAGACGGAGCTGCCATGTTTCAAAAGCGCGCCTTGGGCTGCTCTGTACGCTTTATCTACTGGCACGGAAGGCAAGTAGGTTTCACACAGTACAGATTTCCAAGGCTTGTCACTGCGTTGCCGTTGGTTCGTTCCTAGATGGATGCATTGTGAACGAAGGGCTTGAAGGTCTAGATCTTATCTTCCGGGGCTAGCTTGGTCGATCCCCTGCGCTAAAAGCTCTTGCTGAAAGTTCCGTCATTGTTTACGTCTTCGATGCGCCACGGTCTTCGGCCACGATGCCCTGAAGATTAAGTCCAGAAGTAAGCCTTCTAAGGAGATGATCACTATCCAACCGCAGCGCTCGCCAAATCGAGAAAATGCCGCCAGTGGTGCGTCGGCAACCGTTATTTGAACGCATCCAAGCATTCCTCAACCCACTCGACTTTCTCCTCTGGCTTTCTGAAGAGCTTGACACGAATGGTTGGGATCAGTTGGAGAAAGAGTGGGCTATACCTATCGGCATCGGCCTGAATGTCATCTTTCTTATTGCAAGAGCCAACGCAGACCTGGGAAGCCGGAAATATGATGATGTCTTCGGCGAAGCCAAAGGCGGAACTGGTTGGTTAGGGTGGCTGGTAAGCTGCGTCTTACAATGAACCAGTGATATCCAGAGATTAACTCATCGTTGAACTGTAGGCTTCCTTCTTCGTGCATTTACTCACACTCCTCTCGATCCTCAATGCGGTCTACACGTTCCGGCGCAAGAAGCACTACCGACTCTTCGAAACCTCCGTTGATACAGTCCCAAGTACACCTTCAGCACATCGTGTTAGAGTGGATTCGTCACCTGTTTCATCATCTCCGCTGCAGTTCTTGTCAAGTATCCTAGGTGCCGACAATGCCCAGTCGAGAGCCCATCCTGACCCATCGAGAGATGTCTGGGAGGTAGCGGTTTGGGACCCTCTGCCAGTGTGCTTAAGACTGTTCTGCTATTTCAGCCCTGGTCATGTTCTTGTCTACTGGCTCTTTCTGCCGACATCACCTGCTGATCCAAGGCCAAGCATGACGATCGCCACATCGATTACGGTTGCGATCTTATTGTCAATCCAACTTTCACTCTTGCAGTCTAATTTCTCCCAGCAAGAGAAAGACTCCGCGCTCATCTCGAAGGAAGTCTTGCATGAATACGATACCAAGTTTGTGCATCCACGGACACAGTCCCTTTATCGCGATGTTGGAACGCAATTTACTGAACAAGCATCCTACAACGCTGCACGAGATAGCAAATATAATGTCGTGGATACGTACACGCCAATGGTCATAATCAATCGGGGATTCAAGCCAAATCCGAACCCCAATTATTCAGACTATACTGATCCTGACGGTGTGAGCCGCCGTCAAAACCCTGCAAGGACGCAAGCAGCGACTCCAAGTTTCGCGCCAAGAGCCCAAGCACTTCGAACACCAGCCCACGTCCAGGACTCCTCTTCTCCACTCCGACCAAGTACAGCAATTCGACAACCAAATTTTCGGCCGAGCACGAGCTCCGGTGTCGGGGATGGAGGTAGCCTTGGTGTTTATTCTCATGCAGCATCACCATTGCGAAAGAGTACTTCTACAAACTTCGACCCAAGAGGCTCATACTCAAACGACTATGCCAAGGAACGAACTAGTCTCAGTCCGGAGAAAAGGCCTCAAAGTCCTAATAAGAGGATGAGTGTGCCTGCAACCGCAGTTAACACTCTTGCTGAGGCACAGAGATGGGGTCACCTGAAGCCTGGTGCTGGTAGAAGAGAGAGTGGGCGCTTCTAGCTAATTCCCTACAGTGTATGAGATGCCTAATAGAATTTTCGGCTTTGGCCTTTGCCAGAAATCCATTGATAATACTCCTAATGGATAAACATCTAAGAACCGACTATGAGCCCCATTTATAAGGTTCGGCATTGCAGAGCAGATCTCGTCCGGCAGAACCTCCCACGGCCTCATCCTCCCTGTTTCCGCTCTTAACAGGCCCGTCCAACATGAGATCAATTTGAGGGCTTCGCTGCGTTCCGGTCTTCCTTGGCGTTGGGGTTCGGCGGCCGCCTCATCTGCAAGGTTTTCCATCCGATGTACGAAAGGCCTTTTTCAACCTTCTCTGGTTGAAACTGAGTACTGGCTCGCGATGTGCCTATGCATAGACATCGTTATCTTCCCTGTTCCAGCTGTTGGTAGCCACCATCTTAAGGTACTTCGCGAGTCCGTCAGGATCCTTCTGACGTGACTTGGAGTCTTTCCGTCTCTCCTGCTTTGGACTCCCACTGTCGTCTTCTCCTCCTTGTGGTTGTTGAGCGTGTGGTGTTGGCGTACATGGTGGGTTTGGTTGTTGTCGCTCATATTCGTAAATACTTGGTGCTGATGTATGCTGTGGGATGGGCTGTTGTCGCTCAAATTTGTGGATACGTGGTACTGATGTGGGTTGTAGGGTTGGTTGTTGCCGCTCGGGCTCATAAATACGTGGTGCTGGTGTAGGTTGTGTGGTGGGCTGTGGTCGATCGAATTCGCAAATACGGGGTGCTGATGTGCGCTGCGAAGTGGATTGTGTTCTCTCATTCTGGTCGATGTGTGGTGCTGGTGTTCGTTGTGAACTGGTTTGTGCTTGCTCATTCTGGCTGATACGTGGTGCTGGCGTACGCTATATGGCTTCTCTACTCTCCCGTTTTGGGATGTGCGGCTCTGAGTTCCTTGAACAGCAGACATAAGCTTTGTGTCTGGTATGAGATGGGAGG
>Ga0335072_10000964_pt1 | contig 49701 bp, 41 predicted proteins | sample Lox_Sample_21_FD_206725 | JGI IMG/M metagenome (GOLD analysis project Ga0335072, IMG submission 206725) | Soil microbial communities from Loxahatchee National Wildlife Refuge, Florida, United States - Lox_Sample_2.1 | ecosystem: Environmental > Terrestrial > Soil > Wetlands | place: USA...
GTATGTTTTCTACCGCTTTACGCCCTCTCAACGTGCGGCCCTTGAGCATTTGGAATAGAGCAATTGGTGATCCGAGGGCGAAGAAATTCTCACACTCGAAGTCCAGACGTAGATTCTGCTCGTTGCTCTTGTCTCCTGAGCCTCTACTCGACATGCGGTGGCGAGTGCCGGGCCGAGCATTACCTGGGGCTGACGCTGGCCCTTGCTCCGCCTCCCTCTGCCGACACAGGATGTCGAACAGAATAGCGCTGCCAAGGGAGTGCCCAACCAGACTTGCCCTGCCAGAAAATGAAGGGTTCCGCTCCTTGAATAGCTTATAGATTCTATTACACTCGCGCGTGACAATACCTGCAATATGCTCTCGATAAGCACTTTGGTAAAGCAGCACGTCCATTGCCAGATCAGTAATAAGATTGCGAACTGCTGGGACGCCATCCACGGTTATGTCGGCAAGACTGGGGTACTCGTCCTCATCGATGCCTTCTGCATCACCTAGATCAAGCTCTTTCCGGTTCTGGCGTACGCTCTGCTTCGGAAAGTCCAGTAAATGTCGCCAGCACACTGGTAGCACCTGCACTCGGCAATTACTGGGCAGCTGGTTAAGCTGCGAGTTCAATGCTTGTAGATCCGGGGCAGAAGCATACACAGCCTTCATTGTCTTTCGCAGCGTATTGACGTCGTGAATAAAGTTGATGCTGTCGAGTCGCAGACCTAGCCTTTGACCCACACCGTGTGTCACGAGAACAAGATGCTCGATCTCTCGTTCCTGCTTGTTGGCGTCAGACTCCCTATAATCCTCCATCTCCTTTTCCTCCTCTTGGCGAGCTTCTTCTGCCAGGTCCTCCGAGCTTTCGCCTGAGACACCTGCTAGAGAGGACAATTGCCTCTCAAGTGTGCTTCGTTTAGGGCGTTCAGGGGCTGCGTCAGTGGCCTGATCTTGTTGTTGAGCTGTATCTCTTGGCCGAGCTGTAGGGTCGGCCGACGAGGGTGCTCGTTTGATATCTTTCGCAGGTTCAGATTCTGCAGCGTTCTTTTCGTCATCGCTCTTTTCCCCTTCTGTATAGCCACGCACTAGCTTTGTGCCACCAAGACCCCCAAACCGACTATATACTGTGGAACTCATACGTGACATGAAATCATCGGCTGTTAACCACGCCGTTGTACTATCCTGGTAGGTCACGGAGGAATTCATGTGGGCGCCAAATAAGCGATAGGTGCTGGTATTCCTTGCCGTCTCGCCCTTGGAGTTTTGAATTGGACCAGTTCCCGAGGGAGCATTCGAAGTGTTAGACGCCGTTGGCGGAACAGAGACGGGTCTCGTGTCTCCCGAACGCTGGCCAACACCCTCTAAGGCAGACGCAGAAGTTGGCTTTGAAGAAGCAGTCATTGGGCTTGCAGCTCGCGCAGCCTCAATGGTATCGAGTATCAGAGACGTTGGGCGGCCTCTTGGTTGCGAAGAAGATCGCGGTCCTTGCATGTTTGATTTGCGCCATGGTGCAATCTTCAAATAGCCTTCCTCGAGCTGGTTGGCAAGATTTTCGTCACATGGTCGTAGACCTGCGCTCTCATAATAGAACCAAGAGCCGCGACGGACCTCATAGACGGGACCAATCCAATAAGCGGGGGCAAGTTCACGCCGTTCGATGTTAACGTCAAACAAGTAGTCTTCGTTGACAGGGATTTTCGTCGAGGTTGAGTTGTCTTCAGTGTTGGTACTGTAACATCATGATCTTAGTGCAACGTCCGCCAGACACGATACGCGTCTAATTAGTGCACAAAGGAATTGGAAACATAGTGTTGGACAGAACTGCAAAAACGAGTCGGGGATGAGTCGGCAGTGAATAACACTGACGTGCACCTAACATGTAATGCTGAGGATGATGGTCATGGAAAGGGAGCGAGCATACCCTGTAGTCGTTTCACTGACCACCCGTCAGCAGGGTTAATATCTTGTGGCGTACAACAGCTACTCACGCGGTAGAAGAGCCAGACTTCACATCAAGATTGGTTCCGCCGCCAGTGTCTAAGGCCTGAAACGCGCTTTCAATAGCCTGAGAGTCTTTGATTGAGAAGGGAACAAGCTTCTTAGGTGCAGGTAATTTGGCTGAATCGGGCGCGAATGGTTTCCTTTTCGGGACGTCGGTCGCGTAAAACCACCTTGTGTTGAGCGGTGGGCAATCCTTGGGATATCGTCGGAGACTTGGTGATGGTCTCAGACTGACTGAATGATCGACTTTTTTATTCTCGTCTTTACTTGCAGTCTCAATAGATGCGTCCGACGCTCCCCTGGCTAAGGGATTGGGGCTGGGGTTGCGAGAAACGCTCCATGGTGATAATGATTCTAGAAATGAAGTTTTCTCTGCTGCAGCCATTCCTCTCCGGTAAGCCCGGAGAAGGGCTGAGAAACGATCCAATTTGGCAGCCACGAAGGGATGAGGATTGAGCAGAGAAGGAGGGAAAGAGGGAATTTCTTGATTTCACTGAAAGCAAGTACGTAGCTCGCTCGCAAGCAAAAGCCACGCCCAAATCCCAGCCACAGCTGCACCACATTTGTGGCGCAGCAGCCAACCGCGTCATCGCTATGCGCAATCCCGCTCAAGGCCGCAGGAATATTCATTTGCAACGACAGGCAGGATAGCATATTACCTGCTGCCTGATATTTGACAGCAACCTATATCTCTAGTCCTCCCACTTTTCGTCTTGGGGCGTCCTTCTCTGCGCGATACCTACCGGACTTCACCCTGCGTTGACAAAGTACCCCTCCATTTCAAAACCCCCGCCCTTGCAAGGAACGTAGCCACCGCCTCAATGCAGGCAATAAAGCTGCAGAAGAAATACCCTGACCTTGATGTTCTTGGTCTACAAGACCAATTTCGCCGGCTCGATGTGGACGATAAAGGCTATCTCGACGAGGCGAGCGTCATCAAAGCAACGCAGCAGTCTGAGCGACAATCATACGATGTGGTCCGACAAGCACTGAAAGAAGTTGAGCTGGACAGCTCCAGACGAGTGGAGTTGGACGATTACATCGACCTAATAGCGAAAGTTCGAGGCTCCTCTCCTGCGCAGAGACGCATATCTACTGGTCCTATCCAAGCTGGCGGCTTACCACCGGGAAACGGCGCACCTTCCCCAAGGCATGCTTCAAAACCGAGTCTGGGAGGTGGTACAGGAGGAAGAATTCAAGTCCAAGGCTCATCGGCAAATGTCACACACACCATCAATGAGGATGAAAGGACGGCATTTACCACACATATCAACGCCGTGCTCGCTGGCGATCCCGATGTCGGTTATCTCCTGCCGTTCCCTACTGATACTTTCGAAATGTTCGACCATTGCAAAGACGGCCTAGTTTTGGCGAAGCTCATCAATGACAGCGTCCCAGACACAATCGATGAACGAGTTCTGAACAGACCTGGCAAGAAAATCAAGACATTGAACGCCTTTCACATGACCGAGAACAACAACATTGTCATCAACTCCGCCAAAGGCATTGGCTGTTCGGTGGTCAACATTGGCAGTGGAGACATCATCGAAGTGCGAGAACACTTGATATTGGGCTTGATCTGGCAGATCATCCGGAGAGGCCTCCTTGGAAAGATCGATATCAAGCTCCATCCAGAGTTGTACAGGCTGCTGGAAGACGACGAGACACTTGAACAATTCCTCAGATTACCTCCGGAACAGATCCTTCTGCGATGGTTCAATTATCATTTGAAGAATGCTAAATGGGATAGAAGAGTTGCAAATTTCTCCTCTGATGTGAAAGACGGCGAAAACTACACAGTTCTTTTGAACCAGCTCGCCCCTGAGACCTGCTCTCGCTCGCCTCTCCAGACTCGCGACCTTCTACAGCGGGCTGAACAAGTCCTGCAAAACGCCGAGAAACTCGATTGCCGTAAATTCTTGACTCCAACAGCCTTGGTCGCTGGAAATCCTAAGCTCAACCTGGCGTTCGTCGCAAATCTCTTCAACACCCATCCAGGGCTAGACCCGCTCACCGAGGAAGATAAGCTTCAAATCGACGACTTTGATGCAGAGGGCGAAAGAGAAGCTCGTGTGTTTACGCTCTGGCTGAACAGTCTTGACGTCCAACCGACCGTTAATTCTCTCTTCGACGACCTCCGAGACGGCACCATTCTCATGCAGGCGTATGACAAGGTCATACCGGGAAGCGTTAACTTCCGCCATGTCAACAAGCCTCCTGCGCTAGGGGGTGAGATGTCCCGCTTCAAGGCAGTGGAAAACACGAATTACGCAATTGAACTCGGAAAGCAGAATCGCTTTTCTCTCGTTGGGGTACAAGGCGCAGATATTACAGACGGGCAGCGCACGCTTACGTTAGGATTGGTTTGGCAGCTAATGCGCAGAGATATCATCAACACTCTTTCAGCACTAGCACAACGTATGGGCAAGCGCGAGTTGAGCGACAACGACATGATCAAATGGGCGAATGACATGTCACGAAAAGGTGGCAGGAACTCGACTATTCGAAGCTTCAAGGACGCGAGCATCGGATCTGGCATTTTCCTCTTGGATGTCCTGAACGGAATGAAGAGTTCATATGTTGACTACGACCTCGTGACACCTGGAAAGACCGATGATGACGCTTATGCCAATGCCAAGTTGAGCATTAGTATTGCACGAAAGTTGGGTGCGACGATCTGGTTGGTGCCGGAGGATATCTGCCAGGTGCGGAGCAGACTTGTCACTACATTTATTGGTAAGCTTATACGCATCGTCTGATAAGGGAACATGCTGACATGCGATTCGCAGGTTCACTGATGGCAACCGCGGAGAAGATGTGAGATGGCGGGCTTCTGAGATGCGGGGCTAAACGGCTATCTGAAAAGTGAATTGTTGGACCTTCGGCGCCCTTTCCTTTCTTGAGCCGCTTTTTCGCTCGTTTCAGGGCTAGAAAGACCGAATTCAGATTAACTTCTGCGAATCAGCTTCGTCATGGATTCACTCCATTTGTTTTCACAAGCGCTGTCTCCCTAATCTCTCCTTCTGCACCTTTTCCTTCACTTTCAACGCCTAGATTGATCAACCCCCTTCTCGGCGGACTAAACTGTCTTAGCTTGACTCCTGCCTCCTTGAAGATCGCCGCGGTCTCCGTGTCCATGTTGTAACTCTGGCTGAAGACCACCTCACTGATGCCCACTTGCGTAATTTTGACGCTACACGTCAAGCACGGACAAGTATCACAGTACAAAACACTCCCCTCTCTGATCCTCTCCCTTCCAGCTTCCAACAACGCGTTTTCCTCGGCGTGTAAGCACAAACACGTACTTAGCCCAGCCCCGGCGCCAGGACCAACATTGCACCGCGCGCAGCCGCCGTCATTGCAATTGCGGATACCGCGCGGAGTGCCGTTGTAGCCGGTGCTGATGACGCGATTGTTGTGTGAAACTAGAACACAGCCGACGCGGCGCTTCATGCAGTTGGAGCGCTGGGCGGCCAGGGAGGCCAGCGTCATGAAATAGGCGTCCCAGGATGGGCGGAGGCGGGTGGAGGAGACGATGGAGAGGGTGCTGAGGGCGTTGTGGAATGTCGAGACTGTGGGGAAGTTGTTGAGGATGTGAAGGTGCGCCTGGGAGGACAAATAGGCAGTCCCATGGGAGTAGGGGGCCTGTCCGTAAAGGGAGGAATCACTCCATGCTACGAAGGTTGAGAGGGAGGGTGGCGGGATAGAGCGGCGTTGGCACCGGTCGCTGAAGCGTTGGAAGCGGAGCGTGACGGGTGCGTCGACGCTGATGAGCATGAAGAAAGGTCTTCGGAGTAGACTCTCGAGGGTCGCGTCGTCGTAGATGTCGGTTAGCACCCAATGTTCACGCCATCGTTTGGTGACGAAGTCGAGGAGGGCGTCGATGTCGGGAAAGGTCAGGCCTCGGGTCCCTTTTTCGTCGGTCACGCTGGGTCGGAGTCGTGCGACATCTTCAGGTGAATTGGATGGAAGCGCGGTAGGCTGTGATGGGAGGTGGAGACGGAGGAATTGATGGTTCTGCACCAGGTATTCTGCCACCGAGTGCTTGCCAGCGCATATGCCTGTACCCGAATCAGGAGACAGCAAATAGAATAAGCGAAAACGGGTGCAAGACCTCCACAGATGCCGATCAGCATACTGAGATATGCGGCGAGTCCCCGACCTTGATAGAATTTGATCGAGCTTGCTTGGGACAGAAATATCAAACCAAAGCACGATGCAGTGAAACGACGGGACAAAATCGAAATGCAGTCTAGGCTGACGGAAATCCAAATGATTACTTCTCTTTCCCTATAAAATCCTAATGTAACATTTTTGCTGTTGGATTACTCGCTCCTCAGCCCCTTTTGCTGTTTGAGAGTAACCTAGTTTCGTCAGCTGTATCTTGGGTCTTCTTCGACCCGACCCCAAGTGGTTCGCGTCGCGCCGCGTCGAGGCACGTGACACAAATGATGCCAAGATTAAGAAAAGCCGTACCGACCTCACTTTGCTCTGAGCCGGGGGTGAGAAGGGGGCCCAATTAGCTTGAAACGAACCCCCGAAAGAATCCCCTGGGCAGTTGTCACTTTACTACCTCTCTGACCTAGCATTTGGACCGCGCCATCCTCTTTATGGCGAGTGGTCTGGGCGGGGTTGCCTCTCCACCCTAACTGCGTAAAGACTCGCGCCGATGATACAGACGTCTATCCTCCACGACTCCAATCACCACATTACCCCGAACCCTGGTCTAAACCGGGCTTTTTGGCCCCTCACCGCTGTCTAATCCGCATCCCAGGTCTATCACTCCGTTTATGGCGTCAGCAATGTGAGGTTTTATCTTGTTTTGAGGCTTTCCAGAAATCCGGCCTCATTCCTAACAATTTCCACCTCATCCAAGAAAAGCGAAGCATGGATTGCTGGTCCTGTCATTGGTTCCATTGCCCTAGTCATTATTGCCGCCCTCGCTTTCTGGACCTGGAAACTCAAGGACCAGATTCGATATGTAGTTATTGGTCTTTACCTCCAAGTAGATACTTAATGTCATTATTCTCCGCCGGAAGTGCATCAACGCGCGCAGCATGAAAGGTAACTGAAAGAAGACTTCATAATCGATTTCAATCATCAGCGCCGAACGCTAACAGATTCAAGGCGGCGAAGCTCCCAGCAAAAGAATGGGTCTACAGGTTCGTAGCGTGTACCGAGCATACTCGTACTTAGAAATCACACTACGAGAAGGCATTCTACACGATAGTACTCCCCTAGCTGCAGACCCTAACCATCGCCTTCTTCCACCACTGCGTAAGGCCTGTCGTGTTTCGGAACATCCGCGGCCCATCTCGGCCTTCCACTTCCGATTCGCTGGAGACAAGACCGATGCTGAGAAGGTCTCTTAACGACGGCAAAGGCTGTATAGGAGAGGGCTACGTCTACCAACGTTGTTAGATGGCACCGCATTGATATCACTAGCGTCTATCAGTTGCGAACCGTCGCCCACTGGCTTCCGGTCAGGCATATCGGCAGGGAATGGGCGACAATCAGTGTCCTTAGACTTCATAGTGGTACTGAGGACGTTATGTCCAACTCGCTGTTATCACTAACCGTACCGGCATCAGGATAGGAATCAGGGAAGGAGCTGGAATTCCCGCCCTCCTGGACTTTATGGTGCTGGGGAGGTTACAGGGGAGAAGCCGAATAAAAGTCATTCGTTCGGTAGAAGTTAGCGAGCACCAGCCTCAATAAAGATGGGCAAGGTTTGATTGGACCAGTAAGGTCATCTGGAACCGATCGGAAAGGCTATTTAGAACGGCCATTTAAGTCTGAGGTCAAGGGTCAGAGGCTGGGAAGGCGGGGTGCTTAGAGGCAGAGTATGTTGTTGTTAGAAGGAGCTATCTACCGACTCCAGGCTAACCCCAGTCCCCCATAACCACCGAGGCCTCAGCATTCCCGTCTCGACGTTCTGGAGGCGCCGCTTCCTGGCCTCCTTCCACATGACTGCGGGCTATTGACGTTGGGGTCCTGCAGGTAGCAATGGCCAAAAACAGAGCTCTCTTGGTGGCAGCAACAGCTGAACTTGGCGGGATAAAGGTCGTCGCCCATGTCGGCGTGCCGGCAGCGCGGAGCCGTTACAAGTGCGACTCCTTCGCCGGCCGGCTCGTCCGGGAGGATGAGGGATGATCGCGGTGGCCACTTTGTGAAATCGAAAACGGACACTCTTGGGTGTCTAGCACCTGGCGCCGTCGTCATTAAGATCCTCATCTTCATCGTACTCCCATCCACTATCCTCAACATCATCGTCACTGTCCTCGCGAAACCGAAACTTTCCTGAATCCACGAACTTGTTAAGGAAGCGCTTGCCATTCTCAGGTCGCATGCACTTGGCAATCTGGCGGTGTTTCTCCGGTATCTCCTCGATGGATGTCCACCGAGGACCCCTTTCCTTCTTCCGGAAGCAATACAATAGTGTATAACACTCAGCTAGCCCCGCTAAATCGTGTAGCGCGAGCTTCCGGTCATACTCGCGCTGGACATCTGCCATCGTACGCCCTAAAAGCCAATCCAATGTGCTGAGGCGTTTCGGTAGCCGCGGTAAGCGAATACGTAATACATCGGCGCACGAGCCGAGCAGCCCTGGCAGCGTTGGCACGGGGATAGAGGCGTGGTCGCACTCTATCGTAGTAATACGCACCATATCGGTCGGATCGAACGCGACCAGGTTCCCAGGGATAATACCAACGCGGAATGGTGGATACTTTAGTATCGGAATATCTGGAAAGTCGACGGGGCAGCTACTGTTTGGAAGTACTAGCTGAGTCGCTGGGGCGCGCGGATAGTAGGGGAGGTAAGCAGAGATGGCTATCGCCGCTGCATCGACACGGTCGTTCGGCACTACAAAGTATATTGTATCGAGACACGCGGTAGGGACTCGGAAGGCTGCGATCCATAAGAAGTCGCCCCAGAGAACATGGGGGATTTTATGATGGGAGAGAGCGCGTGAAGGTTCGGCGGTGCACCAGGCGGCGTGGCGGGCAGCACTTTTGGAGGTTGGTCCATGAAATCCCATGATGACTAGGTGTCTCCTATCGTCAATGAGGTAAGGGACAAGTAATTTTGGGGAATATCAAGGGTGAAGAAGTGCCATGCAGCAGGAACTGGTCGGAGGTTGGAGGTTGAAGGTCAAAGGGTGACGCCGTCCTGAGCGCGCGCCAGCTCGGCTCTGTTAATGCGCAAAATATTTGTTTTGGAATTCGCAGCAGAGGTATTTCGGTTTCAAACCTAAAAATTTCGCAGGTTTTAGAACGAATTAACAATAGAATGGTCCCGTGTAAATGTGGAGGGCCACAAAACGAAGTGGCTGTTCCGCGTCTGAATGATGGCAGGTGATCACCATCTGCCAATTTCTTCGACTAAGCTATTCAGGAGGATCAAGATGTGCGGCTTATAAGGGATGAGAACAAGATCATTGTTGACATAAAAGGCGATGACGTGACGCGAATTTGTGTCGTGGGAATCTTGCAATGTCGAAAGATAGCTATTTGCAAGACTGCGTTCTCTGTGCATACAATAGTATCCAAAATAGGGGATAAGAGGAAAAGCGTTGCTTTGATTGTTGGATAATTGTCTCTCAGCTCTTTTCTGCAGCAATGTTCTAGATGAGCCGACCACGCACTGTGGTCAGAGTCCCACTCCCGCATTTCATCACAAGCGAGTGGCCCTGGAAAGACTGCTGAAATGTGCAACGGCAGCTCGCCATATTCCACACGGTTCTCAAACCCCACACGATACTGCTTCGTTCCTAAGAGCAATTTGTAGGGACCTGAATCCCATTTATTGCGCCAGGAAGAGATGTTGCAAGGGCACAAGCAGCGCTCTTCCCCGCTGGCTATGATAGAAAGGACAGCTGCGGTAATCACAGGTCCCTCGGATCACCAGGTATGGGAAGCTGTTCATCAACCCGGCCGCCTCCATCTCAAAACATAGAATATTCACTTCTCCACGCAGCCGCTCTCGCGTCTTGCCGTCCTTCATCACCTGATTCCCCGACGCAATCGGCCCATAATACTCTGGACCAGCTTCCCTTACGTACCGGCCCGGGCCACTGTCGGCTCACCCGACACCGGGTATACGTTGCCTCGTCTACTACATGGTCATAGTCCGCCTCGAAGAGTTGGTCAGCAGATGAGCCTAGAGGCGTCGCCCGCAGGGGCGCAGTCGAGGAAACTTGTCCTCTATCTTCGATAAAAGCCCCGAAAATGCTGCTACATCCATCATCGAGGAGGACCAAAATATGGAGAGGAACCGATTTGGGCGATGACTGAATAAAGAGCGAGAGGGGTAAGCGTGCGCGCGAGACGCGAGATACTCAACGCCCATCCCTCCGCTCACCAGTCTCACCTGCAAAAGCGGCGTCGACGGGGAGAGCGAAAGGCGAGCTCGGAGCGCAGTGCGACCCTAGCGGCTGGGCGGTCACGTGCTCGCGAAACTCGTCCCCGCGAGCCAGCTGCTTCTCTTCTGCGCCAAGACCTCTGTTATCACCTGGACGGCACAAGTTCTAGGCAGCTTCAAGTTCTTCCATCACACAGCTGACGAAAACTTCTTTATCGTTTCTGTAGATTCGAGCACATCATAGTTCTCTACTTCAGGTTCGCCTGAAGCAGCAAAGATGCAATACGTTCCCTTCGCCTCGCACATCGAGATCCCCTTCTACGCGTCCCTTGCTTCACACAAGATAAATCATGACAAGCTCGACGACTCAGCGCGGAAAGTGCTCGGCTTGTACGAGATCCGCCCATCTGACGCAAAGGAGAGCTCGTGTCGAATGCAAATTCACGGAAATGCTCTGACGAGTGACGAGTATGTCCCCTCCTAGTTGTAACCTATGTGGCCAGCGTAGTGATGCTCGATTTCAGAGTCCCCGCCGGCTGTTACAGGGCAGAGGGCATGATCAAGAATGTCAACACGATCGAGGAATACAAAGAAATCGACAAGATCACCATGCTGCAACAGGCAGGCAAGACGGTGCGCTGCTCATGCTTGTTATTGGATGATCATTACTAATTCCGATAAAGATCTGGGAAGCTATCAACGATGGCACTATATACTCATGCCCCTCCCTATTGGCTTCATTCATTATTCTTTCCTTTGCAGATTTGAAGAAATACAGGTTTTCATATTGGTTCGCATTCCCAGCTCTCGTGTCGGACCCACCATGGGCACCAGTGGCGGATGGGACCGGCGCATCCCATGCCAAGAGCATGACGCCTGAGGAGACCACGAGCCTGGTGGACAAGGTTCAGACGTGGCGTTATGCTGTAGACAACCGCCAGCACGGGTTCTTCCTTGCCAAGAAGAATCGAAGACTTCAACGAGAATACTCACGGGAAGACGATCCAGAGGACCATCGGCCAATAACCCCAAAGACTCCCACGCAGCAACTAGGGTATACATGGCAGATCTCGTCACTATCCAGCTATGAGACTGGCTTCTTCGAAGGCGAATATTCCGATGACTGCTACGTCTGTTTTGCGGATCCCTCGAACTATGCAGAACCCGTGGCACCTGGATGGGTGCTCAGAAATCTCCTTGTGCTTATTCGACAGCGATGGAAGCGAGATAGGATCCAAATACTATGCTACCGGGACGTGCAGGCGCATCGAGATGCAGCTCGTAGCGTTGTTTTCGATTTGGAGCTGTCGAGAACTGCGAAGAAATCCAAGGACAAGTCGGAAACCGGGACCGACGGCGAGGCTATGCCGCGGGTTGTAGGCTGGGAACGCAACGCCCATGGCAAACTTGCTGGAAGGCTGGCAGATCTAACAGAATACATGGACCCGCTGAAACTGGCAGACCAATCTGTTGACCTGAATTTGAAGTTGATGAAGTGGCGTATCAGCCCAAACTTGGATCTAGAAAAGATCAAGAACACCAAATGCCTTCTGTTGGGAGCAGGGACACTCGGCAGCTACGTCTCACGCAACTTGATGGGCTGGGGTGTGCGCAAGATCACGTTTGTCGATAACGGTAAGGTGTCATTCTCGAATCCGGTCAGACAACCTCTATTCGATTTCAAGGACTGTCTCGAAGGCGGCGCAAAAAAGGCACACCGAGCGGCAGAAGCCCTCTCTGAAATCTATCCAGGGGTTGCCTCAGTCGGACATGTTATGTCTGTGCCTATGGCAGGCCATCCAATTACCGATCTAGACAGGACCAAGGCAGAGTTTGAAAAGCTTAAGGAGCTGATTGAATCTCATGACGCAATATTTCTGCTCATGGACACGAGAGAGTCGAGATGGCTACCAACTGTAATGGGGAAAGCGGCGAGCAAGATTGTGATGAATGCTGCTCTAGGATTCGACACATTCGTGGTCATGCGTCATGGCGTCAGCATTGCCGAGAACCCCAAGTCGGAGCTAGGGTGTTACTTCTGCAACGATGTTGTCGCACCAGCGGACTCGTTGAAAGATCAGACGCTCGACCAACAATGCACAGTGACTCGCCCTGGAGTTGCTGCGATAGCTTCCGCCCTTCTGGTGGAGCTTCTGATCTCCATTTTGCAACATCCGTCGGGCGCTGCTGCACCTGCACCAACATCGAGCATGGAAGATCGTGGAGACCACCCTTTGGGGCTAGTTCCACATCAAATCCGTGGCTTTCTATCCACATTTTCCACCATGAGCATCAGCGGCAAAAGCTATAACTGCTGCAGCGCATGCTCTGACCGGATTGTCGATGCATACAATGCCGATGGCTGGGACTTCGTTCAGAGAGCCTTGAACGAAAAGGGCTATGTTGAAGAGCTAAGTGGCTTGACGGAAGTGCAAAGAGCCGCCGAAGCTGCAGCTGCTGAGATCGATTTCAGCGAGGAAGACGAGGTCGAGGAAGGAGATGGTGAGATGATATGAAGGCCTTCCCGACTAGGTTCGCTGCCCTGGTAGACGACTGTCACCCAGATCTCAGGCGTCATCCAGGTTTTCATTTCATCCTACGCAGGTGATATGGTTCACCGGGATGAAGTGAAGGCAGAGCTCTGCAACACGAATATGCCGTCCTCAGCTGCCATCGAAAACAGCGTTCTTGTCCGCCTTTGCCAACCTCCTGAGGCCAACGAAGTACGCCTCCTTGGATTCCTGCACACAAGATGAGTTTCACGGAAATGAATAGTTGACCGTTCGTGGAGACTTACACTTCTCGAGCTCTCTGGTTTCTCTCGGTGAACCTTATGAAACAAGCCTTTCAGAGCTTTCTCGAGCGACTTGTCCTCGGCGCCTTGATAGAACTTGCAGACGAAATGGCCGCCAGTTTTCAATGTCTCGAAGCTGAACTCGAGTGCAGCTCGACAAAGGTCCTAGACAATATGCCATCAGCATCCAGCTTGTTTAGAGATCTCAGTGCCCAAGCTCACCATGCTCCCTGCATGATCACGGAAACTGTTGCCACTCGTATTCATCATCCTAAGATATGGGTTGGTCAAAGATCTCTTCCAGAAGCCTATGGTTTGCTCCCAGGGTTCGCACATGTCACTCAAGACTACATCTACCATCCTCTCAGCGTCCGAGTCAATATCTCCGCTCTCTTCAGCAGCATGCGCTGATCCCTCCTTCTCGAGGTCAATGTATCCCTTTTCGAACTCCTCGAGGGCTTCCGCATTGATCGCTCCTGTAGCCTCTTCCTCGGACGATGCGAACAAGTTCTTCCGCCTCAGGCGGCCTCGCTCAGGATCACGGAGGAAGTCCTTGATGTTGTTCTGGACGTCTGGGGAGAGAAAGTTGCCTTGTATCGTGGAGACTCCTTTGGGTGGCTGCGTAGGGATAAGGTCCACGCCGAGGACACGGCCGTATGGCTTAGTGAGCTCTATGGCCACCTGTACGTACATAATAGACCAGTCAGCCTCTCTTATTATCTATCATCATTATCCACACGCAAAGACGTATTCCGTACCTGCGACCACGATCCAGGCGCATAGCCCAAATCTACCACCGTCTGCCCGGGCTTAAATAACCGATACTTGTCATTGATCTGCAGTAACTTGAACGCCGCTCTGCTCTTGAGACCCTGGACGCGGGCCTCGCGCGTAAAGCGGTCTTTGGATTGGCGTTCAACCCATCGCTTGGATGACGCGAAGCGTCTAGAGGTGACGGTCTTTGCGGGCGCTGAATATGGAAACAGGATGCCGAACAGAGCGCGACATGACTTCAAGTCATTTGCGCCCAGCATGGCCCGTTAAAAACTGGTGGAAACAATGTTGGCCATGGCTTGAGTGCTCCCCTTAGATTTGCTCAAAAAAGTCCGCAGTTGGGGCACATGCGTACAAGCTAGGCCGCATCTAGTATTATGCTATGGCTAACGCCGATTGCGAGGTCCTCCCCCTCGACATCTTTGTCACTCTAGCTGCTACATTTTGTAGTATCACTTAATGTCAAGAACCACGCACAGTAGAATCTGCAATATATCGCTATACACATTGCAAAAGTACGAATGGCTTCGAGCATTAGTTTACCGCCTCTTTTACGGACGAGCATGTCTCGATTATCTAGCTCTGCTGATAACAATGACACTCACGAGACAGTCTCCAGTAATCGCTTCCTTCGATGTCGATATCCGAGTGGTAGACGTACTGCAAGCTGGCGTCACTATTCAGGGATCCATCATCCTTGCCGTCTGCTCAATGATCCGTGTTACGTGAGAACAAGCCAGGACAAGTCGCTCGCATCATTCTTGAACCAAAATGTTGGCAATGATTGATTCAAATGCAGTCATCAATGCCGGTAACTCAATGAACTGGTGTCGAAATTCCTAATGCTACTGCAAAACATGAAATTTTGAAAAGGCCGTAGCCCATATCATAGACTATGTCAGCCTACGCCGCTCCAACAGTGGCCGGCACAGCTCTCCGATCCCTCTTCAATGGTGAAAACTCGGCAAGCGTCTTTCCCTTTCCAGCCAGACTGATCATGCCCATTCCAGCACCACCTCTCAAGCCCAAGCCTTTCGAGAGACCCATGAGTCCTCTCGATTTGCTCTGCTCTCCTTCGTCATTGTCGTCATCAAACAGGCTCTTCCGCTGTCCAAGCAACTTCTGCTTCTTCTTGACAGGCTGCTTTTGTTGGACATTTGGCAGCACCGCCGAATTCCCCGTCGACTCCTCATTCTCGTCAGCCTCCTCCGTCACTTTGGCCAGTGTTATCTTGTTTGTTGTGGTGCGCTGTTTCTGAATGTTGGTGTTGGCTTTCGGAATGGTTGTATCCTTCAAGGGTTGTGGTTCCTTCGATTTTGCAGAAGTAGCTCCACCGCCCTTCTTTACTATTTTGGCCTTTGGTGGAGGTACCGGAGAACTGGGCGCATTTTCCGCAATGATGGCATCGATCTGCTGGTTGATCGCTTCGTCCGCCTTCTTCTCTTGGGATGCCGGACTCTCTGGCGCCAGACTCATCGTTCGATTTAAGAAGGGTGTAATGGAGAAGGTGGACTTGTCGCCAGGCAAAGTAGACGTGCGTGGTTTCTTCGCTGCAACACCCGGTGTGCCAATCGTAGCGTCTGGGTCAAATCGTGCTACCGGCCGCTTTCTCGGATTTGCAACACCGGGTCTGGCCTGAGCGAATTCAGCGTCCCGCGTGGCTTTCGCAGCTTGGGCCTGTTCAAGCTCGGCTTGTGTCTCTTTGAGTTGTTCTTTTGTTGAGCGAAGCTTGTTCCTGAATGCATCCAATTTGCTCTCCAGTATTGTCTTCTGTCCTTCCCAGTCTGCAGCTTGCTTCCGAGAGTCTCTTTCTTTTTTCTGTGCCTCTCGCTTCTCCTTGGCAAGCTCCTTTTTCAGTTCGTCGACCTGAGCTTCGAGTTTGGATTCATCCTCGCCAGACTTGGCATCCTTTGCTTTCGTGCGTTGCACTGCCCGCTTCTCCGTCTCTAATTCGACTTGCAAGGTGCTTAGCTCCCGCTGAAGTGAAAGCTTTTCTGCGAGGAGATTCTGCTGTGCTATTGTTTGGGACCTTAGGTGTTCGAGCTCTGGTTTGAGAACGGCAAGTTCACGGGCCAGTGAGAGCTTCTCCGTGAGGAGTTTGGTAGAGTCAGATGACATGGTGTTCAAGTTGTTCAGCTCGGCTCTGTAGTGGTCGATGTCACGTAGCCGACTCTTCAGATCAGTTTGTGCACGCTGCAGGTCTGCTTCAGTCTGCACGAGGCTCTCCCGCAGTTCATCATGGCCGTCCTCGAGCTTCTCGATCTGTGCTTCGCTTTCGGCAAGCTGATCCTGAAGTGCATCATTCTCGTCTTCGAGTAAGAGTAGTTGTACCCGGAGGGCTCGCGCCCGTTCCTCCTCGTAGATGCGCTCGGATTGCCGCAATGCGCGCTCGTAAGTGTGCTCCAATTGGGTGGTCTTAAGGGACTGGCATATCTCCGCCGGAGTCATATTCTCCAATACTGCTATATCCATTGCCATCTCGTAAGGTGTGATGGAGTGCGAGTTGTGAGGAGGAAGCTGGCTTCCCATTCGCATGTTTATTTCTTGGTCCCAAAGTATGCTAGTGTCAGGCTTGGCGTCGGTGAAAAGTAGCGCCGTTTAGTGCCAAGTGACATTCTTGAGCTCCGAAAAGACCACGAATGCTTCATGTCTAAACGCAAGGCACTGCAGAGCACAACTGTCATACATTCTCAAAATGAAGCTGGCCGGCCCTCTTGTCATTTCGCTACTCTCCTGCAGTGCTTTCGCCGCTAAGAAACCCGTAGCCTCCACGTTCGAAACCTACCACGCCCGGGCGGTCGCCTCGACTCCAATATTAATTGACGATCAAGGCTACGAGCAGGTGACTTCTGCACCACGGGACTACTCTGTTGCAGTACTCTTGACAGCACTCGAAGATAAGTTTGGCTGCAAGCTTTGCCGGGATTTCCACTCAGAATGGAGCGTCATTGCACAGAGCTGGCAGAAGGGGGACAAAAAAGGAGAATCGAGGACTCTCTTCGCTACGATAGATTTTAGCAGGGGAAGAGCGACATTCATGAAGGTATGATAAACCTGACTTTAGTTTGAGGTTTGAATTCATGCTCACCCAACATGCAGCATCAAATACAAACCGCTCCAGTCCTACTCCTATACCTTCCCACCGTTGGGCCCAATGCAAAATCAGACTCGCAGCCTCTACGCTATGATTTCTACGGCGAGGTATCCGCGGAGCAGGTATATGACTGGATAACCCGGCAGCTACCACCTGGCCCTCAGCCGCCTCTTGTACGGCCGATCAATTACACCAAAATTGTGGTGGTCATCACGACTCTGCTGGGCTTCGTCACTTTTATGACTGTTGTCTATCCATATATTCTTCCTATCATACAAAACCGCAATCTCTGGGTTGCCATCAGCCTGGTGGCTGTTCTCTTGTTCACGAGCGGGCACATGTTCAACCATATTCGCAAGGTCCCATACGTGTCTGGCGATGGTCGAGGTGGCATTAGCTACTTCGCCGGGGGCTTCTCAAACCAGTTTGGCATGGAGACACAGATCGTTGCAGCTATGTGTTAGTTTATATCTTCCCCACGTCCAAACACGTCCGTGCGATCGGCTGACTATCCTCTCCAGATGCTGTGTTATCTTTCGCGACCATCGCGCTTGCCATACAGGTACCGCGAATACGGGATCCAAAAGCCCAGCAAATTGCTGTATTTATCTGGAGTTCGGTCACCTTGGGGATGTACAGCTTTCTGCTGAGCGTGTTCAAAGTCAAGAACGGGGGTTATCCCTTCTGGTTACCCCCATTCTAGGCTCACAATATATCTTGCTGCTAGCTACCAAATAGACGAACAATGTGCCAAAGCCTCCCCTACTGGCCATTAAGCAGCGCTATTCCCTGACTGGTGTTGTACTAGTAGCTTCATGGTTTCATATTCTTTGGTGCTGTGAATACCCATTTCAGTGGTCTCCGAATCGGATGGGTACCTAACTTGCGGACAACACTCTTCAAGATCTTCTTGACTGATGCATATGGCCTCAATCCAAAGCTTTCTAGACTTCACGGCAAATCTTAAACGATGCAGAACGGCTTTGAAGTTTGTCGTAACTCGCAGGCGGCATCCATTGCATAAGATGTCATCTGTGACGTTGGAATCTCTTCATGTGTAGGATAAGGCCTCATATCTGAGAGGCCTTGAAAGCCGATCATGGCTGATCCAACATTAGATTTCGTCCCCCCTCCTGCCGAGTAACAGCTGCAGGAGCCTTATTGAGTCGGATTCGAGAAGCCGTGCGTAGATGTATTTCCTGGGCTTCTTGGGCATCTCGATGTGCTGCGGAGCTGGACTTTATGATTCTGATAGGATCGCAATTTACGTGATCAGTGCGTTATTAACCTCAAGACTGGGCTTTGGACAGTCGCCAGTTGTGCGAGTAGTAATCTGAGAGCTTCAAGCTGGAGGCAGCTACAGTGGTGGTCCGCTCTTTATGGAGACGAGTCAGAAATGGCCAAAAGCTAGTTAGGCATTCAGTTATAGAAGTCGAATATTCAAACAATCATTTGGATGTGGCATGTCGATGTGATGGATGGATTGAAATTCACAGTACGCTAGAAAGTTCATGACCTTATTATCTGACTTCCCAATCCTGCTTGACTAACAAAACATGGATGCTCTCAATGTTTTACATCAGAAGTAGACCCCTCCATGGCCTTGGTTCCATCGAACTCGACCTTTTCGACTTCCCGAAGGTCACCTTTCTCGACATCATCGGGAGGAGTCACTGAATCGTTTCGAAGGCCGACATCACTCTCTCCGATTTTGTCAGCTGTATCCCGGTATACCGGTACAAAGTTCACGCAAATGGCATCTAGATATATATCAGTACTAGCCTTGCAAACCGGTCGAGCCCTCAAAACACTTACAAGACCACGCGGCGATGAAGAAGCAGACAGGAACGACCATGGCAAACGCTGTTGAGTTGTGAAGGTCAGCAGTCTTCCCTAGCAGAGGCGGCACACACCTAGCTCCACGTCAGTGCACTGCCAGCAGCTTTCCTCGGACGGCATACTCACGCTCCACCAGAGACACCCGCAACGATCCAGCCAGCTCCTCTCTTTGTATGTCTTCCAAGCCCACGGATACCCAGCGCAACAATAGTTGGGAAACAGACCGACTCGAAGAAGAGCGTTAACATCAACATCGCCAGCCCAGTGTTCTGCCGCTGCGTGATGGAGGCTGAATTGAAGATCAAGACGCAAGTAATATATGCGAGAAAGACATATCGCGGCTTTACGAACCTCATCAGGAACGAACCAGTGAATCGTCCTACAGCGAAGCAGCTTTGAGCTCCCGCCAGGAACTTCGCTCCAAGGGCGGAGGAAGTGTTGCTTCGGGTCTCAGTGATATAGTTGATAAAATACCCGGCTATGGCGACCTGGGCACCAGTGTAGCAGAATTGTGCGAAGGCCGCATGGAATAAGGTATATTGCTTCCAAAAAGGTTTGTCGGCTCGATCGCTGTGTGTGCCTTGAACTTGACGCTCCATGTCTGCATCTGTGACTTCTGCTATAGGCGAGACATAGAAGACAGCTGCAAGGCAGAAGACGAAGATCGCGATTCCCAAATACACCCACTGGACATTCTTGAGCGACTGTAAATTGTCTCCAGTATTTTTGAAGAACGCATACGAGCCCAGTACAGGCCCCATGACTGTGCCGATCGCATTGAAAGCCTGCGCAAAGTTGATGCGAAGCTCCGCATAGCGAGGTGGACCGCAGACGGTAATGTAAGGGTTTGCGGCAGACTCGAGCGAGCCTAACCCACTGCCAATGATGAAGGTTGCGCCACAGAAGCCGCCAAATGAACGCTTCAGAGCAGCGGGCCACATCATGAGGGCACCGATGCCATACAGGCAGAGCCCAAACATGAAGACGGCCTTGTAGCCGAAGTGGCGGAGGATCCAGTTGGCATATCCGAGGGATGCCAGCGGGTAAGCGCCAAAGTAGGCGGCTTGGAGACCTGATGACCGTGCTCGGGAGATGCCTAGGAGGGTCTGGAAGTGTTTGTTCAAAGTGTCGAGGAGACCATATGCAAGGCCCTGCAAGAGAAGAATCAACAGTAAGGAAGAGCTCTTGGACGCTTAGTACTTGCTCAACTTACCCATAGAAAGAAAAGCATGGTGACCAGACACACGGGAAGCAGTGCTTCTCGCATTGAAAGCTCGGAAGCTTTTGTAACTTGATCATCTCGAGTCCTGAGTGAGTGCTTTCGGAAGATTGCGCTCTTCTTCCCTTTTGACCTTTCTTTCTCAGCCATCTTCACCTCTGAGGCAGAGCCTAGTTAGCTCAATCAAATTTAATCAGTATCTTATCCCCTCGAAGTAGCAGAATTTCCTGCTTGATTGGAATATGCAGCACAGATGGGCAATGGGGCTAGCCTTCGGAAAAAGTCGTCATCTTATCCTGAGAGGCCCGGAGACCCATACCAAGAGAATCGTCATGACTTGGAGACAATCCTTCCAGAAAGGTTGCATGATCATCACTGTGCAACGCTTCAACGGCGGAGAACTAAAAACCCGGGCGCCATGTGCTGTTGACGTCGGCCAACGTCTTCAAGTGTGGGGAAGGAGGGATTGTGTGGAGGAGGGTTGATCTCGTACCCAAGATCGACGGTGACGGCAATTCAATCTTGGAAGACCTCGGGCCAATAGCATCCGAAGCATACACCTCTGATCACTGCTCAATGCTCGTTGAAGACGAGTTAGGTCCTGTTTTATCTGTGTCTTCGATGCAGAAGAGTGAAAATTGGCCATTCAAACAGTTTTGCTAACGTGGTTCTTGGGATACCCATTCTGTTAAACTGAAGGCCATCCAAAGTTTTCATAGATTTTCAAGAGTGAACTCTTCCGACAAAGCAATCCATTCAGCGTCAGTTAGGCGGTGATTGTGCGGCTATGCAGTTGGCAACGTCAAAGAAAAGGGAAATCGCCGGATAGAAAGCTGTCGGCCAACTCCTCTCCGCATCCGCATGGTCGGATCTCCAGATCTCAAGTTTTGAATGGATCGTACGTACTGTACATATGCAGCTAACGCCATTTCGATTTGCAGGGTTTCCGTGAGCCCACTTCCGGTACCTTAGAAAATGTGCCACAACATACTTACGGCGTTGTACGTCAGGCTGCTCCAACTTTGTCTCTTTTGGTCCCATTGTCGACCGATAATCTCGCCCACCTCAGTTTCCGTCGCCAGCTTTCCTGCAGTCATAACTACTAGAGCAGCGCCACCAAGGTGGTATTCCGGGCGGGATAGATCCGATGGCTTTGATGCTGTACATTTCCATTTTATGGCGGCGCACGACTTTGCCAAAGGGTTTGAGAGCCACACCCGAATCCTAATATCCTCTCCGTCAAGGGATCCAAGATCGATACCATACAGCAAGTCGGCCCAACGCTGGGTGCTCTAGACCCTCGAAATCTCGCTCGGATATGGATGATGTATATATCAGCATTCGAGCACGATGACGTCTATAACACTATGCCGTCCCTAACCTTCTAATTCCTCTGGGCGGGCCTTATGGACGGTCCATCCACTCTTGGCTTCTCCAAGGCCTTCATAGGTTTTCAGACTCCATCCAGCTCATCCGCGATCTTCTCAGATGGCGAAACACTGGGCGCGCTGAAAGGATTCTTCCTAGGTCTGGATCCCGCGCTCTCTGCGGTCGGCGAGAGCCAGGATGGTCGGATGATCCAGGGGCTCAGAGATTTCATATATGCTCCGCATCCGCTTTACGACAGAGTTGGGGCATGGGATCCAAATTATGAGCAGTTCACGCGGCATAGAGTACGGATTACCGAGCGGGTGCCGACAGTCGCTGGGCACTCTCTGTTCTGGCCAACTCACAATCGCCATGTTGGGCAATGTTCGGATTCGGCACGTCCAGGCGACATTATCTGCCATATCTATGGCGGTGAAAGCCCGATGATTTTGAGACCCACTGGTTCGCCTCAGCATTATCAGTTGGTTGGGCCATGCTACATTACTCACGAGGAGTGGTTCAGACGGCGGGTAGCTGGCACTGACGAGCAGTCCCGGAGGTATCCCAAATACAAGGATCTGGATGGGACTGCGGAAATCTTCCATCTGGTCTAAAATACCTTCTTGCCAAAGGATATTTGACGAAGGAGGTACTGGTGGAAATGTCGAGCACTCACGACTGCGAGAACGACATCCTCCTGAAAAGGCTCCATCTCTGCTTTAGGTCTGCTTGCAAGGTATAGACTACTGCGAGAAGCAGCAAGCAGACTGGTGTGTGGGGAGCAGATATCGTCATGGTGACGGCCCGCTCTTATTGATGCTGATGAACAAAATCCGACATGTTAGCAGTGGATGAAGGATCTGTGCGTTCAGAATTCAACAAGGCTTATAAGCGCCTCCAAAGGGCGATATGGGAATGCAAATCAAAGCCACATCGCTTGAAAGTCAACAAACGAGTGATAGATTCATCACCCAAATCATGCGTCAGCTTCCATTCACGAGGAAACAGATGAGTGCGAGTCTTCGAAGGTGAAAGCAAATACGTATCATTATTAGACGTTGATCTGAGCATGACAAGAGACCTGTCACGCCGTTTGGAGGACGCAGACTCCAATTCAATATATGTGCTCGAACTCATTCGCTCCAGCATTAGCCATGTGTGGGCCCCTTCCTTTCTAGATCTCTATCAAATGAGATCGTATTCGTAAACATCATGTGTGTGTCAAGAAATTCTGCATGCCTCCGGAGTGCTATGAGAATGTTCGTTGTCACTCAAATGAGCACACCATCTCAGATCTAGCCGCCTCCGACGCTTTTCGGTCCGCTCTGAATCGGCAGCGCCATATCTCCCTGGCTTTCTCTTGCCAGGTAAGCAATCGTATCAAGCGCGAACTCTGGAACTGTCGCAATGAGCTCCTTGTATGATGGAAAGTTCAGCATCCCCACTCCCCACGGCTTGGCCGTCTTCTTGATCAAAGTCTCGCGTAGCTCCCGCACTTCTCGGTCTAGCGGCATTGCATACAGCTCTGGTACAGCATCTTGCAGCTCCTCATCGATCCTGCTGATTTCGCTTAGCTCGATCGGCTCGAGGGCGAGCATGGCGAGTCGCGGAATCTTAAACTTGATGGCCATTTTGAACACTAAGGCGTAGAAGTGGTAGGGATGGAGCTCACGGTCAGAGTTGGTCCAATCCAGGTCGCTGGTGTAGACGTAGCGTAGTAGGGCTTGGATGACTTGTGGGTCTTCATCTTCGATCGCAATTGTAATCGGTTGCTTTTTGTGAAATTAGCGTCTTTGCCTACTCGGAGGGATACATCTCTTACACCAGGCTGAGTGTTGCTTTGTTCAGCTAGACACCGACCTCGGAAGTAGTCGCACTTTGATATTAGGATTTCTTTGTGTAGTCGCCAGGTGTGGTTCTTGCAGGTGACCGTGACGTCGCTCCAGTCCCCGGGGCTGTACAGGGTGGAGTCCATGTTTGCGGACGTGTTGGCTTGTGGCTGCTCTTTAGACTTTTTAACGGTTTGGATGTCGCTACGCCGTCCAAACTTCATTTTCTCGATCATGCTCGGAGATCGCTCTGGTGGTAGTCTCTCTGAAGACATGTTGACGTCGCTGAATGGAAGGTGACTTTTAATGTGGACTGTCACACCTTACAAGGATTCAGCACGCAGGAACACCGGCCAAAATGAGTTGGATTTGCTTCTCGAAACCAGGTTTTCCCTGTCAGTGCGAAAGCATGAGCAAACAAGGGGTGCTTATTATCGCAAATACTAAATTGACGGCATTTTCGCAAGTTCCTTGGACGTTTACAACGGAACGCAACAATTTTCGTACTGGAGCTCCGCACAAGTAGCTCGCCAAATCCATAAAGCTAAAAGAAGGCTTCTAGATGGCTGGGAGGACTCCATCGCTGGCGTGTCGTGCATCTCAACGGGGTTTTGCATGTGAAACAGAGCCAACGGGGTGGCTGGCGTCGGAAATCCTAGCGACGAGATCCGGCCGGGCGTGCCAGGGCTTGTTCCTGAAAACCGTAACACGTTTCTATTGCCGGATGGAGCCCCGCTCAAGGTGCTATTGTTAAGTCCATAGATGACAGTACACGATGCATTTGAGTGCTATATCGAACGCTTTGTCATTGTCGTGTACCTATAGGGCCGGAATATATATCCCCGCCAGCGATATGAATTTGAGTACCTCACTTTCGCCACGAACTGGTTGGATCAGACTCTTTGACAGCAATCCTCCGTTTTAGAGTTTATACCGACTCCAATCCCTGAATCTATCGTCTTTAATACCTCTAGCATGTTCGGCTCAGGAGCTTCCAGCTCCAACTTAAATCTCCAACTGCGTCCGTTCTTTCTTGCCAGACTCATATTCACCTCTTGGGCCTGAAAGATTCGACACTCCGCTACAGTGTCTTTAAAATCCGATACCACTCTGTTTTCGGCCTCTTCCAGCCATTTGTCAACCTCTTCCTGCAGTTCAGTCCACCAGGTCTCGAAGTCCGTCCTAGTTTCAACCTTGCTGCAAAAGAGTACCTTTGTGTCACATGCACTATGCTCCTGCAAGACTCTCGCGGCTTTATGACGCCAGTCGGCAGTGCCTCTTCCAGCAAATATCCCTTTTCGCTTTGAAGTTGACCGGTGTAAGTGAAGAAGGCGGGTTCTGAATTTGATATACTTTTCAGCATATTTTGCGTAGCATTGAGCGACTTGGTAGCCGCCGCACATTCAATATCACCGATTTTGGTAGGAGTAGAGTTCAGCTGTGCCCTGACAAGGATCAGCCTCTCCAACAAGCACCTGAAGCCTTTTAGAGGATGCGAAAGCAACAGATGTGGACTCCTGTCGGATTGTCAAGGCGCCTTGAAAGGATTGCGGTGCGCTCTCGGCGAGTGTGGCTGGAGAGGTGGCGATATGAGAGACTCGAGAGGGTTGTGGGCGTGTGCTGGTTCGAGGAACTGCGGCTTGTCGTAGTCGATAGAATGCATTACGACTCGGGAAAGTGTCAAGTTTCTGTTAAGTGGAGGTGCGCCGTCGCCATAATATAGGAGAGGTAGAACTTGAAAGGAAGTGGATGTAGAGGAGGCAGTCACGCGGATGCGGGCTGCGGAAAGAGAATCTTACGAGTGAATAAATTGTATTCATGCTCATATCCCTGGCAGAATGTGTTCAATGACGGCAGTCAAGACACCATTGCCATTACAGCAAACATTCCAATGTCACTCCTCTGCCGAAGCACGATACGTATATGAGCTTCTCGAGAACAGGAGCTATATCTTCAAACATCGTAATTGGTCTTCACACCAAAATCTTTGCAAGCGGGGCATCCATGCTGGTATTTGCTCGTTGACTGATTCTTCAAGTAGTATCTAGTAGTGACCGTAAGTGGATGAGTTCCGAGGTCATGTGAAAGTCCCTGCGGCGAAAGAGGTGCAAAATGGGCATCATATCGACAGAAGCTGTCGGAAATTGTAGTCGAAGGACGAAAAGAGCGAGTATGCTTCTAGCACTAGTGATGAGAAATTCTCGTGGAGAAGCGTCATGCCCTGCAGAATTCCACTTTTCCTTAACCGCAACTCCACCCTAAGACAAGAAGTCTGCGTTCATTGAATGCTATTGAGGAGTCAGCAGCCCGGCTTCAGGATAGGAAATGTGTGTGTACCGTTCGATGAGGTGGACGCCAGACGCTGTTTCTACCACACCACTCATTTCGCCAGGCTTGAGCGCAAAAGCCGCATCTTCAAACTCTTTTTGCATCTCTTTCCTGCCAAAGAACCCCAGGTCTCCCCTCTTGCGAGCACTACTGCAGTCTGATTCCGATACTGCCAGGTCACCCAGCGTGGTTTGTCCAGACCTGATCTGCTGCTCATATCCTTTAATGATCTCGGTTGCCTCCTCCAAAGACCTCGTAATCTGTGGTTCCCTCCAGCTACTTGGCTTTCTGCTTTTGTTGTGCTTGACGAGTAGGTGGGCAGCTCTGATCTTGCCCTCCGGAACAGTTGCGCCATCCGTCCTTGTACTCGCAGAGCTGTGGTTTTGTGCCATGTACGTCTTGAGGGTCTCGGTGTCTGTGCCTTCCGGAGGATCCCATCTTGATTCCCGTGACTTGGAATTGAAGTAGTATGGGAGATTCTTCGAGTTCGAATGGCGCACCTCCCAATCGCTAGGGAGGCCGGTTTCGCTCTTCAGACGGATCAATAAACGCTGGATATATCAAGTATGACACACTCACCATTGTTCAAGCACGAATATTGAATATGTGATAGTGAGACCGAGTGAGGGCTGGTATTGGGAAAGGGGTGTAAACAGACAAGAGGGGGGCAAGTTGGGTTAATCAGCGGCTGGAAAGTCCCGTCCATAAGGTTGAAATTCAAACCGCCGAGGTCAGTTATTGTCAACACACATTCGCCGCAGGCCAGTTTATGACTCGATTTTGAAATCATTCACGCGTTCTGCCTACATTAATTCTATTCCAACTCCTCTACTCAACAACATCGGTAGCACTCCTAACACCCTATTTACCCGAAACACAAAGAGCCGCCAGCAGCTCACTCACGAATAACTACTTTCAACGGCATTTCCCTCCCACGTCTCTCACAGTCTCCGCCTATCCACGTATCATTCAACCTCAACAGAGATGTCTACAGCGGCATCCCCAGCCCCAAGTGAGGGCGACAGCAAGCGAGGCGAGGTTACGTATCGTTTCTGTCAAGATTGGTTAGTGCTTCCACTACTGTTCGACCTCCTAAGGAATTTCACTAACGCGACGTGTAGTTCAAACCTCCTCTATCCTAAAGAAGATCGCGCAACCTCACAACTCCTTTTCGTGTGCAAGGCATGCCACGCCACCCAACTTTTCGATAGTGCTTGCACCTACCGCCACCACCTCGGCTCCACTGTTACAGAAACTGCTGGCGTCACGACGGATGTTGCAAATGATCCAACTGTGCGTGATGAATCTCTTATGTTGCCCTGTTTCTGTACCATGTGCGGAGATCAAATCAGGTGCGGAGGATGCGGAGGGTTAGCACTGGAGGAGTCAGATGTGTCTCATATATCCAGTCAAGAAGGGCGAGATGGAGACCGGCCCTGATTATTTTCCGCAGCGAAGCCGTTTTAATTGAGCTTTGACCGACTGACCTTTTGTCACCAATCAGCTTCCTCGAGCGGTCAAGAGGTGTCCAAGATGCCGGGAGACCGACGCGGTTTACTTCCAGTCGCAACAACGAGCAGCCGACACTGGAATGGTAAGATCCGCTTGCTGAGCTTGTTGTATGCCTCTGACATTCTGCAGAAACTTTATTACGTCTGCACTTCGTGCAATCATGTCTATACTGTCGTTTGAGCGTGGCGCCAGCGGATTTTTTTTAACGTGCAACGAAGCGCATGCACCATACTAGGGAATGGATATCACTTAGCGCTTGGCGACTGGCGTTTGGGCAGGATAACTCCTTTGGAAGAAAAATCTACGAGAGTCTTTCTGTTGACCCCCTATTGTTTAGAAGGATGACGGGCCATAGCACTTTTGCAACGATGTAAACCACGATCTGCTGGCTCAGCACAATTGTTCATAGAGCGAAATATTTCTTTTTCAGCTTTTATACATGTAGTGGTGCAAGTGACAATATTTTGGACCATTGTCGGTCGCGTAGCTCTGCACCGACAACGCCTGGAATTTCCAAGTCAGCTTGGAAGTACCCTCAAGGAAATGTCACCTTACTTGTTAATCTGGTCCCTATCGGTTCCCCAGTCTTGTTGATGAGCACGCAAGCATTGTCGTCGAATCTGATCAGACTGCCATCTTTTCTTTGTATCTCCTTCTTTGCCCTCACCACCACGGCGTGCCTAATGTCTCCTCTTCGCACTTTGTTGGTGATGCCCAATCCAGACGAGCCTGGCCCGGACTCGGCGCCGAATGACCTCTGCTTTTGCACAACGACAATGATACGGTCGCCTGTATAGTTGCTGAGCCTCACATTCTGCAGAGTGAGGACTGAACCTGCTGACCTATTCTTGCGTGCTTTACCTTCTTCCGCATTACCGCCACGCACTCGACAATGGCTGCTCCGGAGTTGTCGATGCAATTAAGCATCGTCTGCAATGGAGGTCAGTTTTCGAACTGTGCATCAGGATGGCAAAGGTCAATGTACCTTCAATTGTATCATCGTGGCAACATCCTTGATATGCAATACCCTAGCGAGGTTAGATGCTAAGGGTCGAAAAATGCGATGCAAGAAATCGCGAAAGCTTGGCTTTAATCCCTGGCTAGCTCGTTCGTGCGAAGTCCGTATGTGCTCCTTTCTTGACTCGCTCCCCTTTGGCGCGTAGCTGAGCCTTCAGGTAACCCACAGAACACCAGTCCCCGCAACTTGGGCGCAGGTGTTCGGTCCACATATGTTTGACATATCTAATGTAATTGTCTGCTTATTGTTTCCTTTCATTCATGTTTCCGGTCTTCGCCACCAGTGCATGCGCGGCCCGCCATCGCCAGTCTTTACCCTTCCATCCCTTGAGATAGCGCGACTGCTACTCCTAAATTCCTGTTACCTTAGACGACCCACCTTCGTTGCGAAGACCTCAAGCTTTCCGCTCGAGTTTGCTAGCTATCAGTCACTATGCCTCGAAAGGCGGAGGTGGAAGATGGAGACAAAAAGAACCGTTTGACACTGGCGCAACTTGCCGCGTACGACGATGTTTCTACCGACGTTATGATCGACCAGGTCAGTACTTCTGCACACTGAACTCTCTAGCACTTTACAGTACTCTGGTCAAAGCTGAACGTGAGGCAGGCGTACTGGCTCGACTTTCGAGAAGCTATCCGAAAAAACCGAGGCAATAAGTACTTCTCCGTGCGCATACAGGACGAAGCAGTCGCAAAGATCCTGCTGCACCAGCTCATTGACGGAAAAGACATGGCCGGGGCAGAGAAGTCTCTACTCGGTCTGCCTGGTGTGAAGAGATATCTCAGCAGTTTGCGTACATCCGGTGAAAAGGAGCAGTTTCGCCGACACTTTCGAAAATACATCAATATGTACATGACAGATTGTCCGTTCGAAGTATCCACTACCAATCGCTATACTATCACCTCTTACGAAGCAGCGATCACCGCCAGGAGACGTATCAAGGAAGGGGAGACGATCAAATACTTAACGGGAACACTCGTGCCCCTTACAGCGGAGGAGTCAAATGACCTGGACCTTACCCAACGTAACTTCAGCATAGTCGTTTCGAGTCGCCGGAAGAATGGGTCCATCTTTCTTGGCCCAGCTCGGTTTGCAAACCACGACTGTGATGCCAACGGACGTCTGGTTCCTACTGGAAACGATGGCATGGAAGTAAGGGCTATGAAGAACATTGAGGTCGGAGAAGAGATCACAGTCACATATGGAGCAGATTATTTCGGGCCCAATAACGAGGACTGCCTCTGTTACAGCTGTGAAAGGAGCGCCAAAAACGGCTGGACTTCTGCAGCTGCTTTCGGGCTTCCTAGAAGTGAAGCTTCCACTCCGGCCGTCGGAGAAGAAAGCCAACTGCATCCAACTGCGAAGAAGCGCAAATTCGGCTCTGACGTCGGCTCGGACACGTCATCAGCCCCTTCACCTTCGCCGAAGAAGAAGAAAATAGACCACCTTCCATCACGGCTTCGTCAGCAAATGACCCCGCCTCCGCTCTCTGCATCGCAGGTTATAGAGTCACAATCTTCTGATTCAGTGTTGCAAACAACAATTGATACTTCATGCACAGAAACAGAGTCATCCACGGTGTTGCAAGGCGTTGGCAGCGTTCAGCCTGGGCGCTTGACCAGACCTTCGCAGAGAAGACGGTCTGGCCTTTATCAAGAGATTTCAGAGCCAGATTTAGTGAAAGTTGAGCGCAAAGATGTATCAATCACCCCAATGACCTCACCTGATGATGGCCAACGTTCACGAAGAAGGCAAAGGTTGGTGGACAAGCTTACTGCATCTTCACCGGCTGAAGAAACCGACGCCGCTATGCCGCAGTCGTGTAAATCGGCTCGATCTTCGAGCCCAGAAGCCTCAGGCAGCAGATCGCGGTCTCCAGCTCAGACCACGGATGCCACCTCATTTTCAGACGGACCAGTGACGATCAAACTCGAATCTACAGAGGTCACCAGATTCGAAAGCAACGAGGACACCATTGTTGTAAGTACCAAACAGCCAACCGTTACCCAAACGCCTGCAACGAACGACCATCCGGACTCCTTCTCAGTGCTCTCACCGCTTACCGAACTTTCTGACTCACACTTTCCCTCCGAACCTGCTCCACCCAAGCCGCAAACAGCTACAACCGTTCAGACTACCAAAGTCTCTAAAATTTCTACCTCTAGTGACGCTGTCCTTCCTTCCGTTGAAACCTTAACCACAACTCATCTTTCCGTCCGCAATGTCTCAGACACAATCCGTATTCCTGGAGACTACATCCTGACCCCCAAACTTATCGCGCAGCCACATGACCGCTGGGTCCGCTGCCGTACCTGCTCTGGCTGTTTCATACAAGGTAACGGCTACCAGACACGGCGTGAGTGTCCGCGCTGCGAGCGGCATAGCAAGCTTTACGGTTTCTCATGGCCTAAGACAGATCCCGATCCGAGGAAGCTGGCAGAAAAGAAGGGCAAAGGTTCGCCGGAAAAAGGTGGACGGAAAGGCCGATCTGGCAAGGGAAGTTGGCAGGTTGGTGGGGGAGACCCAGAAGAGCGGGTTATGGACCACAGACTCGTGCACCGGTTCGTGTTCCCAGAAGAAGAAAAAGAGATCACAAGAAGAGGACTATTGAAGGATGCGCAACGCGCAAGAGCGAATAGCACTGAGACACCAGAGAGGGGCAATGGATTTAGTGGGTTGGGGTTAAGTATAGGCGGCCAGGGCAGTGAGAGTATGGGCAGGGACAACGAGAGCTCGACCCCAGATGATGGGAGAAGAAAGAGCAAGCGGTTCATCACGGGAGACTATATACGATGCTGATATTTTCTCATGATGAGAGCATTGCTTTTGTTGCATTTCCGGCATAGGTCATGGCAGAGTTACAAGTGTATCTTACTAGCGCGGAGTTCCATGCGGTGTTTTTTTGGTAGTTTGGTCTATGATGCTCATAAAAGGGCATCGGCACGTTCACGGCGGGTTTGATGTGCCTCAAAATCTCGGTTGGGCAATGTAATTTTCCTAGTCTCAGGAGCACTTTTGCAGTGGCTTCCCACCACGACCAGAAGCTCCATTCTCAATTTCGACTTGGCACACCAAAAGGGTACGGATCGTTTTCCTCCAAAAGCGACACAACATTCTCTCTTGCCCCCCTATGAGCGTAGCCTCTAGGCCCTTCCACCGGGATTTGTGTATCTAACTCGGCCAAGTCCATGAGTACGTCGATCGGCACGTTGTGGACCTCGGCCCATCGTAATAACTGCGCCGGGTCACCGTACAATCCATCCCAAAGCTCGTTCATGAACTTGTAATGGTGTCGTCGGAAGTCCACCTCGTCACGGAATAGGTGGCTTGATGCCGTAGTCAGAGCAGATGCGTATGGAAAGTAGGTTCCAGGGCCGCCGAGCCATTTGGCGTGGAAGCGGCGATCCACAGCTGGAGGAATCATAGTTGGGCCACCGTATTTTCTGAACTCTGTGTTGGAATCGATTTGTGGTTAGCAATGCAGAATAGTCTTTGGTGCTTGAGGGAATAGTTGGGAGGCTACTTGGAGGAACATAGACGTCCTCAACGTTGGAAATGATGATGTGGTTCATGAAACAGTTGTCAAGACTTTGTGCAGCATACTTTTATGGAGCGCTCGGAAGTACTTGGACCGTTCCCATTTACCGTAGTACCTGTCATGGCGAGACCAAAAGTCGGGTGGTGTGGCGGCGAGGTGACGACGGCGGTTATAGCCGTTTTCAGAGGGCATGTGTAGCCATTCGAAGACCATGATGACCGTCTATCAAGGTTAGTACTGCTAGCTTAGGAAACTGCGACACAAACGGTCTGAATGCTTCTGAACACGTACCGAACGGGACAAGAGGGAGAGAAGAGATGGCTTTAGGAGCGTTCAGAAATAAGAATGGAGTATTAGAAAACGAAAATGCCGCCGTAGAAGAGAGGGAGAGAGAGAGAGATAAATAAGGGATCAGTCGCGTTTTCTACACCTACTCAAACAATCACGCTTATAGCAACAGTACAGCATTCACGGCACCGAAGAGCAGAAACGGAAACAGTGAGTAGGTGACAATCGATCGTTTTCAGCAGATGCTGCAGTTTACCAGAGCAAACAAAGTAATTTCTGTTCATGTCTCATCAAGTCTCGATTCAAGTTTCCTTTGCTTTGTCGGGCCTGCTTGTCGCAGTCGTACAAAGTTCTGCAGGTTGCGGCGGAGCAAGTCAAAGGTCTAGTCTGCGCGGGAAATTCGACACAAACACGGAAAGTAGACGCATATCCCAAACAGACAAACACGAGCTCCTCCAAAGTAATCCATCGTTGACATACTCGTAGAGAGTCGTTCGGACCAGATCATGCATCTATTGGCTCGTTCTTGACGAGCGGTTGGTCACCTGCAAGATGCATCGGACTGCCCATGAGGTCGAACTCTGCCTTGATGCCCATAACAGCTCGATTTGTGGCAGTGATGGCAGTGGCTGTTCTGTCAGCAAAGACAAAACTTGGAGTAGCTTTATCAAAACGCGGTGTGGGTGGAATCGAGGCAGCAGAAAGGTGCAAATCTGCAAGTGATACGGTCGCCATTGGTGGAGGAGACATGATAGATGCATTCGGAGCCGACATCGTGAGTGGTGTTGCAAAAGCCAGATTTGCAGCCGGCACAAGTTCGTATCCCGACATCGACTGCGTGAGATAGCCAGGTCGGCCAGTAGACTGGCTCGCAATTTCATCCGTGTCTGGCTCTCTTTTTACCCTCACAGCCGGCGGCTGTTCAATTCCCTTGCTGTCTTTCATAACCCCAGGCTCACTCTTCATACGACTGCCAGGCTCGGGCTTGATCCTCGCTTCCTCAGCTTCACTATCTTCGCCTTTCATGTCCTCTCCCTTGATATCACCGTCCGGCCCCCTCTTCAACCCTTTCCCTTTTGCGTTCTTGGTGTCCTTAGTGCCGTCCTTTTTGGGTCTGGGGTTGCGAGGTTGAGTGGGTATGCCTTCCATATGCTGCTTGAAGCGACTGAACCGCATTCGTGCTGCATGGCCATTAGTAATGTCGAGCCCTTCAGCAACAAGGTTCCAGTCTATGGCCTTTAGATCGAGTTGCTTCAGAATGGTATACAGGAATCGAGCAGTCTGACCATCCGGAGACAACGCTTTGGATCTTCGAAGGGACGCCATTTCACCAGCAAACACAATCCAGCTCAGTTCAACGTATTTGCGAGACAATACACCTGGATTAGAGTCTGATGGAGCTTTGCTGATGAAAAATGTGACTTTGGATGAGTGTGAGTGCAAGATAATGATCTGGGCGTGAAATATATGCTCTTGGCCATTTCTCTGAAAAGCAAGATGTCATCTGAGGTGCTGCAAAGTGAAGGCAATGCACATGCTTGTCAGCCAAAGGCAGCTGCATATCCTTTTGTTGTGGTGGTAACCAACTCTTTCTCCGGCCACAATTTGACGTCAACGCATGTCCCTAGATTGTTCCAGATGCCCAACCAAAGGGAAATCACGGCTTGCTCCCGATATACTTTGATTCCTTTCGATGCCCTGGCGCTGGACAATCAAACATCTATTTGCCTGACAAACCAAAGTCTTCACATGCAATCTATCATTCATAGTTTGCTTTCCGCGGGAAGAGCCCCGCTTATCATGAATTCATCTTCATTTGGCGGTTCATCTCCATACAGCACCATCTCTCTGCCACCTCTTGAAGTCCACCAGGCTACAGCAAGTGCAGCTCGCTCAACATCCATCTCTCCACTACTCAATGACTCCCAGAACCGCGCTTGGCAATGCCGTTGCATAGATGAATCCTTGACTTGAGCCACAAGCTCTGCAGTCAATGGCAGCCATTCCTCTAGGACTGGCAAATCTAGAAAGCACAGACTGTCAATAATTGCCATGGCTAGCACCGCTTGTTCCGAGAGTGGTGGACCTTCGCTATCGGTACGAGCTTCAGGTAACAGACTTGGAGAGGCTTTCACGGCGCGATCGTAGACGATATCTAGGAGGACCGACTGCAATAACGGCTCTGACTCTGAAAGTGATGAGGGAGGGGCAGTAACTCGAATGACCGTTTTGAAAGCAATGCGAAATTGGCGAGAAGACAAATTTGCAGGGAACCCCTCCAGGAGAGCGCCGATATAAAAAGGCAGGTACTTTTTGGCAAGCTCAGTACTCTGTGGAGCTGCAAGAACAGTAAGTATGAGGCTGTGCCCGGCTTCAAACATTTCCAGCAAGTTTTTGCTACCGCCACTAGACAGATATGGCAGAGCAGCTGCTATGAGCAGCTGGTCATTGACTTCGGGTGACAATACGAGAGTGAAATGTTCCGCCGTGTTGAAAAAGAACAGATCAAGACATCGTTCCAAAGGGTGTTGAGGTATCCGGCCAAATTCTGCAGGTTGGGTGCTCCTCAAGAAGCTTTCGACATTTTGGGGGTATTGTGAAAGGACATCGATGGCAGTGAAGTTGACAAAGATGTACTGAGAATTGGATGTTTGTCCAAGCCGCGTGGAGATGAAGTAAAGGTTACGCAGAGTGTGTAGACACTGCATCGCGATAAAGGGAGCGCTGGCATTTGTTGACAAGAAAGGGTCATAGAGCAGCCTGCCCAGAGCCGCTCTGAGGACAATGACAATGGCGAAGAACGACATCCTTAAAATCTGCCACAGCACTGGGAGTGTTGTCTTCAAGGTCTCCGCATCAAAGCGCTCTGCCTCCTCTTGGGTGTCAATCCCCGAAAGTTTGTTCTGTCGCCATGACAATGTCAAAGTCCTTGCAAATTCCGCAACTCGATCGAGCGTTGCAGTTATGAGGGTGGCATCCTTTACATTCTCAATTGAATGCGCAACCAGCCGTGCTAAGGGCCCGAGAGATTTGACCATTAACCTTGACTGGATCTGCTTCACTTGGCCGAACGTCTTCGAGTTCCCAGGCCATCTTAATCGCTTAGCATCTGTTTGGCGAATGTCAGAGTCGATCAGACCCAGCCAGTATCCGTGTTCTAACCCTTCCACCGAAAAAAAAGCGGAATCCACAAGTAGTGGGAGGAGTTTATCGTAGTCCAGCTGTGATCTGTGATGGTCTGCCAATAGTTCGAAAGTGTAGTTGAGCGCAAGCACCACGCAATGCCCTTCCACAGGCTTATGGACTCCAATCTTATCGAACGCAAGGTTGGCAGCCAGAACAAGAGCTGATTCCAATCGTGCCCTAAGTTGGGAGGAGACATCTTGTTTGCCTATGCCCAGGAGCAATCCGCCAATGAGTAGCAGGTGTCTCCATCGTGGAGATTGGTCGTCTGCGCCCTTGACTACTGCCGTTATCCAAGCTTCTTGTGACAGTTGTGTCCTGTCATGGACGTGGCCATTGGCGATTTGTAAGGTAGCCGAGTAGAAAGCACCAAAGATGTCCCTGCATTCAGCTAGGTCCCTGACATGATCCCAGATCGCAGGTGCTGTGAGAAGGTGCGAGGCGAGTAGTGTAATGTTCAAGGGATTCGACAGCGTCGACAGAAGACTTGTCGCCGAGGGGAGCAGTCTAATGGGCGTTAGGAACTGGTAAATGTGTTTGGGGGCGTGAATGGTACCTAGACGCGTCCCCATACTGGGATGGGGTCCGCAGCGAGCGCAGAAGCTTCACGAGCGACCGGTCCATGCACGCAATTATGTCTTATGAAAGCAGGCCGGGTCGACAAAGTTCGTTGAAGCGCATGCCAAGGCATCAGATGATGGACCGAGGTCAAAGCCGGATTGAGCCTAGCGCCAGAGATGGGCTTCAACAGCTTTTGCTTTGGCCATGTTCTTCGTCACTTACCTAACCATCCATCTAATGACCGTCATAAGGACACGGATTTCGAGTCCTAAGCTGCTATTGGGAATCTCCTTTCCACGGCCAATCATTGCTATCCAGTTGCGGAGAATGGAGAAGACCCTAGCTGACTGAACAAAAGCGCTGCAGCCTAGTTATTTATGCTGGCAGTCTTTCATAGTACGCAACATCACACACCAGAGATAGTAGTACGAGCACCTCCCGCACCTCATTTCTGCTCATTCGGTCAGCGATAGACCGTACTTTCTCGATTGTTCCTTTACGTCCACATACAGCGTTTTCTCCTTCCTTTCCGATTTCGTGACGCTCCGCAGTTCGCCTCACTACTGAATGACCCGTTCCATGAGCTTATCTAACCACGACATCGATTTCGCATGTCCAGAATATGCTCATCACGCGGCTCTAGCTTTCGGCTGTGAAGAGTGACTGGGGAGATCGTCAGGTGGTCATTCAATGGGTCTCTCGCAAGAGTAAGGTATCGTACGAATCGCTTGTTCAGCAGACGCCAAATACCACAACCATGAGGCTCTTTCTCCCTTCAGAAGTGGAAGTGCCGGTTGAAATTCTCTATGGAATATTGCACAACCTGAGCCAGCGCAATCTGAAACGCGTACGCTTAGTCTGTGTCGAGCTTGGAGCCATAGCTCGCCCATTACTCTTCAAGAGCATTTCAGTATCCCCAGTGGTTGTTGAGGTAGACCGATTCCTCAACATCATTCGAGATTCAGAGTTGAGCCGAGCAGTGGAAGAGCTAGTTTACAGAGAAATACATGTCAACAAAGGGGAAACAAGCTGGATATCCAGCCCGGAGGAAGACCCCTACGAAAACGTAATCCATCGCCATTACCAAGGTGAGACGGAAGGTGAGACGGAAGGTGAGACGGAAGATGAGACGGAAGAGGAGACGGAAGAGGAGGCTGAAGTAACCACGAGGCGCGAGAGGATCCACGACATACTCGGTCAGATTCGCCAGGAGTACGAAGATCAGGAGGCTAGTGCGAAGTCTGGTTATGATTTCGACGCTTTAGTGGAAGGGTTATTGGCAATGCGCAACCTCAAAAGAATTATCACCAAAGATTCACGTCCTTCAGGTATTAGCACTGACTCTGCGTTCGAGCCGCCCTCGCTCGGCGCACTTCAAGGTTATTTTCCAGCGACAGACTCCAGTCTTCGCTTATCGACTTACGCAGAACCGTCGGAATCGCCAGATCACGGATTCCTAACCATTCTAAGAGCTTTGGCTGCAACAGGAGCTGAGATTGACATGTTAGTCACGGAGCGTACAACGGGTCTGCTGAAGCAAGGTATTTCGCTTCTAAAGTTTTCTAAGAAAGCGCTATTCCATCAAGAATATGTGAGTTCCCCTACGACAAGTGATCCCTGTTGGTCGCTCCTATTAATTGAGGATGATCGGTGCCCTCCGAATTCCTTTTCTTAGTGTCTTACCAATGCGCCCTATCTGAGAATCACCGCTAACTATACGACGTATATAGGTGCGAGGTTTTGGCCAACTACGCAAGATTAGTCTTTGCGTGGACGATGACTGGAGAAACGATCCGACTGGTTCGAAGGTGCAAGACACTGCATTATCAGCATGCATCCAAGCTGCAACAAATCTGGAACATCTCGAGCTCTCTGTAACTCATAAAAATATGCTTGGGAGCTGTCTTCCGCTTCACTGTCTGTTACCAAGCACAGCGCTTCACAATCTACATACCCTCGTTTTGGAGGGGATCTACGCCACAGCAAGGGAGATAACCACATTTTTGGTACCACAGGCAGCCAGCCTACGGCACTTGACCCTCTGCAATGTCCAGCTTCTTGCAGATGATCTGTGGGAGCACGTGCTTGCTGTACTACGTAACCGCACGGCCTTCCATCTAGACTCCTTCGTCTTGAAGAGTCTCGAAGATGCCGACGTCCGCCAGCATCAAGAAATCGGGGAAGTTGCAGCCCGGATACCGGACGAGGAGGTTCTCCGGTTCGTAAACGAGGGAGGAATCAATCCATTCGCAAAACGGGACTGGAGGCTAGAACCGCCAGATTCCGATTTCGATGCCACTTCAGACGTATCGGATGTCTCGGACGTTTCAGTTTGGAGGGAAGGTTGCAGGGACGATTCTAGTGATGTTGATGAAGATCCTGACGGCCCAGAGTTCAACTCTGATTATGACACTGAACCTGACGTCGACTCTGAAGGGTTGTCCGATGATTCTGATGTCGATGAGTAGTAGAAGTCGCACATTGCAGCATCAGAATAAAGATTGCAAACCTTGACTGAGGAACTGCGTCATCGAACGTAAAGTCGGAGATTCTTCGCCCTGCCCATACTAGCTCTATAGTCCTGATTTTCCTTATCTGAAGTTCCTCAAAGCCACAGTACTATCTTATCAGATCTGCCCACGTGAGCACGTCTGATGCACGGAAAACGAAAGTGGTCAAAGCTGGCCAACTGAGTACCGCTGGCTCCACACGCCGCACACCGCGAATCAAGGTAAATCCTATTTCTGTGGTCCACACACGAGGCTATGAACGTTCTACGAAGTGTGATGCAGCTCAGTCTCAATACGAACGATGCCTCAAATATGGTGTAGTCTGTCCGGCTACCCGAAGCTAACTCACTCGTATTCTGCGCCGACGCAGAAAGCGTCGATCAGCCGGCGGCTAAAAAGCAGGAGAAGCAACCGGAAAGGTCAAGGAAGCCTCATGCATCATCCTACGTTTAGAGGCCGCTTGAACCGATTCTTCAGAAGCTTCAAATGGCGATCAATCTTCTGCAACAAGACAATTACCAAGGCCCAGCGGACGTGGCATTCACCCCCCCTTTAGATTTATCGCAAGGGAACCACAAAGGCCGCTTGTAAGTATATCGGCCAACTCCTTTCCGGCACAGGGGAGATCCATCCTTGCGAGCCGGCGCTAAGAGTTCTCACTGTCGTCTTTTGGATACAAGTAAAGGGTTTTACTTGGAGTCGGACTCGGTTGGTTTGGTAATGGGTTCTCGACTGGACGGCCATCAAAGGGGTCAGCCAGCCATAATAAAGGAAGAGACCGGCCGCAATGAAGTCTGTTGTACTGGAGTCCTCGAAGAGATTACCGCTTGGCGTATGGAATGACACGGCACGAGCTGGTCTTCCAGCCATAAGGGCAAGATCCACGAGGTCATCTGGGCCAAATCTGACTGGTCCAACGTTGGACAGGATCAGATGATGCGCGCGATTTTTATTGTCCGGACAGGATAAGAGGCAACAGGGCTCAATGGTGTCAATTAGTGAATGAACACGCTTATCTGTGATTTCGTGTGAGCCTTTGCTAGCCGAAAACAACATTTGCCGCGGGCCACGGAAAAGAAGTACACATATTTAGAGCAAACATGCTCATTGAACACTCGAATGCAAACTACGGAAGCACGTCGGCGAAATCTCCGGCTTTATCCATTGGCGCAATACCCTAATTAGGGAAGCTCCGAGGATCTACTGTGGTAGACGTGGGGTTGGAGAAATTGGAGGCCTAAAACGGCACTTGCGAAGCCACCAATTCAACGACACTTGTAGGATCATAGACGAATCTGGGACGGCCGTTGTTTAACTCCGCAGTTTGTTGGTAGGACAATTGTCAGATGCCAATGGTGCCGTGGTCTCCACATGGTCGATTTTTGCCAACATCGTCCAGGGGTTGGATGCCAACAGTCCTAATGAGTAGCTTTTTCTTGTGCATTCTGGATAGTAGGTCTTGTGATATCACCGCAATCAGGTCGCTATGTAGATAAAGCGGATTCCGCACTTTCTGTAGACGAACACCCTTGGTATCCAATCTCCCCTGGCCAGAAGACCTTCCGCATGATTCTGCAATAGCCAGGCTGGTAGATGTACCGACCTTGACACTCCGACTCCCTTTTCCCCCAAACTCCCCCACCAATTCCATCACGACGGTAAAAATGGCCCACCTCAACAACTTCACCCGCCACCCCAACTGGTGGAAGAACGCGACATGCTACCAGATCTGGCCGGCCAGCTATAAAGACTCCAACGGCGACGGCGTCGGCGACATCCCCGGCATCATCAGCACGCTCGACTACCTCGCCGACCTCGGCATCGACATCATCTGGGTCTCGCCCATGTACGACTCGCCGCAGCACGACATGGGCTACGACATCCGCAACTACGAGGATGTGTTGGCCAAGTTCGGCACGCTGGCGGACATGGAGACGCTGATCGCCGAGGTGCACCGGCGCGGCATGAAGCTCATCCTGGACCTCGTCATCAACCACACGAGCGACGAGCACCCGTGGTTCCTCGAGTCTAAGTCTAGCAGGGACAATCCGAAGCACGACTGGTATATCTGGCGCGATCCGAAGTATGACGCCGACGGCAAGCGGCAGCCGCCGAGTAATTGGCGTGCGATCTTTGGGGGCAGTGCGTGGGAGTATGTGCCGGAGAGAGATCAGTATTATCTGCATCTGTTTGTGCGGCAGCAGCCCGATCTGAACTGGGAGAATGAGGCGACGAGGCGGGCCATCTACAAGAGTGCGATTGAGTTCTGGCTCGACAAGGGCATTGACGGCTTTAGGGTCGATACGGTGAATTTCTATTCCAAGGATACGACTTTCCCGGATGCGGAGGTGAAGTTGAAGGGGGAGCCGTGGCAGCCGGCTTTTCAGTATTTCCACAATGGGCCCAAGATGCATGGGTGGCTGAAGGAGCAGAGGAGGGAGGTGTTGGACAAGTATGGCGATGTGGTGATGGTGGGGGAGTTGCCGGGGACGCAGGCGGATGAGGTGTTGAGATATGTTTCGGCAGAGGCCAGGGAGTTGGACATGGTGTTTGATTTCGATATTGTGGCCTTGGGTGGAAGGCATTCGCTCAAGCCGCATCAGATTTACAAACACAAGCTGACGGAGATGAAATCGGCGTTTATGAAGACTCAGGGGCTCTTGACAGGGACCGATGCGTGGACGACTGTCTTCGTCGAGAATCATGACCAGGGAAGGAGTCTGTCGAGGTTTGCGACGGACGACCCCAAATATCGGGTCCAAGCAGCGAAGATGTTTGCCGTTATGCTTGGGACCCTTTCGGGGACGTTGTTCCTGTACCAGGGTCAGGAAATTGGAATGGTAAATTTCTCGAAGGATTGGGGGCCGGAGGAGCTCAGAGACGTTGCCGGCTTGAACTACTGGAAAGAGATAAACGAGATGTACCCTGGAGATGAGAAGATGAAGAAAGCAGCAATGGAGGGTATTCAAAAGGTAGGACGAGACAATTCAAGAACGCCTGTGCACTGGAATGCGGGGCCGCACGCAGGCTTCAGTACGGTGAAACCATGGATACGGGTAAACGACACCTACAAGGAGATTAATGTTGAGGCGCAACAGAAGGATCCGGACAGTGTGCTCGCGTTTTGGAAGAAGATGCTGAAACTAAGGAAACAGCGCGCTGACGTTCTAGTGCACGGCAACTTCGAGGTGCAGGATTATGAGAACTTATCGACGTTCACATACGTTAAGGAGAAGGATGGCAAGAAGGTCTTGGTGGCTTTGAACTTCACAAATGAGGAGCAGCCTGTGTATGTTCCCAAAACACTTGCGAAGAACAAGTTGGAGCTGCTGGTGGGGAGCGTTGATAGGCCTGTTGAAAGGCTGGCTCCTTGGGAAGGACGAGCGTATATCGTGCAATAGCGTAGACTTCAGCTTAGATTGACTCATACATGCCCAAGAAAGTTTGATTGGCGTAAGTAGCAATAATCTTCCACGGTCGTGCACCATATCCAGGGTTAAGTATTCGTTCATGCCGTTAATAGCGGGATCCTAGCGATATTTCACATGATCAAGCTCAGAGCCTGTTGCCCTTTGATGGCAGTTGCTATGTGCCAAGGCAAAATGCAGTCCACGGGATCAATCATCCCTCTGGTCCTAGCCAACGTCACCAGATCTTTATACTGGCTCAATATCTCCTTCAATAGATCTTGGCGTTCAGACGGCGAAGAGATAGCCGTGTGAATAATGTTCACTTCTATTGCGACAACGGTGTCTGGATCCGATGTACCCCTTCGTTTGAGCATATAGCCACTGGCCAGTGCTGGACGAGCTTCGAAGATTTTCGCCTGATTGATGCCGTGAGACAGTATCACAGACCAGATACCCTCTAAGGGGTCGGAAAGGGAAAGGTCTGTCTCGGCGTTAGGATCGAAGTTGTGTTCAGGGGGGGTGGGCGCATTCAATGCACCGCCACCAGGTGTGGGTGTCGCCATTGTAGTTTGATCTGGAGACGTTGTACTCGCTTGCGGTGTCGAGACAGGGGTACCATACAGTCCCGACGGTTGTTGAGCCACGACACCGTGAACTTGCTTTGCTATGTTAACTGGAAGTCGAAGTGACAACGACGGCTCGCAGTCGATTGAGAGAAGCACCAACGTGTGTTGGGAAGAGCGTCCTGTAGCGACATCCTGATTGGCCAGGACAACCCAATCGTTGGTTTCTGAAGCAGTTAGTCGCCCTTCCTTGGCAACAATGAGCCGCCACCTTGTGCGAATCTTCTGCATGAGGTCAACGGAGATCTCCCACAGCTCTTTGATGACTTCGGAAATAGAGCGAGAGTTCCCTGACCCTCTTTGTCGAAGACTGTAAGACATAGTGAGTGTAGAGTGTCCCAAGCTGTCTGTCCAAGCGGCAGTGATCCAACGGTTATCCTTGCTCTGAGAGTAGGCCAAATGCAAACATCTGCCGTTCTTCTCGAACGGCGACTGTGCGGTGATAGCGACGTCGAACTCAAGCTGTTTACTTTCGCGCTCAGCTAAAACAATAGCAGATCCACAACATGCTATATCGTCGCCAAGATTAGCCGGCGGACATCGATTGTAAACTTCAATAGCGAGCATAAGATACTCGCTTTGAGCAGGTGTTGCCAATGTATCTGGCAGCGCCACGAAGGACATCGGAATTAATTGCAACGCGAGTTCGTTAGGTTGCTTCTTCCCGCATGTTTTCCCATACGCCGACCAGAGTGCCATAAACCCTTCGAAAATCATCAGAAGTTGAGGATCGGAGTCATTTGGTACTACCATGTAAATCATGATGTTGTCATCCCCAGCTGATAATCGGGAAAGTGCTGTGCCCACACGCTCACAGGTCTGCGATAGATCTGGAAGTGAGTTGTCGGCAGCAGACCATGCCACAAGTCCGTCGTTGGTGGTTCCCGCGATCCTACCGATTTTATGATCGCCAAGATAGCAATTCTCGTAAGTTTCTCCAAGACGGTCAATGAAGACACGGCAGCCATCTGCGATGTTGCTGCCATGAGGATGAATACACAGGGCAGTAATGTTCTTCTGGCCACTGGCAGGCTGCAGTCCAAGCGCGTCCCAGAACGGAAGGATCGTCGATAAAGCCGTCAGAGGCTTCCCCTCTCTGTAGATGCTTATATAGCTTTCGCCGAGCTTCGAAATTTTCTCTCCGTCGTCGTTTTCCGCGGAGGACACGTATGCCAATTGTTGCAAGTTGACGTGCTCAGCTGTTCCATAGGTCTCACTGAGTTCCTTGGATATATCGCAGTCAAGAAGCGGCCCGTCTTCGGCCTTCGGCATCGAGAACATGCCATGCTGCAATGAGGACTGCGTCAATTGGTCCACCAGAATCTGTGCCATGAAAATGTCGTTTGTGCTGTTGGTCAGCATTAATGCAGATTCGGGGTTTGGCCGTTCGTAGACTGGCGAAGTAGCTTTCACGTCGTCAATCCGCAGGTGTTCAAGAAGCTGGTCGAATTCGCCACGGATCTCCTGCTCCGTTTGTGGCTCAACACCAGCTTCCGGATGCTCTGGAAACGCAGGCGCGTATTTAGTCCATTCCCTACTCGCATCTGCAGAAGGCGTAATTGGCTCGTTCAGATTTGACAATAAGTCACTACTATCAAAATCAGAATGATCAGCGGACGAAACTGATTCAGATCGTGTCGCGTCAACCATCATTTCGTCGTTTGTTCCGTCAAACGTAACCGTCCGCATTTTAGAACTCGAATCGAATTGAGGAAGTCCGATTTTTGGTATTTCGCCACCCACGATCAGCTTTGGCCCCTCCTTGATATCGGCAAAGTCGTCATTTCCGAACCAAAATCGTCCATTCGCACTATACTTGGTGTCGGAGAGCTGCCTCCCCTGTCCTACATGCACAACATCAACAAAGCTCTCCCTATTCGTTCCACATTCCGATCTAGCAGAGCATTTGGCATGTGCTTTGGACGAGTAGTGTCCCAAGTGGATGGAATCTGCAACAGCATGCCTGACGTCTGACCTGGTTAGAGGTTGCCGTTGGCAAAACATAGTAGATGCCAGTGAGTCCACGTTATGGTCCTTGCTGTGTGAATGATTTTCCTCGGATTTTGGACTGTCAAGGTCCACTTTTTGGTCGCTACTGAGGCTAGGATGCGCGATGTGATTAACGTCTTGTTCGATATCATGTGGGTCTTGTACGATTGCAGACGGATCAGTATCCGCCTGTACATTGGAAGAGAGTTGGGCGCTACCGAATTGCCCAGTATTGAGGCTGTGGCTGTTTCCTACATCGTCAGGTATTTCCGGCGTCAACTCGTCTGTCACAATTTCCAGACCTGGCTCGTCAAAGAAATCCCAGTTTGGCTCGTCTGCGATGCCGGACGGACCAAAAGTCTCAACAGGGATATCTCCAAAAAGGTCTTCATCGTATTGGCCAGTCCCGATCGTTAAGTCGCCCTGTTGTGCATCCTCTGCATCCTGCATGTCTTCATCATCATGCCTCTGGCTTGCTTCTGGCAATTGCTGATTCTGATCAGCGGGCGTTGCGATAACTCCATCCATCGAAGACATGCCGGGTGTCACCTGGGATACCGGTCCATCGGGAGGAGTAGGATAAATGTGCTGGCTCATTGAAACATCTCCGATTGGATGACGGTGGAAGGTAGGCGGGCTAGTAAATAGGGAATTTTGGAGAAAGGCATCGGGTTCCGTTTGTTGGCTACTAAGCTCTTCCATAGCAAGGCCTTTGTTCTTTCGTTCTTCTAGACTCTTAGCCCTAGCTTCGGCTCCTAGAAACCAATCTTCCGCGAACGAAAGAGGGTCGTCCATTCCATTTTCTTCTTCGTTGAACGCAGGTGTAGCTGGCTGAGCGTCCGCTAAGTCAAAGCATAACGATGCCGGCCAGCGAAAAGATTGCCACGTCGTGGACTGTTCAGGGGGTGCAGCTTCGGGTGATCCGGCTGCTACGGGCGATTGGACAACTGTTCGTACCGGCAATTCGACGTCAAGCCATATCTCTTGGGCCGAAGATTGTAGCTCGATTCCTTGGTTCGCCAGCCAATTCTCGACCATGGCCTCCCATATCTCTCGCTTTCTTGACTCAAGTGGAAGCGGGCTCTGGTTATTCGAGGCTTCTATGTTTGGCGGTAGTCGGGCTTGCGCCTCTGGTGCAGAAGAAGCTCGTCTGTGTACGCGTCTTGCGGTTCGACCGGATGGGGCAAGCACGAGCGTGCAGTCTGATTTTACACCAAATCCGTCAAGCTGATCTGGACACTCAACCTGCCGGTCATTGTTGCCGTATTTTGGCTGCGATAGGTGAATAGACCTGCGCTGTCGGAACCAGAGTAGCAAGTGGCCACTTGTTAAGAGCTGCATGTCCATGTCAAGGAGACGGAATGCGTTTTCCTCGCTGGGTTCGATCCAGTAACGTTGTGGGGTTTCTTCTGCATCACTCTTTGCAATGAATGTTGCTATACCACAGGGGATAAGTCCTTTGGAGTTGACGACAACAGATCGGATCGACGGAGTTAGAGCCGACATGAACAGTCGATATAGCCTTCTATTTTCGAGGTGCAACATATCCGAAGCTCTTGCAGCCTTTTTTTCCGATATGGTGCAAGCATTACTTCTAAGTACTGCACCCAGTCGGCTGACGATGGTTTTGGCATCCCGTTGAATGTCGGCTCTCCTGAAGAAAGTGAAAAGCTCTTGCTTTACCGTGTCAGATGACACAAGAATGCCGAGTTTTCGGATTTCGTGTTCCACTTTTCTGAGTCGAACTGTAGATGGACCTTGTGCCTGCACAAAGTTTGGAGACGCACTCCCCTTCGTGCCATCGGTCGCCAAATTCGTCGCAACGCAAACAGCATATGCAATATCCGTGAAATCATTCTAGATACGATATAAGTCAATCTGAGGACAGAAGCACTAGCAACAAATACTTACAAGGACATAGAAATTCGTCAGGGCATTACCGGGAAAATCCATTAATGGGACAGGCCTCGATGTAGTCGAGGCGGGATTGTGACAAGGAAATGCGACGAAGAGACAGATGAAGCGCAAGCTTTCCGCCTATCCGGTTTCATTTCTGACAACAGGAGGTCGCCAGGAGTCCAATTCGGGAGTACTAACGCTGGACAATGGCAGCTAGCATAGTCGGAAAGGGGGCCAGAAGAACACCAAAGTCATAAGGAACTCACACAAGTTAGAGCCAAAAAAGGGTGTATATGATTCGGTGTGACGAAGTAGCTTAAGATGAAAACAAGGCCTCGAGCAGGACACGTGGAGGGAAGTCCCGCGCTCCGGCAGGGCTCCGGCGGGGAGGGACTAGTTAGGCGTTGAGCCCTGCAACTGTGGAAAATCCACTGCGAAATCTTGGCATGAATTTTCGCTGTGGTCGATTGATTCATGGATATTACTTAGGCCTGGTGAAAGATGACTCCACTTCTCTTCCTGCACAGGTGCCCCAATTTCAAAAATCGGTGACCAACAGCCTAGGGTCTCCTTCTGCAGGATGAAACTGTCCAATAGCTCCTCGGTTCCCGTCTACACCGTTTCAGGGTCCTCGTCTCACTCAATACCAGAGCCGTCGCAAAAGGGCCGGAAGCGAAAACATGACCCAGAATATGCAAACCGGGTGGAACTGCTCCAAGACTTCGAGTTCGAAGAGGCTAGTCAGTGTGTCAGAGTTAGCGAAGACGGCGACTGGGTAATGAGTACAGGTACAGCATCGACCAACTTCCCTGCTCCTCGAAAGCGCGCGCTTATCATACGCTCAAAAGGTGCGGTATTGACTACCTAAGCAGGTACATACAAGCCACAAATACATACACACTACCTGCCGAACCTCTCCCTATCATGGGCGCGACATACAGACACTCTGAACAAGACGTTCCTGATACTGTCGTCCGACTACTCTAAAACTGCCCACCTTCAGGAGGATCGATCGATAGAATTTCACACGCCGCAGGGCTGCCATTACTCTTTACGAATACCTCGGTATGGTCGAGATCTTGCCTACAATAGATCCGCAGCAGAACTACTGGTGCCTGCGGTCGGCGTCAACGCAAATGGCGTCGGGGAGGTCTTCAGGATAAATCTCGAGCAGGGGCGCTTCATGCGCGAGTACGAGGTGGATGTTGGTGGAGATGACTTGACATCACTGGGGGGGGGAGCTCTGCAAGGAGGAATCAATACAGGCAGCGTCAATACTGCAGCCGTTGCCGAGAGCAGTCACAACCTGATGGCTTTTGGCACTTCCCTTGGTACAGTTGAATACTGGGACTCAAGATCAAGAGCTCGGGTTGCGACCCTGGTGATACCTCAGGATCAAGCCAGCCGGCCCCAAGTGACTGCGCTCGACTTCCATCGGTCAGGAATCACCACTGCTGTCGGAACCTCTGATGGCCTGATCTACCTTTACGACCTTCGCTCGCCAATACCCACGCTTAAGAAAGATCACGGATATGGTTACCCTGTGCAAACATTACAATTCCTGACGTCTTCAACGAGTACGCGAGCCCAAGTGTCAGAGCCAAAAGTACTATCGGCAGACAAACGTATACTGAAGATCTGGGACGAACGAAGTGGTACGCCATGGACGTCGGTCGAGCCTGTTGTTGACATCAACTGTGTAGCTTGGTGTAAGGACAGCGGGATGTTCCTGACAGCGAATGAAGGAAGACAACAGCATGCGTTCTTCATACCACAGCTTGGGCCTGCTCCAAGATGGTGTTCGTTCCTCGACAACGTTGTGGAGGAAATGGCAGATGATCCAAACGATCAAAACGCGTATTCGGCTCGCAGGACGGGGGAGGTCTACGATAACCACAAATTTTTGACTCTGCCTCAACTCAGAAATCTCAATCTGGATCATCTGGTTGGGAAGACAAATCTTCTACGACCATACATGCATGGCTACTTCGTGGCGCAGCGTCTATATGAAGAGGCCAGGCTGATAGCCAATCCGACCACATGGGAAGAAGAGCGCGCCAAGCGTGTTAAGGAGAAGGTTGATAAGGAAAGAGAGAGTAGGATCAGAGGGAAGAAGAAGGTTACAGCAAAGGTGAATAGAAAGATGGCGGAGAAGATCTTGGAAAGAGAAGAGAAGAACGAAAGGCGCAGGGCTCAGAGAGTTTTGGCTCAAGGTGGCGACGAAAAGGTCGAAGTTACTGCAGATATTACTGTCGAGGCAGCCGAAAAAGAGAAGGGCTTGCTGGCCGACTCGAGGTTCGCAAGACTGTTCCAGGATGAGGATTACGCTGTGGATGAGACCTCAAGAGAGTTCCTCTCGCTGAACCCAAGCACAAAGGCAGCACCAGCGTCAAATCTGGATCACGAGAAGGGTCTCACGGCCGTGGAAGAAGAGGCCATAGATGAAGTTCCCGGGTCGGATTCCGACGAGGACAGCGACTCTGCTGAAGAGCTGACATATGGTAAATCTTCGGACAAGATATCCTCCACGGATTACAAACGCAAGCCACAGTCGAAGAAGAGTAAGAAGCAAATGCAGATGCAGGTATCATCATCGCGAGGCACAAGGCCGGCTCGAGACAGGTCATTTGCGTCACGCGCCGAGGCATTCAGACCTAAAGAGAGAAGTCGTAGGAGCGGTGGCGTCGTTGGCGAAAAAATTGTCACGTTCGAGCCTCAAAGTGGCAGAAAGAAGAGTCAAATCCCAGCCGACGGGCCACTGCGTGGCAGCAGTTATTCATCAAAAGAGAGGCGCAGTGCTTCAGGCAACACATTCAGAAGAATGTGATGGATATTGACATTCCTCGCCGCCACTTGTAATTCTAGCTTACGATTTGTAATTACCTATGATACCCAGCAAGTATTATCTATCTCCAACCACATTCTCGATTCGTTCGAATGATTCCTTTCGGTCTCCGGATGCGACTGCACAGATCGACCAAAGACCGTACCAACAAATCCTATATATGTCAGAACGACTACTTCTGAATGGCTAGCGAACATCCAGCGCATTCTAGCTTTACGCTAAAGTAGAGGATTTCAAAGCAATGGATTTCAAAGCAGATGGTGTGTCAATACAGAAGATTTAGGGCAAAGATCATTTCCGGAAAAAGGCGCATTAAACTGAAAACCATTTAAGAGAGTTGTTTAAAGATGGTGGTGGGCGGGGAGGTGGTTGAATAGATTACCTCTGAAGGACAGAATTACGAAAGTTCTTTACTCTGTCTACCCGCTATCAGCGCTTTTGCTGACCAGCAGTTCGACCACCTTGTCGTAGCCTCGGGCCGTAGCCGCCTGAAGCGCGTTCCCGTAGTATCCTCCTTGCGCGTTGACGTCGGCGCCCTTGCCGAGCAGCAGTTCGACCACCCTGTCGTGGCCTTCGGCCGCAGCCCCCTGAAGCGCATTCCCGTAGTATCCACCTCGCGCGTTGACGTCGGCGCCCTTGCCGAGCAGCAGTTCGACCACCCTGTCGTGGCCTCCGGCCGCAGCCCCCTGAAGCGCGTTCCCGCCGTATCCATCTTGCGCGTTGACGTCGGCG
>Ga0335072_10000965_pt1 | contig 49648 bp, 48 predicted proteins | sample Lox_Sample_21_FD_206725 | JGI IMG/M metagenome (GOLD analysis project Ga0335072, IMG submission 206725) | Soil microbial communities from Loxahatchee National Wildlife Refuge, Florida, United States - Lox_Sample_2.1 | ecosystem: Environmental > Terrestrial > Soil > Wetlands | place: USA...
AGAAACTAGAGTGTCATTTCTGCTATCTGAAAGATTCGGGCATATATGTACACGAAAGATGGTGCCTGGGCAACCAGCGCCACCCCCTTACCTATGTGGGGCGTAGATGGCTCTGGTATGGTCCCCCAACCAAGTATGGTATCTGTTTCACGTGACAGCTGCCGGGGACGATGAATGAAGATGCGGTCAGGTTGAGGATCTGGTTGGCATGGGGGTAGGCGGTGTCTGAGGGCCCGGAGAAGGGCGACGAGTTCCAGATGTCAATTAGGGCCCAGGTTTAGGGAGGACGTGTTTAGAATTGAAGAGGAGGAGGAGGAGGAGGAGGAGGAAAGCGGGAGTCGAGTGGGTGGAGTTGTGCTTCTTACCTTGTGCCGGGCTTCGACCTGGCCAATTACCGTGAGGGCACCTTTGGTGATGTTGGTTGAGCCTGCTGGACAAGGCTGGTTAAGAAGGCCATACTGGAAACCTCGATGATGTTTCAGAGGGCGAGGTATGATGTGGGTTTGGAGAAGCCATACTTGTATTTGCATGCCCCTGGCTTGAGACTGCTGGATGAAATGATACAACTGCAATGGTAAGTCTCTCGTAGTCTGTTGCACAAATCAATGTTGACATACCTGTCTTGAGAGATGCGGAGATGGAGAGCTTCATTGTCGTGGGTCTCAGTGATCCTCTAGTCGTTGTATAGAGAAGACTTTCCTGGCGTTGGACCATAGTTGGGATTACTTCGAGGATTGCTGGACGGACTTTGCCCGGGGGAATGGTGAGTAGACGGGTTGAGGCAAGGTCAGAGGAAAGAATTCATATTGACCGGTCCAAGGACAATTCTCTTTGCTCAGCAAATTGCTTGATTGTGATCTCATAAAGCTACTAATCGGCATTTATGTACAACAAAGCTGCCATTTGAGTCAGAGCCGCCGCCATATTCCTCATAGAAGATTTCCAGGACGCTGTAGTTCCCGAACTTGACACAGGGCTTGCCGCACTGTCCTTCGTTGTGCTGTTGCCAAAGCATGGTCTCCAAGCGTCGAAAGCTTGGGTGAATAAGTCGAAGCCAAGGTCGAAAGGTGCTGTGGTTGTCTGGTTCAGGCCCCGTCTTTTGATGAGATCTTGGGCGTGCACCTGGCCAGGATACACTTGCCCAAACACTCGATCATCCGGTGGCGGCTGGTTGCAGGTGGGAATTTCCGTTGTACTTTGCCTTACGAATGCGTTCGGGTTGATCTTTTGATCAGCCTGGACGCCCAGCGTCCTCCAGGGATCGACTTCACCGTTCGAGAACATCACGTTGGAGGGAGTCATCCTCCAGCCACCGTACTTCGAGATTATAGAGCTTACATTCGGCATAGCAGGTGCGTATGGAAAGATGTTCCGGCAGTAGTTGCGCTCTTCACTGGAGACATTGTTGAAGCGCGAAACGAGGTTGTTCGGGTTCGTCAGATTGGAGTCTTGGAAATACCCGAATTGGCTGCAGTACTGCCAAGTCCACGAAATGGTGTCCGATTGGCTGGGATATGTTGACGGAGTATAGGTGGAGTTGTCATTGAGCATTTTCGCATATGTAGCAGACAGTAGCGCGTTGAAGGCTGTTGATGCATTGTACGTTGCTGCTATACCGGCATCAGACGGATTTCCGTCGAAGCTATTCTCGAGCCAGTGTACAAATTGAGCCACATCGGGAGGCTCCGAGGAGGTGACGGTGCTGGGGAGGGCGCCGGAGGCAGCTGGATTATACCGCTCGATGTCATTGCAGAAAGGGAGTAATGCCACCGCGAAGCCGCTGCTCTGGTAATAATTTGTGCTCCACTCAATAGCGTAGTTGATAATCTGAGCCCACACCCAAGTCGTCATGTCGGCCTCAGAGGCTGGATAAGGCCCTGTGACGTTGTACAGGGTTACGTTCACAAGTGGGTTGAGCAAACCCAGTAGATAAACCGCGTGTCGAACTTGAGCGATCTCATCTTTGGTACCGTTGAGGAGGACGCCATCCGCGTAGTCAATGGCTGCGTGCATATCTGTAGAGCAATTGCAAGTCATTGACTGTTGCATTGGATTGAAATAGACCGACATATCGACCTGCGCCTCGACGGGAGCTGATGATGCCCAGCTGGCGAACCAGGTCTCGGGGTTACGCTCGCGGACCATTGCTGCTCGAATGCCTGGGTAACTTCCCCCGATAAAAACCCATGGCGCATTGTTTGGTGTGAGTGAGTGCCAGTGCCCTTGAAGATTCGCCGGCTTGAAGTTCTGAGCGAAGTATATGGTGTCTTCTAAGGCCTGTTCATTTGTCAAGTACTTATAGGCATCATGACCTTCGAGAGCGAGGCCAGAAATATTATCGACCTTGAAGGGCAAGCTTTTGCCATAAAATCGATGTTCCCACAGCACTGCGACTCCGTTGTACTTTCGGGCCAGAGCCATGGGCGCCGAGGGTCCTACATATTCGGCGAGAACCACGAGAACGGCGCCGTTTGACACTCCACTCTCGCCTCCATCGTAGAGGAAAATCGGGCCGCCTTCCTTGTAGTAGGTAGCATTCACCCAATATCGATTCTTGTAGGTGCGAAGATCTGATTGGTTGAAGTGATCAATTGGCATATCGATTGTGAACTCCGGAGGCATTACTGGTGACGCTGCAGCGGCCTGCTCAGCTTGCGCAAGTTCGTCGTGCGAGAGGCCATGCAATTTGGCATCGCCGAGCGACAGACACAGCAAAATTAGGAGGTTAAGAGCAAAGAAGTAACGCCAGCTTTGAGACGCGACCGAGGCACGCCAGGCCCGATTTTCAGGTGGAGTAGCCATGGCTTGAAGGTTTGGCTTGGGGATTGTCAGATACGGGTTCACGTATTGACCATCTGGGCTCTTTGTGGCCTTGACACCCTCCGTCGTACAATGCCATCATCACCCATCGCTGAAACAAATAACCTAAGAATAACCCAAGAGCAACCCCTGGAATTGCTTTACGCAGTAGTCATTGCAAAACTAACTAGTCCATTCTCATCCTAGGCCCTCACCACCGCAAACATTCGCTCTCATGTCCGAAAAAGCCTTGCTTTCAGTCACACTTTGAAGCTTTGCTGTTCTTTCTGAAGACACTTTTACGCCCCATGTGCCGCGGCGCCAGGAGTGTAGCATCACAAAGATTGATGTGCTCACTCCGCTGGAATGAGCAAGGCGTTCTCTTCTCTTCTGGGGTGGCTCATCCTCGGCAAACCTTACATCCAGTGCGGCTACTGAACCACGTCTCATGGAAATATCTAGCCGCTATGTCCTCCCAGGCAGTGAGAACCGATCTCATCAACACAGGGCTGCCTCGCGCTTGTTCTTTGGGAAATAGCAGTGAATTTCCTTTCATTCTGAGCACGGCCGGCTGGCAGATGACTAGCTTGACGTGATGCGGTAATGCTATATTGACAAAATGACGCCGGGGAAAGTAAAGAAAGAAATGGTACCCACGTTCGAAATATCTGCCTAGGATGAAGCATGGTGATGGGCTCCATCTAGGACAAAAGCTTCCCAAATGCGGCTTACTTCTCCTGCCAATGACCGTCGATCGGGGGAGTGAGATGAACACATCTTCTCCACACGAAACGCCATCGTAACGACTGATCTCGTAAAAGGGACCTCCTGCGTCTCGACCTCAACTTTGTACTACGCACTTACTGTGATGCCCGCCCCTCAGACGACACCAGCAGATTCATGCTCAATGGCCTGATGCATGACATCAGTCCTGTGCATTCCACTATTGCCAAGGTGGAGTTTCCTCTTCGCTGTGCCAATGCCCATGATTCCATTCGCCTGATCTTCGCCGAGCCATGCTTTCTTCGCCTCGCCCAGCACTCCTTTACCAACATAGTAAAAGAAATGCCCAACGATGATGAGTGTGAAGGCGATAGGGTATAGCCAATGAACGCGTAGATGGAAAACGTGAAGACCAATAATTACTCCCTGTTGCGTGTTAGTATCAACGCTAGAAATGCTTTCTCAGATTATGCCCTTACCCAGAAATTTCCCGTCAACAACGAGATATTGAAGAAGGCGGCACTCGCCAATCGGTACAGGATGGGAACCATTGTGTAAAAGAAAGTCAAAATGAGTGTGTAGCCAGTTAAATAGCCACCGACTTTGCTGTTCCAAGTCGCGGTCTGGAACTGATGACGGTCAAAGATTCCTGCCTGGGCACCACTGAAGTTCCGTCCTTAGCATGAGGTCTCCTCAGTCGGCCCAAAATGAACGAACTTACTTGATAATCATGCCCCAAAATCCCAACTGACCAACAACCTCATACAGCGGCCGTTCGCTGACAAGAAATTCCTCCGCGACATTGCTGAAGCCATAGAAGGTCGCCCCGGCGAGCGCGAACAAATCGCCCTTGAGTTGATTACCATTGGTAACATCTCCGCCATTTGCTCCGGTGATATGGTCGCTTGCAATAAGTAGACCAGTTCCACCCACGCAGACAAGGATGCCCCCGACTTGTGCCCAGTGGTAGCGAACCTTGAGGAAAAGGAACGAAACGGTAACGACAATGACGATAGCCCAGAAATTGATGAGCTGCGCGGAAAGGATGGTGGTGTAGCGATACGCGAGGACGGTGAAGTAGTTGCCCTCAACATCACAGAAGGATAGGATGATGTCTGCTAGGCCATTAGCATATTCCAATATCATTCGCGGTGGCTGAACCGACATTTCCAACCATCCTTCCAGACTATTTTCGTCCATTTCTTGAACCCATATTTGTAGAAAGTATATCCGGTATACATTATATTAAGTAAGACATAGTTGAATAGAGTCTGGAACGCCGGGATGGATGTGCCCTCAATGACCAGAAGTGTGGTCAACGTATTCGTGCCGGTGATGCAAATCGCGAGGATCTGACCAAGAGCGAGGATGAACCAGAAATCTTTTGTGAGTAGATATGCAACACGATCGCGCCATGTCTTCTGAGTGCGCTCGGCACCGAAGTCGAGTACTTCGGGCGGACCGTGATCAGGCGAGACTTGGCCAGAGGAACCCGCTTCGTCATAGGTCTCGATGCCAGTGGCCTTTGTGGCTATGACGGCAATCTCTTTGTTTTCGCTCATGGTGGAGATAGACAGATCGATGCTACTCAATGCGGTCTGGATAGCTGAGATGGAGCTTTCTGAAGATTAGTGAGCGCAAAACTCCTGAAGTCGCCCACTGTGTATTGGAGTATCGCTGAGGAAAGCGATGTGGTAAAAGGTAAAGATAGGAAAAGGGAGATGGGGATTTTGTAGCCATTGTGCAGTTCAGCTGCTGGCTAAGAGCACTCGATTGGCACGCCAAAGTGGGGTGCTGAAAATCTTTTTGATCGTTGATCGTTGGTGGGGTGTTTTCCCAGTTTAATCGTAGTCATCCACCCCCCGGCAAGAGCTTCCGGAATCTGGAGAAATATCGATGCCCTGCCAAGAGCCGGTGTAAACAATTGGTTGAGGGTAGGAAGCTATGGCAGGGGCCTGCTTTTACAAACGATTCGGTCTGATTACACATGCGAATAATCAGAAACGTTCACGAGATAGAATGGCAAAAGAATGTTGTCACTTCTGTAGTAGTTGAGGGGCCCGAAAGCCACAAGCACTTCCATTAAGCGCTGAGAGGGAGCTGCTGTCCTGTCCTCCTAGGTAATATGATACTGACAAATGCCCTGAAGTAGGTATATTTGGCCAAACCTGCCCGAACGTAGACGGGGGGAAATGCTTCTGCTAGGCTGATATACGCCACCAAGTAAAGGACGCCCTGAACCCTTGCTCTTGACGGTCCCACCCATTCGCCTCAACACCTAACATCTACACGGAAAAACAGTTGCCTCACTGCCCTGTACATCATGATCCACGTTTTCCGCTCGATGATTCTGCGGTAGTCTTTTTCGATTCGTCCTGCGTTGGAGGCGAGTTTTCTTCTGGTTTCGCGGCTGAGTGTGTAAGAGTGATGGCTATCTTCTTACCCTTTTTGCCTCCTTCACCCGCCTTTTTCTCTGCGGCTTCGGGCGGACTTGTGGACGCTGGAATAGAATCAGGGGCTTGTTTGGAGCGGAGGAAACCCTTTTTCCTCCTCAGCGAACCTATAGACGATAAGCTCGGCGCACTGGTATTGCTAGTGCTTGAATTTCGGCGTTTGGTGCCGGTTGATAGTTTCACTAACTCGTCGTCTTCCTCGTCTTCTTCTCTCCTGCGCTTCTCAGAGAGACGTTCTGGCGGCTGCTGCAGCTGCGATTCTGCTGCGGACTTGATCTCAGGTGACGGCTGTAATTTTTTCTCTGGCGGTGTGGTCGTCTTGCTCTCCGGACTCGAGTTTTCTTTCTCACTTTCTGGCGTCAGGGGCGTTTGCACGCCTCGTGCATCCATGCTTTCATCGTCATCGTCGTCCGGATAGTCTACCAGCGGCTTCGTCAAGGTGCTCGCATTCCCATTGGGCATTTCCGCTCTCAGCCTGCGCTGGTGCCAATGCATTCTCTCCGTGGCTTGCCTAAGTCGCTCATCGTTGGTCATTTCCTGGGGCGGTTCTCTTGGGTGCAAAGACTTCATGAGGCCATCCTCGTCCAACTCTTCATCGTCAGACGTGTTGAAATACTCCTCCTCCGCTGGGTCCATTTCTTTAAGTTCCTGGCCCCATCGTTGACCACCGTTCACATGGGTCCTGCCGTTGGGAGGTATATCCTCGTCTTGGCTAAAGAGTGTCTGGTCCATGTCGGGGTTGTAGCCTTGCATCTGCTCGTATCTGAGGATCAGATTTTGGAATGTGTCCACGAACGTGATGCCTTGCAGCTTTTCTCGATACGTTTGGACGACATGCAAAATGATGGCTTTGATGTTCTCCCGCTTAATAAACTCGAACAGATCCAGGCAAGCGGAGTTGAGGAGGTTGTCCCGCGGCATTGTCTCAATAACTATGTCGAGGATGAGGTCAAAGGTATTGTTTTGTGTGATCTGGTTGGCATAGAATTGGTCTTGCAGCGAAACACATGTCCGGAAGAACTTCAGCGCTGTAAGCTTGAGAGGCTTTTGCGGGACACTCAGCAGCTGAGCTACTCGTGGCGGTAAATTCTCTGATAGAACAAAGTGCCGACTCCGCAGAGAGTGCTGTCGGATGAAAAAGGTGAGGATCTCGACTAAATGTGAATGCAACGACACCTCCTGGTAAGTGAAATCCTGTAACGAATCTCTCGCCTCCAATGCTTTCAATGGTACAAACAGTTTCTTGCACGATCTGTCAAAATGATCTTGTGCAAACTGCTCCTTTGCGGCTTGTGTAGGAGTGATTTGGGGTGGCCGTGACAATTTTGACAAAAATTCTCCACCGGGTCTGCCACCCATTGAATCTTGCAGGGGCGCTTGTGGGTCGAGTAGAACTTTGATCGCATCTGCGAGTTGATTTTTCACGCCGAGATCGGTTTCAGCATGCAGTAGTTCGATAAGAGTGTCGGTGAGTGGGACCTTCTTCTCATGAACAGCTTGAAGCATGAATCCGCGCATCATTGTAGGATCGTGGTCGAGAAGCGCGACAAGTATGTCGATGCCGGTCGTTCGCATCGACGGGTTTGGATGCTTGACGGCGAATGTGATGACTTGAAACAGACCATGGGCTATGAAGTTCGAAAAGAGGTTCGCACGGGCTGGAGCTTGGAGGTTCTTTGCAATGGCTGCGCATTGGTGTAAGAAATGTACAGCGTCCTCCTTGCGCTTTGTGTCAGAGTTCTTGGCGTCAAAGACAGCGAATAGCTCCTTCAGGAAGGATGTGTTACTTTGCAGGTGTTGAACAATGTCGACCTGGTTGAAGAATATGAGGGAATTGAGGACCGAGAAGGTAGGATCGTCCAGTATCCGTGCAAGAACAACATCTTTCAAGTATTGTAATCGCCAGGTATGCCGAATCTTCTTTTTGATCACCGGGTCTTTGATCGGTACCACTTCTTTGTATCTGGAGTTGTCTGACAGATATTGGCGGTGGTTTGCTTTGTGGGTAGGGAAATCGGGATCGTACTCCAGCGCTCCAACAACCCCAAGAATAACGCTATCCGTTACCACATGCTCGATTATGGAATTGTCGTTCAGGAGTATCAATGCCTTCATGATGTTGCATAATCGGTGCAAATCTTGTAAGCTTTCCAGATCCTCTGCCGTATCCACCAACGGTATGAGCTTTGGTAAGTATTCTTCGCGAATGATGAATTTCACTAGCGCCTCCCGTCCTTGCTGGGTACTACTTGCGGCTCGGATGGTATGTTCGATATCTGGGAGGTTGCCGAGTTCAGGCGGTAGAAGAACGATAGGATTGGAGAAGGATTCCATAGCATCATCTGATAGCGCGTCATCTATCACACCTCTTGTCAGCCATTTTGGGGCTTCCAGCACCACAAATGTCTGAGCGCGACTCACCAGGGCCCAGAGCCATAAGCTGTTGCTGGACGTGGCTAACGAAATCCCTTTTTGGAGCCTATTAGCGACTTGACACAAGGTGAGGACAGTGGACATTCTCACCAGATGACCGCGCAGCCATCTGCTTCTTGGAAGCTCAATGCCATGTCGGTGCCATTTGTCTCCGTCCATACTATTAAGGTGTCTGCAACAGATGTCAAATTGGTTGTCCGCTATACAACGCGTATCTGGCGTCTGACCTTGTTGCTTCTGATATCCATCGTCCTTGACAATTTTTGTTTCCAGCAACATCCTCTCCGGTTGATCTTCTGACTCGACGTAAATACGTGGTTCATCCTGTTGGAAAAGGCAAGATTAGCGCAGCAGGTAGAAAGCGGGCAAACAGAGCAGGAAGCGCGCATCTCAAAGTGACGGGGTGATTTCCATCGCTGCTACGTGAGGGATGTTCTTACATTGACAATCTGCCCAGTGCAGAATCCGGTGCCTCTATCAAACCAGTCATTATCTCGTAATTCATAAACTTTGACTCTTTTCTTGTCGTTCGCAAGAGGCACCTGCAGGGCCATAGTAAGGGTAGCGAGCGTGGTCCTCCGGCATGAGATCTGAGCGTAACTTTTTGGCCACTGGAGCAGCTATGCTATCCCGTCCTGTTGTCGATCTTATTGTGTATGGCGTCACAGAGGGTGGTGGAGGCGCCGGTGGTGATTAGCCGCGCAAATTCTGCCGCCACGATCGCAACTGTCGTGGAAGAAAACCCGCGGCGCACGGCGAATGAGAGATCGATCTTTCAGGAAGTATTGAAAGGCGATGACGCCGCCGATATGTCTTGCACCAGCCTGATAGGATGACGTGCAGGAAGAGTGCGCTGGTGGTTTGAGGATCAGGGGTCTTGGAGGTTTCTGCTTGGGATGTCGCGATTGCGGCTTCGGTTGCCTTCGTTCAGCCGCAGTGCACACGAGACCCGAAACCACTATCTTGGGACCACCACAAGCCGCCCCCACTAACGCCGTATGACGAATGACCCTAGAATAGAAGCAACATATGAACGCTCCTGGTTTTGACACGGCCAAATCATCCTTACAGTCTACAAGCCTCATGCAGAGGTTTCTGCGGATGGGACAAGTCGCCCCCAACTTTGAGCTGCAGGCTGGCAGGCGCAAAATGACATCAGCGTCTCGGCCCTATGCTCTTCTGTTATTTGTCCCTGTCAAAGCACTAAGGGCCCGCTGCACCGCAAATCTTACGCAAGATCTCGTCGCTTAAGGAACGATCTCCATCATGTAACTTTTCCATTGCAGAACTATTCTCGCACAATCAAGTCACCTATTCCATCCTTGGATCCTTCCTCCTTTCCACTCATATAGTCAATGATTGAAAAAGGGCATCATCTGTATCTACTTAACACTGACTGCTGACACCTCCCAGTCTTTGCCTCACCCTTGACTAGTGCAGTTGTGTTTGAAGCTTCCTCACCCATTGCATTGAATCCAACGAAGGCCACAAGCTATCCTACTCCTTTTTCCAATTCACCCTCGTCGATACCAGCTTGCTCTGCCAGAGGGAACCCTTCATATACAGATGAGATATGATGACAAAAAAAGAAGACGCAGTCATCTGGGTGAGAGAGAGAGCCGCTACATGCGAGAAATCGCCTGCGGCCCGACCAGAACAAGGAGGATATTGCAAAGAAAAGAAGATTGCAGAGAGATAATGTTGACCTTCCACTCAAGATCACGATTTGAGGTAAGAAACAGCGGGGCGTCGAGATGAGGCTCCGCTTTACTGGTGGACACTCGAGTGTGCTCCACTATTGTATTTTGCTTGTCGGGATTTGTCATTGCTGCTTGAAACTTGCACACGAGAGTACGCGTCCAATTACATGGCCATTTTCCACACTGATGTCCGGCTGGGGTCAGGTTTCGATGCCTCGGTTTGTCACAAGTACAGTACCTGACTGATGACCGCGAAGACTATTTCTTTTCTCCATTTTCCATGTTACTGCCAGATATTTTTGAGCCGCTGTCTCCCCATTGCAAAGATGTCTGGTGTGAGGGCACATTGACAGATACTCGTCCAAATATCATCTGAGCTTGTATGAGTTGAGAGGATGCTAATATCTTCCTCGCGAGTGGTATTTATGCCGAACTTTGTCTGCTCACTCGTCAAATACTTTCATTGCACCGGTATACTCTTTAGCAGACACTGGACAATCTTCCTTTGTCTGGCATCTACAGCAACAATGGGGTATACAGCGTACCTTGCATTTCTATCAATCGGCAGTCCTTCATACTCGAGCAGACACTCCAACAGATACTGATTTCTTGCCCCAACCATCCCCTACAACCGTGGTGTTCATCGACAAAATGTTGGAAATGCTAAGTTCGACCGAAATTGGTCTGGCGTGTTATAATCACTTACCCACGAGTTCTCGTCTCGCTTCACACCTATTTGTGTGTGTCGTGTCTCCGACCTAGGTGCGAGGCCCAGCCCTACAACTTAGCCCTTGACTACAGTCCGGTTGTGTCTTTTCCGCAACTACTTACCTAGTCCTCCATTTCCAGTCTTCTCTGTCAGCCCTCCTTCTCCGCTTGCGCTCCCTCGCTGCCCTTCTCGCTCCCCTCCTCGCTCTCTCGTCCAACTCTATGCGCTCCCCACATCTCCGACACTTACCCCCACGACGAATGTCGACTGGTTTGGGGCTGCACAAACTTCCTTCTTCCTTGCATGTCGCACACCAGGCGTTGCGGACCTGCCGCGTGTCTCGATGCCCGCAGATGTAGCTGTAGTGGTGGTCGTTGCAGCGGTGCAAGCGCGAACCGGCGCACCGTAGTTCTCGCTGGCAGTCTTGTCTGGGTGCCATTTCATGGTCGGCTTCTCCGGAGCGGAGGTCTTCAAGGTCTACTAGGGCTTGGGCTTGTTGCAGATTTGCGAGGACTTCGGCTTGTTCTTGGGCTTTGCGCCTGCACTGGTCGGCGAGTGCTTGCACTTGTTTTAGGGCTTCACGCCTGTGTCGTGCTGTGCCACAAGACACCATCACAATGGTGGATTCTGTACTTCGTTGAAGTGAGCTTTGCTGGGCGATCATTTGGGAAGTTCCTGGGAGGCGAATGGTTAGTGGGGGATAGATTGGGAGCCTGTTTGGTTCTCAGTCTTTTTCCCGCTGGGTGTATGAGGTGTGTAGCAAAGAGTACAAGTGGGCTCACGTGGACAGACGCGAGTATTTGAGCTTCAGAGCAGATGAGGTCCATGCGTTGAAGACTATGTATCCATTGTTCTCAAAGCCAACAAAAGGCATTATACAGGCGGAGGAGTAATGTTGCAAGCCTTGACTCAAACGAAGAAATCCAATGACGATTGTTCAAAAGTATTGTAACGATTGAATGAATCCGACTTCACAAAGGTACGTCTCCGGTAAACTTCCGAAATTCTCTGCTCGATCTTTGCTGTCGAAATGGCGTCTCGCGTGGACCAACGATGGCTACGTCATTAACAATAGCCCTCGCCCTTCATGGTGCATCACCAACTGAAGGTCCAATGGACCCTGCACTCTTGGTTCCTGCTCGGCGGACTCGGCGTTGATACCGCGAGGGCTGCTTGATTTCGCCACCTAGACCGACACGGAGGGAAGCTGGCTCCGCCATCATTGGCGTTTTGGGGTAGCCCCAGATCAATCAAGATAAGAGTCTTTGCGTGCTTGCTGTTGTGATCTACCACATTTCGTTCCTCAGTTTAGCGAGAGATATTGGAACTTGTTCCAGTAAGTCAATAACAAATCGTACTGTGCCGGCTGAACTTTGCCACCCATCAGTACTGCAGATAACCACAGGGCAGATGTCCATATGCTCGGTTAATATTAGCACGTGACTGCGGAGGCTGTTTCATTCGTCATCACGCATCAGTCTCCTAGACACCTAGGCTTGGAAAGCTGCAATTGCGGAAGTTATGATGCCTTTGTGCCAGGTCGAGCATTAACTTTTGTCCGCCAAAGGTCACTGCCCAGGTAAAGCGACCTGATAGTACAGCGCTGCCAATGCAATTTCGGCTTATTTGCGTCAGCTCAGTTTTTTACTAGCCACGAAGTTTAAATGACTCACCCGCGACAAACGACAACACGAAACTCATCACCGAAAAGACGGTTTGAAGTTGTCCACCTTTCAGGCACCAGACAATTGAGACAACGATTATCGCGACCGAAAATACGACCGCAATAGCTGCCAATTTATTTGCCCATAGGCCTTCGACAAATTCGAGCCCGTTCGTCCTGTCATCGTTTGCATCGAACTCGACAAACCAATCTACCCATCGATGCGAGGATCTGATCTGCTCTGGATGGTGGTAGGCGTGCATAAATTCTTTCGAGTCAGGGAAGTCTTTCGGATCTGTGCGGACGGGCACGCCGTTCGGCGTGTACTACAATTGGCTCAGTGGACTGACGTTTTCACGGCATAACCCAATTTCTCGGATAGGTGTCGTACCCCAATAGGAACGATGCTTTTCACTTTCTTGAAGCCAAAAAATCTTCTCCACGGCTTTTGCAGGTCCATCCGGAAGGTAGTCCGAATGTCACTCCATAGTTCTTGGTCATTGATCCGGCGCGGGTCGAACTTGTATGGCTGCCTTGACCAGTTGTGCGATGTGGTGTGAAAGACGCAAAGAAGTAGCGTTATCTCAGACTTCCTAGATCTTGATCGAGGAAGCGAGTAGCCTCTGTCCCGTGACCGTCCATGGCGTTTCTTGGATGATCGATTCCCCTTCGGAGCCGGTGGGATGTGGGGACTCGGCGGGGAACTTCCGCGGCTTTTTTGCATTGTTTTGTAGAGGTAGAGAAGGTGGCGACGACAGATCGTTGATGGACCTAATAGCAAGCAGTCGCCTTGTCAACAGTTAACAGCGAACTAGGCTAACGATTTGATTGAAGCTGAGATGGACTGGAGAAAGCTCATGTTGTCTTCATCCGCAAGCAGTCTAGTCCGCTACCAGTTCCCAGGTGTTTGTTTTTATTGCAGGCACGTGGACCCGAGACGAATCTCCACTCGCCAAGACTTAATTCTGACTAACCTTCAAAAGGCTAGCTCCCGAGGCGAAGCTTTATCAAGCTTTGTCGGGGGTTTTGTGGGAGCGTGAGCATGGCACTGGTTGGTACCCTGACAGCAATTATTCATCAGTGGTATAAAATGTTGTAATTCTATGGAGCTCCGGAATCCATTCATTCTTCGCGGTTTTCTACCATCCATAACAATATCTTGCTCGTGTTCAGGCCGCATTCCTTGGTCCCTCCTTGAAGAGGCGCTTCTCTTGATCACGGAGAATATGGACGGTAACATTGACAAAGAGCAGTCAAATGCTCAGCTGGAGAGGCTGTGGCAAGTCGCGAGGCAAGAAACTAAAGGCGTGGTAGGGGAGGCAGGACTGCATCCTTCCCTCATACCTCGGGAGCCCGACGCGGAGTGATTACTAAAGGAGGTCTAGGTAAAGCAGCATATCTTTTTCAATGCAGGCGGCGAGACTGTAACTGAGCAAACAGAACTCACAATTGATGTTGTGAAAGTCATCGCGAACGTTTCTACAAATTTATGGACATTGGCACCTCAGGAGAGTCGAGAAACCTCAAGAGGCAGGCCGGGAGGATGCTGCGACATGCGTGCAGAAGCTTGTATTCTCGAGCAATCACTTCTGGAGATGGCGCTGAATTGTGTTTGCAAGTGTGAGCTGGTAGAGGCTCGGGAGGCTGGACCATGCTCAAAGAGCATAAGTATGCAAGGTACTTTGAATGCGACCTCGGCTCCAACCCTTTCCTCCAAATTACAATGCTTCAGCTCCGTATTTTACTCTCCTTCAAATGCTCTTCCGCCATTCATTCAAATTGCCTGTCGGACTAAATTTCTCAAACGAAGCATCAAATTCAGGCCAGGCCAGGCCGGTTTCAATTTCCCTTCCTATAATTTAGAGAACATGGTTTCCTTCTGGGCCCTTACGTCCAACTCCTGTGTCCAAGTGCTGCGGGGTTGTGTATGTAGATACCAGTAGATCTTGGCCAGGTCAGTCGGTTGCATGATGTATGCCTCGATGTCGGCCAGCTTCTCCTTTGCACCCTCGCGCTCCCATTGCCGGCGACGCACACCTCCGATTAGCTTGCCATCAACAGGACCATCAATGACTAGATGGGCCACATGTATGCCCTTGCTCTGGTACTCCCGCGTGACGACCTGTGCCAGTGATCGGAGACCGAACTTGCCAGGCGAAAAGCTGCTCAAGCCGGGCATGCCGCGCAGCGAGCCAGTGGCGCCAGTGTAGATGATTGTGCCCCGTTCCGCAGCCAACATGTCTGGCAGCACGCACTTGGTAGACCAAAAGGCGCCGAACAGATTGATTTTGGTGAAACCTTCGAACTCCTCCGTCGTGGTGTCCAAAACTGACCTGCCGTTGACGCGACGTGCGCCGGCGTTATAAACCAGTACATTGACCGGGCCGAGCTCAGTGCGGATAGCCTCAAAGCTGGAGATGACTTGCTGCTCAACGCGGAGATCGGTGATGTAGTACCGCGCTGTGCCCTTGCCAAAGTCCTTGTCAATGCCCTCAGCCATGGTCTGCAGCTTGTCTTCCGTGCGAGCTAGTAGCGCCACGACATAACCTTCAGTTGTGAAGCGGCGAGCGACTGCCTCGCCAATTCCAGGTCCGGCACCCACGACTGCGATAACCGGCTTTTTCTGTCCATTGTGTGACATGATGGCTGCTGCTGGGAGTAATTGGTGTCGAGGCTAAGCTTATTCCAAGCAACCTATACTGCTGCTGTTGTTGCTCAGCCGTTCAAATGCTTGCTCAATGTAGATATCTGCCAATCTCCTAGGCAATGTCTTCCGACCGATTTCTCAATAACTTGGCCCCTGAACAAGACTCTCGTTCTTCCTTGAGTCACTCCAGCGACATAGATTATGGGTTGCAGGAGGTCTTTCCACTTTATGAAAGAGGAATGCATTCTCTCCTCAGTCTGTCAAGTAATCCTCGAGCTCTGCATGAATAGTAAGCGAGCCTCGGCTTGTGTCCAAAAGAGCCCTAGCTCTGCTTTAGTCCCTCGGTACAGATCTAATCTAATCGGAACCGCAGCCCTGGCCGATGAAAAAAGTCCAGGCCTTGAAAACCCCACATCTGTTCAAAAAGTTGGCCCTACCAACAAACTCCAACGAGCCACACCACCCACGCTGTTGCCTCCCCAAAAGCCAAAGCCAGGACGCCAAGCGCAAGTATTTCGCAATGACGCACTGCCACAGAGATCTGCGGTTTGCTTGCTTGGGTGCCATCGATGACGTAGACCTCGACTTGCAAACAACTATATCTTCCCACTCACTTTGCCGGCAGCCACCTCAGTTAAGGATTCTTCACAGCATTGGATTTGTGGAATAGCACTTGGCAAAACAGCCCAGAGAGCAAAAAGTTCCAGAATGTCTGAACACACAGAGGACCAGAAAAAGCAGATCTACGACAGCCTATCCGCCGACCAGAAGAGCAAGCAGACCTATACAGAATGGGTCAAGGAGGTCTACCACGATCAATACGAAAAGTGGATGCCATGGATAGAAGATAAGTATCTTGCATTGTTCAGGAAGGATAACAAGGCTTCCTACGTGACAAAAGGTACGTGGCTCAAATCTCTCCCTTTCTCCCTCAGCACATCTCGATTCGTATCAAACAACACTGGCATTAACGCATCCACCAGATACACTGGACAAGTCAAAGGTCACTGGAATAGACCAAGTCGACAAAATCCAAGACGGCGTGAACAATCTCGTCAGTGGTCAAGTCGGCAAAGGTGGGCTTCTCCAGCCTGCTGGCGATATGGCGTCTAAAGAGGGCGTCAACCGCGCCGAGCGAGGTGGTAAGGATGACAAAGGCACCTATGGTGGCCCTGCTGCCAGCGTTACTGACCCTATCGCCAACAATGCGAAGGCTGCTGGCGAGGGTGTGACCGGGGGCGCGAAATCTGCTGGAAGTACCATCACTGAGGGTGCGAAGAGTGCTGGTGGATATCTGGGCGGCTTCTTGGGTGGTGGGAAGAAGGAATAGGGGGTGAGGACTCTTCTTTTGTGACGTGTTCATGTAATTTTCATTGCCGCGGTTGCAGTATTGTTCTGTAATGATGCGATGAGGTAGATTTCAAGTTCAAACAATCGGAATTACTCCAGTGCTTGAGCTGTAGTATAATCGAGTCACTTTGCAGGAAGAGCGAAATGGACTACGCTACAACATCTATCATGCTCCCAGGAAATTTCTGGGTACAAGTAAAGACGTGTATTACACAGCATCACCTTTCGCGCAGTAAGGTTGAGAAAAAGTGCGGGGAGTAGTGCCTGTCTTCTCCGCAGCTCCACGGATTATGGTATTGTGACTAAGAATGTGGCAGGCATGGGGGTTACGGACGAGCGGTTCAGGAGATGGATAAGAACGCGCTGTTTTCCGAGGGAAGGGTCCTCAGCTGTTCCGATACACCCTTGACCGAGAAGCAAAGATGAAGCAACTCGACTTCGACGCCCTGATCGTCGGCGCCGGCTTCGGTGGCATCTATCAACTCCACTCCCTGCTCGGCCTTGGCCTCTCTGTTAAAGTCATAGACCAAGCCGGCGACGTGGGTGGAACATGGTACTGGAATAGATACCCTGGGGCCATGAGTGATACTGGTCAGTCTCAATCCCTTCCATCTCCCTTTCGTCATCACAACTTCACGCTTACACCGGCCAAGAGTCCTACATCTATCGCTTTTCCTGGGACAAAGAAGACTTGCTCTCCTATCCATGGAAAGAACACTATGTCAAGCAGCCGGAGGTCCTCGCCTACCTCAACCACGTCGTCGAGAAATATGATCTCCGCAAGCACATGCAATTCAATACACAGCTCCTCTCGGCCGATTGGGACGATGAGAAGGGAGTCTGGCGGGTTGAGGTTAGCACTGGTGAGAAATTCACAGCTCGCTACCTCATCACGGCCCTTGGTCTACTCTCAAAGCAGAATTATCCAGATATCAAAGGCATCGACACTTACCAGGGCGAGATGCACCACACAGGCAAATGGCCGCAAGGCTTTGACTTCACCGGCAAGCGAGCGGGCGTCATTGGGTGTGGCTCGACCGGTGTCCAAGTCATCACCGATATTGCGAAACGAGTCAAGTCGTTGACTTGTTTCCAACGGCATCCACAGTACAGCGTCCCCAGCGGGGATGGACCGGTGAGCAAGGAATACAGAAGGTATGTCAACGAGCACTATGACGAGATCTTCGACCAGGTTCGAAACTCCATCACGGCATTCGGGTTCAAGGAGAGCACCATTCCCGCCATGTCGGTGTCGCCGGAGGAGCGAGAACGCATCTTCCAGGAGAATTGGGATAAGGGGAACGGGTTCCGGTTCATGTTCGGGACGTTCTGTGATATCACATACGATAAAGAAGCGAACGAGGCGGCGTGTGACTTTATCCGGAGGAAGATCGCGCAGATCGTGAAAGATCCGGAAAAGGCGAGGAAATTGACGCCGCGTGATTATTATGCGAGGCGGCCGCTGTGTGATGGTGGGTACTTTGAGCAATTCAACCGTGAGAACGTGGATATAGTAGATTTGAAAGAGACACCCATCACGGAGATGACAGAGAAAGGGATCAGGACTTCGGATGGGAAGGAGCATGAGCTGGATGTGATAATATTGGCAACGGGCTTTGATGCTGTGGATGGGAACTACACGCGTGTGAGAATTCATGGACGAAATGGAGAGACGCTAAAAGATCACTGGAAGGAAGGACCGACGAGCTATTTGGGGGTGTGTGTACCGAACTTTCCGAATCTGTTCATGATTACTGGCCCGAATGGACCATTCACGAATATCCCGCCGACGATCGAAACGCATGTGGTGTTCATCACCGACGCGATCAAGCAAGCGGAGAGGAATAAGCGAGTCGTGGAGGCAACACTAGAGGCGGAGAAAGGGTGGAGCGAGACGTGTGAGCAGTTGGCGGCTAATAGTCTGTTCAAGGTCACCGATTCTTGGGTAAGATTACCTACATCCATCCGCTGAATCTTTCTCACTAAAAGACTAGGTCTTTGGCGCAAACATTCCTGGAAAGAAACATGCGTTGATGTTTTTCTTTGGTGGGCTGCAGAACTACAGGGAAAGGCTGAAGGAGGTGGTGGATGATAATTGGAGGGGCTTTAAGCCACTTGCTACAGTATGAGAAGAGACGACCAGAAACCAATAAGAGGCTGCAGAGTTCAGCTAGTAGAGGGGCAAGGACTACGAGAAAAATGGATCGAAGATGCTGCCGTTTATAAGACACAAGTAGTTAGAGCCGGTAGTGGAAACGACAGAGCAAGTTCGACATTGGTTGGGGAATTGCCCGTCTCGACCCCCGGACCAGTGCTAACCACTTCATCGGCTATTCTTCGGAGAGCAGTATTGTGGAGAGCAGCAACATCAAGTTTACATTACTTCATAAGGATGAGAGATATGTTGCAGCATGGAATCATGCTTCTGCATTATTTCTCTCCTATTCTAGCCAGTTGACTTATGGACCTAGTAGAAGCACCACGACCCGCGCCAACGTGCAGCCATGGCCACAACAATGATGAATAGATCCCTATGACTTTGCCAACAACCTCTAATACCGAAGATCGGCTCGAGCGACAACCTGAAACCCCCTCTACTATAGTTGCTGAAGCCCAAAGCTCACTCACGCTTCCCGTCGCGCTGAAACTTGGAAGCGCTGCTTTTGCTTTCTTCGTCGCCGGAGTCAATGATGGCAGCCTAGGCGCACTGCTGCCATACGCGCTTCGTGGATACCACATCAACACAGGCTCGGTAGCCATTCTCTACGGGACCGCATTCGCAGGCTGGGTCGTTGCTGCACTTGTCGGCGGATATGTACGGGCACACATAGGTTCCGGAGGTGCCTTGGTCCTGGGAGCAAGCTCGCAACTTGTGGCGTTTGCGTTGAGGGTTTGGGTGAGTCTCGCTACTGCAAATTGGCTTGAAAAGCTCTTGTTGGCAGAAACTCTGACCTGCGTGCGCTGTACAGGAACCACCGTTCGGCGTCTTTTGTGCCACATTCTTGCTCGCGGCCTTGGGTCAGGCTTTCCAAGACTCGCAGGCGAATACTTTCGTTTCGACTGTCAGGACCGCACACCGCTGGTTAGGCGTCGTGCATGCGAGCTATGGTTTTGGATGTCTTGTTGGTCCTCTGATTGCTACCACGATCGCATCCGCGAAACCCGAGAGGTGGACACAGTTCTATTGGCTCTTGCTTGGACTCGGCGTGATTAATCTGGCGTTTGTTACATGGGCATTCCGAGGAGATATGGCCTTTGTAACGATGCTAGACAAGGAAGCAGACAACCTTCGACAGAAGGGGAAGGCGCAAAAGGCATGGAAAGAGACGAAGGCGACTTTGAGAGAGAAAGTTGTGTGGCTATTGAGTCTGTTCTTTTTCTTCCACTTGGGAGTTGGCATCACTGCCGGAGGTGAGCATTCCTAGTTCGGTCCTTCACCTCCCACCTCAGCCCTTCCAATCGAAGACTTCTCCCGCCTAACCCCGTCGTCCGGATCACTGATTCAGTTAAGGTTGGATCGTCGAATATCTGGTTACTGTGCGCAAAAGCCAGCTTTCCAAAGTAGGCTACGTGACCACAGGCTTCTATGGCGGGCTCGCACTCGGCAGACTAGTCCTAGCTGAACCAACATATCGCCTTGGAGAACGCCGCATGCTTCTACTCTACTCAGTACTGTGCTTGGCACTACAGCTCATCTTCTGGAGGGTCAAGAATGTCATTGCCGATGCAGTGGCGGTGAGCTGCATGGGCTTTCTACTTGGGCCGTATTTTGCAACAGTGAGTCCATACAAGAATTGCAACTGGTTTGGTCGTCGTGATAAGGCTACGGTCTAATGTGTGTGATGTATCGAACAGGGTATAAATGTGGGCACGAAACTGATACCACAGGAGATACATGCTTCCGCTCTCGGTTTGTTCCCGCAGCCATTCTAGCACTCAATAGTCTATATTGGCAATGTATTCGCGCACATCTAACCTGACAATAGGACTGGTATTTGTCATTGCTCAAGCGGGCGGGGCAATCTTTCCTGCACTCACCGGCGTGATTGCAACCAAGGCTGGAGTTGGCGTGCTACAACCAATCTTGATTGGACTGATTGTAGCAATGGGTGTTAGTTGGGCATTGGTACCGAAGGTGATCATCAAGCAGTCATAGGTAATCTCGGCGCTGATTCGGGCTCGCCCATTCCCTGGAAGAAGCTGATTAGTCAGCTCTGTTGCCGGAAGGCCTCTTTTCTCTCATCCATATCCTTCATACCCCCAACAAAATTGGCATACGATCTCTAGCGATGACGGCATGTTACTGGAGCTTATTGTTTCTTTTGGTCTTTCGTAACGAAGGTTCAATCAATTAATGCGTCTATCCTGAATGTGTGGAAGGTGCAGACCTCAGCGGATTCAAGTCCGGACTCTTGGCCACTCGAAACAATCTGGCCAACATGTGAAACGGACCCAAGATCTGAAGAAGGGGACTGCAGAAGGTACGCCAAGCCAATCAAACATTGTGAAGCTTCAAACAGGGCAGCCTTGGGACCGTCGAATCACCCGGGAAAGGGAAAGGGAAACAATTTCGCTGTCACACTTTGTGCATCTTCATTCCCTTACAGATACAGTCTCTGGAAATTGACAATTTTCCAGTATCCGGCCTGAGAAAGACAGCATACTGCTCGCCGGGACCCTCAGCCATGAATCGATCCATGGGTCCGAGCCCCCTTCTCTGGCTTGCCTTGGCACCCAACACCTGAACATCTCGGCTGTGGTATGGACAGGCGAAAGACTTCTTTGTGTCAGCAGCATCACAGCACACTGATGGCTTGGCTTAGCTACATTTGATACGGACTTGGCCGCTGCCTCACCATCTTTTGCTTTGCTGTCCCCTTTCATGTCCTTTTTCGCTTCAGTCATGTGTTGTGTAGAGGTGGAGACAGGATGTGTGGTCCGCTGTACACTGCCGTTTTCTTTTTGCCTGCTGGAGGTTATTAGCTGATGAAGCACACAGAAGTATCCGGGTTGACGACAAGCAATCAAGAAGAGCTTGAACCCTTACCTTGAAGCATAGCCATCATGATTGGTAGGCGCCATGGACACCAAGCAATACCTAAGCTGACAAGGAGCGTCGAAGGTAGGTTTGGCAAAAGTGCTTGTCTGCTGTCCTTCACAGTATCTGGGAGAGGTCGTGTTGTCAGTTCCAGTGGCTTGCAAGTCTGAGAATACATTTAGGGAGCCAGCCTATCTTATATACAACGAACGCACGGGGTTCAGGAGCATGAATGCTAGCGCATGAACGATTGGTATCCATCTGTGGTGGGTATGTGCTCCACGTCGGTGAACGAACGCGCGTGTCAGGAAGACTTCCTCCTTGCTGTCATTGGATGGTATTCTTTTGTTAAGCTTGGCAGACAGGGCATGCCTCTGTAACGATTTGTCAAATTGGAGGGCGGAACCTGCCTTGCCGGTCCTTCAGCGAATAGCTTTTTTCAAGGCTGCTTCTCTGGTGCCCTGTGGGCCTTCTTCCATGCTGCTGGGCAATCGCCTCCGGAGGAACGCTTCTTCCACACCCCCTCTCTGGGTTACGAAACGTGGCGACATCGGATTCAAACGGTGAAAGGATCCATGACACGAGCGAGTAGGCCTCGAGAGGAGACGGTAAAAGGGATGGCATCGTGCCTTGGGGATTCCACTCATCCCACTTGGCGGTATCCTTTTACATTTCTTGGCAGAATAATTCACAAATACGGGAAGTCGACAATCACCTCGCCATGCTGCCTTGACGGACGCAGATCGGGTGAATGAGTTTCATGAAAGCGGTTGCACGGGATCAAGTGGAGACAGAGCAGATAATTCAAAGACTCTCAATTGGACAGTATACTTTTGTTCGTCAGAAAGTATTTTGTATGTCGTCAAGCTTACGATGGGCTAAGCTCCTAAGCCCCGTGGTGAGTCACTTAGCGCACATCAACCTCATGATCAAACTCCACGACATGAACAGTCTGGGATATTCGGGCCCGTGTGAACAATTTGAGGATTCGCAATTGGACAGTACACTTTTGTCTTGCTTGGCACTATGCCCCAGGGCAGGGGTCAGTTGCTAAGCCTTCTGCAAGCTACTGCATTAGCGTAATGCATCCATTTGCCTGGCTCTTCTGACCCTGTTCGCCGGACTCCAGAAATGGTTCGCAGCCCTTGGTTGGTCACTCTCCTTTTGTACACCTTGGCAGGTGTTCCTGGAGCCTCGTGCGCCCTGGATCGCTGCGAAAAAATGGCAAGCGTTTGGCTTTCTTCTTTCTCATTTCTGTCTATGTCTTCGTGGTCTCCGGAGTCTACTTCGACTTCAGCATTGTTCAAGCAAACTATTACCACCCATTACTTTGGCCTAGAATTCGAAAGATTTGTCTTGCTTTTCGCAATTAGGCACTCCAATGGCCTTTCCTGGTCCTTCTGGCCCTCCTCCCTCCATCCCTCTAAGTGAAAAATGGGAGTTCTTGAAGCCCCACATAAAGCAACTGTACATTGACGAGGATCGTCCGCTGTCGGAAGTGATCGTTACAATGAAGAGACTATTCAACTTCGACTCCAAGTTAGTTTGTTGGAACCTATCTCTTTACATGGCTCTTCCATTGTCGGAAGCTAATTGTGCACATCTTCCCCAGCGAATCTTCATACAAGTACTACATCAACAGGAAGTGGAAAATGAAGAAGAGCATTCCTGCCGCGAAGAAATCGGCCATGGTTGATGTCTTGCAAACCAGGGCAAGTGCAGGCAAGTCAACAGTTATGACATACAAGGGCAAGCAGGTGGATCTCAAGAAGCTTCGACGAGTCATGAAAGAAAGCGCTAGGCAACAAATCACTATGCATGCAGCCGGTACCCGTATAGAAGGAGAGGCAAGCATCACTTCGCATACAGCCTTTCCCGCTGGTAACAGGATGTATGAAGCCATCTCAAAATAGTCGTGAGGTTTGCTAACGAAAGGCCACCTTCCCTTAGATTCTTGAACTGGAACATGCCTTACGGGGCAATGCGGACGTCTGGAAGGCCAGCCCCCGGCGTATCTTCGCCTGCGGCGATGGCAGCATCGACTCCCAGCGACGTTATTGCAGCAACTCCATCCTCTGGTAGTGCTCCATCCCCTCATGACGCACCTTCTCCGATGGCTATGGCTTTGAGAGACAAACTGGCTGTGGATAGAGCAAAACTTTTCGTGCAAGGAAAGCACCGTGAGCTACTCAACTCAATGAACGGTGTGGAAAGAAGGTAAGCTTTATGGTATTGGTAAATGGCAACTTACTCAGTTGCGTGCAGGCACATGTCCACTTGGCTGTACCAGTTTTGGTTGTTCTCCTTTCGAACTGCAAAGAACTGGGGCCGAGGCCCTCGTAGCTGGACCGCAGATCTTCTTGGCTTCGATAACTTCCAGGAGACAATCTCCAACTTGTCACCAAATACTCATGAGCTCACAAGTACACCAGATGGTGTTATCCATTCGCCTCGCAATGTTGCTGGGTCTGCTGTTACGTGGGCATATCCTCCACCTTCACCTCTTTGTCGTTGGGCTATTCACGTGATACAAGAAGATTATGAGCCCCTCCCAGACCCACCAGCTGAAGTAATCTGCAATCCCTTTGACGAGAGCACTTGGAAAGAATGGGATGCGGCCCCACAGGCACCGAGATTTGATGAAACACTTAGGAATGGCCTCGAAAGCAACGATTTCAGTAATCTCAGAGCTGCAGATCTTCCAGTAGCAGTTCCACTGATTGCGAAAGCTGCAAGAGCATCACCTGAAGAGCTGCTAGTTGAAGCGCTTGGCTTCAGCATCATGGGTCGAAACTTGGACCTCATATTCCAGTTAACTGAGCAGCTCCGCGATTATGAGGCGGACTTTGCTGGGTTTTATCCTTTTCATTTCGCAACTAGCTATTTGGATGGATCTCGAACATGCTGCAATGTACTGGACCTCCTCGTCTCTGAGCTGCCTCTAAGTATATCGCTCCGCCAGACTTACACGAACGATCTCGGCCATACGATTCTAGACAACCTGATGATAGCTATTCTGAGATCACACACCTCCTGCGTCCCAGCCGTCGTCGATGATATGTGGCAGAAAGAAAAACGCTTCACTGGGGAAGAGGTAGACATATGCGGGCGATGGGACGCTGACTCTGACTGCGTTCGGTCTCTTCTCGCCCACGGCGAGGCGACTATTCCTTTCGCATGGAAACACAAATTCTGCCACACGTCTGCACAAACGATTTGTCACTGTATCAACACGATATTCTCCGCCTCTTTTGCCCCCGACATCAACACCGCAAGTGGACTCTTTGTCAAGCGCTGCTTACACTGTGGCCTGAAACTACAACCTGCCCCATTACACACCTTAGTACCTACAGCATTTGCCCTTGCCCGACAAGGCGCTGTAGGCGAAGATCTATTCGGTATCCTCGCTTGCGCCTTATGCATACTTTGGAATGGAGCAGACGCATCAAGAACAGTTCAGCTCTCTCTTGACTCGCTTTGGCACGTGGAACAAGTCGATCAGTGCGACCACGAAGAGCTTTCTGCATTAGCTCTTGCAGAGAGATTAGAAACTCTGTTTCAAGACACGTGGAACAAAGAAATTCAAACAGGTTGGAAAATTCTTTGCTTCATCTTGCATTCGTCGCACAAGGAATGGATACTGGAAAAGAGACGCGATGAGGGAGTCTTTGACGATAATGACTCTGAGGACGACTCTGAGGACTACTCCCTACGGAATGAATGCTGTGAAGGAAAGGGAACTTGTTACTTTGGCAGAAACGAGAATTTGGGAGTCATTCATGCCGCGATCCAGACCGAACTTGTGACATACAGACGCCTAGCAGAAGGTGATCTCTGGACTTCAACAAACTTCAATATGGAAGAACTACTGTGGAGCTTGCAACATGAAGAGAGACCCAGAATTGGGCTTGTTGAGAAGAACTTGATGAAACCATTCTGCAGATGTGGCAATTTTAATGGTGACATCATGTCATGCCTTCGCGCTGATGTGGCTTGTGCCTCATACTTCATGAATATGGACGTTTGGTCTCGGGCAAGTTTCATTAACATGCCAAACAGAGGCTACGAGTTAAAGCGGTGGAGATGATTCTATTGCGAGTCTCTGCACGAAGGTAGAGGGAGAGGGCGGAGGCTGCTGGAAGCTCAGCTGTTGTCTTGCTTCTGTCGCGGTAGATCGTGCGTGTCGGCAGCAGAATGATTGTCTACCTACACTTTAGAAGCTGCAAGTCAGTAGAGTGCCACCGGAGGTGAAACGCGAGCCTGGTTGATAATAGTGCGGTGAGATGGATAGGTAAGTTTTAGGAGCTTGACCTGGAATATGGAGGGCAGATAAAAGACGCGGTAATCTATCGCGAAGATGGTGCGACTTCGGCCGTCGCCCTGGCTGGCGACTACGCAGCGAGCATTGATTCTTATCGATGGGGTTCCGGCGTGCTAAGCGCCTAAATTTTTAGGCGCCTTGGGGGTGCCTTGGAGTTTGCAAACAGCGTTGAAAGCGAAATGGATTCACTTTTGACACGGCTGAGGAGGCCAGAGAATTGGGTTCCTTGATTCATTTCCGGCTTCCTTTCCATGGCAGCCTTCAACTAAATGTTCCCGCAAGTTGAGTCATAGCTCCCACCACAACTCTACACGGACATGCGCTACAGATATGATGTTGCTGAAAGACAACAGAAGCGACACTCGTGTTACCTTGTCACAAATACATGGTCGAAATCCCTCCAAATTTGTCAATCAGCTACTAGATCTCCAAAATCTTACCACTTCACGCGAAAAAGCTCGAAAATGGGTGTCACAATTGCGCTTCTTGTCCCTCACTGGCATGAGAGAAGACGATGAGCCTGCAAGAAAACGATGTCGAGTTGCTGGGGATTCTGAAACTCCTCACGTTCCTGTGCGCAGGGTTCCTCTGACCCGCCGTCATGAGGACGACGGCACAGAACCGTACATTGCAGTGTCTTGGCGTTGGAACGATCCATTGAATCAGAGCTCTGCCGCTTACGAATATCACATTCAGAGACCCGGGAAATCTCCACATCGCAGCACAGTCCCAGACCTATGCCTTGATCGTGCGACTGCCTTTGCTCAAGCCCATGGCATCAACTTGATATGGATCGACAAGGAATGCATATATCAAGAAGAAGAACAGGACAAGGAAGTGGGCATACAGGCTATGGATTTGGTCTACAGTCAAAGCGAGCTATCGGTAGGCCTGCTGTTAGCCACAGTTGAGACTCAATGGCAACTTGTCTGCCTCTCGAAGCTTCTTAGCAAAGATGTATTTGTCAAGAACTCGGAGACGGATAAGTTTAAGCCAGAGATCAAGGAGAGCGATATCCACGGTATTGTGGAGGTTCTGCAGATAATCTTGTTGGATGAGCGTTGGAAGAGGAGCTGGATATTTCAAGAAGATCATTGTGCTTCTGGGCGAATGACGCTTCTTGTTCGTTGCCCCGGCTTCTTGCCATTTACTTGGAGGGAGGTCGATTTCGGAAATATACCCGGCGAGCTTCAAATACGCTCAGACTTGCTCCGCAAAACAGCTACCAGGTTCGACCGGGCTTGCAAGGAGAGGGGCTATGAGCTTGACGCCTCCATGTTCGCATTTGTCAGACAATATAACATTTGGCATAAAATTGACCGTTCGAATTCTGAAAGACTTTTCGAATATGATCAATTCAGACCAGATCGGAATGAAAGCGATGATTCAGTATGGTTCCAAAGTATCTCACGTGGCGTTCTATCTGATATCGAGAAAAGGGACAGCCAGGAAGTCGTTGACAGACTCGCCATCTTTGCAAACTGTTGCGACTTCCCGTCACGCCTGGATATCGAATCTGTGAGGCGTGCAGGTTACGGCCTGAGTACCTGCCTTGTGGCCCTTTGTCTCCTAAATGGGGAAATATTCAGAAATGATGAGACAGGTCCACCGAGTCAAGAGTCACCGGATTCGCTAGATATGCTTGACTGTACGGTGGAAGAGTTCCTAAGGAAATTCTTGTTCGAGTTCAACCCACCCGGAGCGGCGTATCACCTATCGCTTATCAAGCGTTTTCGGTTCGTCCGCGTCTCGCTTACTGAGCATGGCATTGGAACATTTGGTTGGCTTTGGGAATTAGGCGAGGTCATCACATTCACGGGACGCGAGCGACAAAAGGTAGACCAGATGATTACGGCAAGTGAAAATGACCCTTCGAAAGAAAACGAGTTGTTGGGTCCAGTTGCAAAGCATGTGCTGTGGGAGCTGGTCCGCAAGCTCAACGCCAAACGTTACCACGACTTCGCAACCTATCTCGTTGATTACATGCGCAAAGATAAGAAGGGCATCTTGTCACCATCAAAATCGCTTACCGATAAGATGGTAGAGGCTGTTGTACAAGGGGTCGTGAACGACAGACCACTGCGGCTAGCATGTCGGTATGGTGCAGTTCAGCCTTCTGCGATATTCGTTAGCCCATCAAAGGAAATTGGGGACCACAATTTGCCTTTGGCATTCACAAGTTGGTCAAACGGCGGTGGGACAGAGCTTGAAAAGTTCGTCTCGTTGGAAGTCCGCCACGACGGCATTTCTATATGCGATGCCAAGCGGCTGTATACCAGGTCATGGATAAATGGAATATGGGATGCATGGGGATGTCCTATGGACCCTTTCGTCTTCCCTTGGCCCTTTGCCCCCACGCCAGTAAACGGTGATGTTTGAGGTTTCAACTATTGCGTGTCCTGGGTTGTATAGAAGGGTATAGTTGGCGCCATTGTGAGGTTTTAATGTGTGAAATCCCAATCCGATGTCTTCCAAGATTGTCCAATATTCCCTTGCTCGACCCTTGTGATATTACCAATCTCCAAGCTCGTCGTCGGGGTTGAGCCCAATCCCACAAGGTTGCAATGGCTAGCGCCAACACACCTCCATGAAAACAAAGAGTACAGACTCCCTGGTTCCGACTTTTGATAGCCTGGAACAAAGATGAGATGATTAGGTTCACTTAAAAGGCCAGAGCTGCCGCAATAGAGAGGACGCAAGCGGCGCAGTAATCTATCGCCAAACTGGTCCGACTTTGACAGATTGTTAGACAAGTTCAGTAAATCGACGACGCATTATTTGCAGTCTTCTGGAATAGGCTTCTGCCTTGACGTAACTACCACTAGCATGTAGTCCGCGTGGTCCGTAGAGGTGGGGTCGCGCCCAAGAGAGGCCGAACATGACCTCTCGGTCATTGAGCTCTTAGCCATTTTCAATATCGTGCGAAGTTCTAGCGATCCCATCACAGGTCAAACCGCATTGTTGACGAAGGAACGGGTAGGCCTTGTCGCTCTTAGAGGGGGAACTAGTATACTCGTGGTAAGTATTCATGGACCACCACTCAATCCATTGTTTTCGTGGAATGATCATCTTTTTATGGCATGCTGTACAGAGACGTCCGCCGGACTCTTGGACATCCCGAGCCAACTCAAGCAATTTCCGGACATTGGGAGGTAGATCATCCAGAAGCCATTGAGGCAATTCTGCGAGATCTTGCTGGTTGCAGCAGTTGAGAAGAGCAACCTGTGTCAGAGATCGTGAAGATGATCTTTCTGTCAGCTCCAATGGCAGAGTGCCATCAGCACGTTGGACGGACGCTATCGGCGTGCCATCATGCCGGAAATAGTCTGGCCAGCTCTGAGCGACTTTTTGCACATGGTGTATGGTTCCCTTCTGTAGAGGCAGAATACGCGGAAGAGTATTAATCTCAGTGTCCATGGTCATCTCTGAAGCTTGCGCGACTGTCCATGGATTCGGCTCTGCGACCAGATATGACAACTTGCCGAAACGAATCAACTCGAGCACTTCGTATGGAAGATGTCGAAGGTTGTTGTTTGCTACATTCAGCGTCTCTAGATTGGTGAGGCGCCCAATGGCCGGAGGAATCTCAGTCAAGTTGTTGTGGCGCACACTCAACACTCGAAGATTGCCGAAATCGAACAGGATTGAAGGTAGCCGACATAAGGAGTTGTTGGCGAGGAAGATACGCAAATCAGCTTCAAGGGAGGTAAACGCCTCTTGGCTTGCTGGAGGTTCTCGAATAGCCGAGTGTTTCGTGAGTGTTCGAAGAGGCTGGAGTATCTCCGCTGGCAAGTTGCCACTCAAGGTTGAGCTGGAGAGCATCAGTAATGATCGAGCCTAGGCTGAGCAGAGAACATACGAGAGGTCGACATCTTCTTTACCCGCCTCAACACATGTCTGGACCACAGCTCTTGCGCCTACTAGGTAAGCGTTACCCGCAGCAGCTTGAGGATCGAGTTCAGGCGACTTATCCACTCCCTGGTCAATCACCCTTCTGCTTGGTGCTGTGGCATAGTGTTCCGGAGGCGTGTCGACCTCATCAGGGCCTTTACCACTCTCGCGTAGAAAGCTATCTTGAGTGACCTTCCTCCTCTGCTCGTCCAGAAATTCGTCTTCAAGGCTAGATTCTGTGCCCTCACTTCCCATCCAGATACCAGAATCGTAGCTTCTCTTGAACAGACGCTTCTCCCTCGCCGCTTCAGAGCGCAATCTCTCACCCCACCATGTACCGCGCCATTTGTCTTTTCGTCTCTTTGCAGAATAAAGTTCCGCCGAGGGCGCAGGCTCGTCGCTGGAGAAGAGTGCAGGATCACTGGATGTTGCAGGTTCCGACTCGTATTCAGATCTTGGTCTCTTCCGGCGTAATAGCGACAATGAGTATTTACGTGGGGAGGCTTGCGAGGCAGGCAAAGGAGGTAGCTCAACCTCGTCCATGTTTTGTTTGGACGGCAGTATGGCGGGCGAAGCGAGAAAATTAGAACGATGCTGCAATCTGGGTATTGTTTATGTCATAGGTCGCGTGAGAAAGTCGCGTCTTGAGCAGCTTGACCTCATCGGGACCGGCGGGAAGAGCCCCGGCGGATCACAAGCTTTCGGTCCCTGACTCCATAGGCACGGTAAGTGTGATGGGGACCTGCATCAAGAAACTTCGTACAATTTCACACAGCAAGACATTTCAATGGGTGGAGGTCTGTGTTGTTCCTACACGCAGGATCAGATACAAAGCCACCTTTCAGCGGTCGATGAAGGAAATCATAAGAACATGATAAAAGTTCGTTCCATTATAAGTAGCTGTGATACGCTATGATGAGCTCGCTATAACACACATCGTGTCGTCGTGAAGTCTTTCCTAGACGGGTATACCACCAAACTGCCCCCCCGTCCTCCCCCCTCCCCTCTCAATGAACTCCCGAGTACGGTCCGTCGAAGACCCCAAGCACGAGCCATGCGTTGACACATGATATCTCGTCGCTCTTTGCCTTGCCCCCCTCCACCGTCGAAATGTGTATGTCCTTCAAGCTCTCCCGGAGATCTATGTTCGAAAAGAATCCAGCGATTCAGTAGCTTGCGCTGGAAGAGTTTTGTCGAAAAGTAGCAGTCGTAGACTAGCTGGATGGAAAAAATTGTGCAAGAGAAATGAAAAGGCAGCACGCGATGCTAGGCGTGCGGGCTGAAGTGTGCCGTGGCTATAACGAGTGGAAGGCGAGGACGGCTACACCTGCGAGTCCGATGATGAGGAGGTTGCTTTGGTCTGAGCCAGCTCCGTTCCCCAGATAGTTTCCAGGTGTAGCGCTTCCGTAAGACGGGTTTACGCCCGATGTCCCGGTGACTGTTGCAGATGTCCAGTTTGCAGGCGTGTGTACAGTTGTTGTCGCATTGACTAGCACAAGTGTTCTGGTGACAGTGCTGGTTAAAGTTTCCGTAGCTGTCGTATTGCCGGCGAGTACAGAAGCAGGAACGAGCAGCGCGACAAGCGCCGTGGCTGTGGTTGTGAAGCGCATCTTGTAAAGATTGTGGTGGAAAGTCAACTGAGCTGTTGCTGGTGGAATGCGATGGGGTTATATGCCGACCGAGTGTGTAAAGACCGTGGTAGCAGTGCGCGCTCTCATAAAGTCGATGATATAGAGGTTTTGTCTTTCCTCTCGAGGTCTCGCGGGTTCGCGACCAGGTGGTTGTTTCAATTGTGTTTTGTTGGAGTTGCAGGGAATGGTCTGGGACGGTGGTCTGTTGGAAGGTTGGAGGGTGGTGAGTGTCTAAAAGAGAGTGGTTGAGCGAGCGCTGCTCGAAATGTTGAGAAACGTTCTGCGCAGAGAAGACGACGTTGCGATCACTCCATATCCTGCGTCTGAGAGGAGGGAGTCCTGCAAAGAGCGGATCGGTACTGTATCAGGGATGCGATGGCTGGTCGCATGGCAGCCGAGTTTGTGTTCCCAACGCAGAGGCAGGTCAATCGACAGATAGAGAAAAGTCAAACAGGCACAATCTTAGAAAGTGAGCGCTCTAGCGGACTAGTGTAAGATCTGAGGCATTTTTGCGTTTCAATTGGACATCGTGGCGGCCTCCTATAAGATTAAACTTGCCGTAGCGCTCGTCGGACCCATGTTTGTGTTTCCCGAATCCTTTGCGAAACTCGCCAAGACCAGCACAAATGACCCGGCGCTCACCTCAAATTGAGATAAGCTCGTGCTCTTGTGCCATCGACCGTCTCCAGACGGTGCGGCCCTTGCGAAGTTGCAGTAGAGCGTCATCTCCAGAAAGCCACCAGTGAAGATAGCGGAATTACTTCGGAATCTCCTGAGCTGTCATCCACTTTGCTCTCTGGAGACATTGTGTGGATTGGGCCGCTGTGGTTGGCTTCTCACACATGACGGTTCAAAACAACCTCAGAGCAATACCCTTCACGACTGGCGCCGACAATCTTGCTGGCACACGTGATGAGGATTCGTGAAGGCTGGCTTCTGATTACGAAAGGAGTGAAAGTGTACATCTAGCCGTTTTCGTCTCCCCAAACAGACCATAGCCAGTAGCAGGCAACCTACTCCATGAGAAGGTGGCCTGTCCGCTGCGTACATGGCGCAAGCCTCCCCCATTGGAGCTTTCAAAGCTTGACCTATCTGTTCGTTAGCGCATTCTATCGTAGATTGCCGCGAGATAAGCTGCTCGCGTGCTGCCCCAAGTTGCACTGTCCACCTCATCCGATTGCTAGCTGAACTTTCCGAAACGCCATGTACTAGCTGATTCAGGTACTGATTGTGGAGCTCAACGAGCAATCGCCGTTGAACAATTCGCCGGATTAGACTTTCAACGGCCTCTGGGTTAGCCTACACTAACAATCACCAGTCGTGACAAATAACGATAAGTGAAGAGAAATGAACACATTGAGTGGTAGTTTGCTGAGAGTGGAAGACACCCTCTTGTGTTGCTCATCATTCCCACGGTCAGGGGCTGTTTGATAACCTAGCCCAGTCTTCGAAAAATATATCACGAGAGGGGTAAAGGTCCAATTGCTGCTAACCCACTATCTGAGCAGCCTAAATCGCCCATTCGATTCCCCTATTCCCTTCAAAACCTCGAAACATCCCTCCCGAATATCTTCACAACCATCCATTGAGTCGGCACAAGCATTCTATTCCTCCACGACAGCGTCATTGTCGCATATGCCCCCCTCCACAGCAGATAAGCAAGCCATCCTTTAAGCCCGTGTGATCTCCCCTTGCGGTCCTTGCTTCCTCCTTGCAACATTGCCTTGGAGCCACCTAGATACGTCATCATACCCAAGTTCCTGAATCCGAAAGTCTCCCTCTCGATATCGCCCTTATTCAGCCTCTTCGCAAGCCATTGCGCCTGCTGGTTCGCCGTTTGTGCCGTAGCAGGCAGAGGCCCTGAGGCGAGTGTCGCATTGTCGCCAAGAGCGAAGACATCAGTCATGATGGCTTCTTTCTCCCCGTCCTTCAACGTCACGCGAAGGTGGTCGTCGACGATCATTGCGCCAGGCTTTGGGTTGCGGTGGATAATCCACTTGGATTTCTCGGCATCCTGAGACTCGCCTTTTATAACACGCGCGGATCCTGACGGGTAGGTATGGACGCTGCTTAAGGCCTTCTGGATGAATGGGTTCATCATCAGTCCCGTGCTCCATACACACATCCCAATCCCGACATCTCCTTCTTCCCTGGTCCTGAGCGTATAGCAACCGCCTTTGAGCTGCTTGTCCTGGTTTTGTGCAGTTTCGGCATCGTTGGGAAATCCTTTTCGCAGTTCTTCAACGTGATGTGATGTTTTGATCTTGATACCTTCGCGCTTGTATGTTCTCACCGCATAGTCTGCAAGAGCTGCATCAAACATGGGCAGCACCTTGGGCGCTACATCGTACAAAGAGATCCGGACGTACTCCATCAAACTAGGATACAGCTTCGATAGATCCTGGCGGATCAAATCGGACAGATTCGCCGCGAACTCCATGCCTGTTGGACCGCCACCAACGATGGCAAAGTGGAGTAGATTCTTCTTCACCTTTTCAGTTGTAGTGGGCAGTATGGCAAGGTCAAAGATCTCGAGTACTCGGCGCCGGATCTTGCGCGCGTCGCCGATATCCTTTAGAAAGAGGGCATTCTCCCGCACTCCTTTCGTGCCAAATGTCTGACTGTAGCATCCAACACATATCACCAGCTTGTCGTAAGATATTTCGAATGTTGGCACCTTTTGGGCTCCAGTAGAAGAAGCTAGGGACCGATTGCCGTGTCTCTCCCCCGTGAGCGCATGACCGACATCTGGATCCAGTACACTTGGCTCAACCGTAACGGTCTTTCGTGCGAAGTTGACATCATCCGCCCAGCCTTGCAGATATTCCCCTTTAAACTTCTTGTTCCGCACGGGTTCGAGAGTATTGCGGAACTCGAGGGTACCGGTGGCTGTATCGTTGAGAAGAGGAGTGAAGACGAAGTAAGTACGTGGGGATACTACAATCGGACGGTACTTCCTTGTGTCGAGCCTCCGCGACAGAACATAACCTGTGCATTGAAAATTTGTGTTAGCATAGACCACGGCTTGCGTCATAAGCAAGCAATTGCGGTCACGAGCGGCAGGCGTCCTGCACTGACATTCCATATAGCAATAGATGAAACATTTCCAACTTGCAAGCGAGTAACATACCTGCCCAGCCAGAGCCCAGGATCACAACTCGTTCACGTGTATCTTTGCGACCAGTTTCGGGTATTTTTCCAGTGTCTGCTTCTGGGTCTGGACTTGAATGCTGCAGACCAGAATAAGCTGCTCGGCTAGAGGAAGGCCAGGCTAGTGATGCCGCTACTTGTGCCGGAAAGTAGGGGTATTGACAGTCGAGATGCCGGTTGCGAGAGCCTCGCATGTGTGCCGAAGCGCATCTTACTCGTAGAGCAACGCTCATGATTTGTATGGTCCCATTTTGTCAGATTCGCTCGGTTCTCGTCATTTTAACTGCAAGTTGAAGTAAATGACATTCGTCATGGGAACGCCACCCGATATTCCCCTATGAGCCGGGAGTTTTCGGCTTGTGCAGGCAAGCATGGTCGCTCCAGTAATGAAATTGTGAAGGCAGTGCGGAAGAGGTTGTCGAATAATGGATGGATAATCCTCAGTAGTCTTTGCTTGCTGCTGCGGTGGAAGATTGGAAAGCAAACCCTTTGGACTTCGGAGAAGGACATAATCTGAGTGAAGTGGACGCTGAATCTGGCGTCCTTTGACGCCGCTTTCTACTCCCCCTCGCGCCCCGTTAAACAGGGTTCTAATTCTGAATCCCTGCCCATCTGACATTACCCCGTTACGAGAAAGAGGTTGTTCGCTACCATCACTAGTAAGAGCAATCAATCATTAGCCTGTAGCTCTCAATGATCGTATCTACTCGCGTCTAAGCACACTACTCATTCCGATGTGGAATTATTGCTGTTTTCGATTGACTGAGCGCAACCAGCGTTCAGCTCATACTCGTCCTTCAAGGGGCTATCTGTCTAATGATTCGCCCTGCATTTCTCCTACACGGCCATTAAGTCAGCGGCCTCCCCGGCAATAGTCCTACATGTCGAGCCGTATGCCTCGCTGCCCGCGACCGTTCTGAATCTTTTTTTCCAGGCTTGCCATTGGTTCCAGATGTAAGGCCATTTCTTTTCGACAGCATCATCCTTCTTGCGTGACTACCAGAAAGAGAATTTCTTACGCTGATTTTGGATTTCGGGGTCACCGGGCTTTTGAACCAGGCTAAATGCTTCTTCTGCCCTCCACTTAATCCATTGTGCTGTACCCACGCATCACGGACCTGTGACGGCTCCTTTGAATGGTCATTGTTGAAGGCGCCGTCCATTGCCTGAGAGTAAATGGCCCATCGGCATGAGACCTATCGACATGAGATTTGCCGCGAAGGAACGTATCGCCAAGATTCTCGTTCAGGTATTGATAGAACATCAGTTCACTACTCTCGAGGCTTCTCTACTCCATGTCAGCCAAAGTATTGCTTTGCTCACAATGATGTAAGGGTACGTACGTGGACGCTTTTGGCAAGCCACTTACGACTCTTGCCGAGAGCCGGGAAGAACTGCGCGAGCTTTGTATGTGCCGGATTGTCGTAGGGAATTTGATCGCCGAGAATGATTAAGATATGGTTGATGGGAGAACTCTTCTGGTAGCCGTCTGTATAGAATTCAGCAGCACGGTCGACTGCTTCGTCCAGGGATAAAGTGCTGTCAGGTTGAACATAGTCACAGAGGATGGCGAAGACCGACCCCCACTCTTTACGGAGGTTTTCAGGAGTTTCGGGATCTTCGAGCCCCAGACACTCGGTGTGAAAATGCAGAGCTGGCATAGTGACGGGTCGACGGCTGCGGGATTTCTCTCATTAGCGACGTCGAGATTCTAGACCACGACAGAAGGGCTGTAGGCCTCGCATATGCATCCGAAGCGTCGAGGAGGGGGGAGGAAAGGGGGAGGACGGCAGTGAGGTCGTCCTCGGCATCTCTCCGTGCAGGCCAGGCCGGCGAGATGCCTAGCCTCGACGGCCTCAGGTAATAGTCGACATCATCGTTCGACGGCGCAGTGTAAGCTAATCGTCGAGGTTCGTCTAGGTCGAGGTGAAACAGGTGGACTTACCTGGGGAAGCTAGGAGCTAGTCTGGAGGGCGCAGTTAGAGCGACCGAAGGAGAGACAAAGCGGCGTGGTAAAGGTCGACGGTAGGCTGCGAGGTGAGGTGCACTAGCAAGGTGGGCGAGGACGGGGGGTGTGACGAAGATATAGATGTGAGGCACGACGAATTCCGCGAAATAAAAAGGGCAGGCGGTCGGCGGTCGGCTTGAATCCAAATTTTGTTGAAATGCAGCTGATACCATTATTATCGCTTTTATGAATCGACCAACACGTGCAAAATGTGCTCCGAAGTTCTTTGACGAAGTTGAAGCTTCTGGACCAGCTATGCCCCAGATTAGGAGTGTTTTAGGCAAGAAACGAGCCCGCAATAAGTCATTAGAACCTGTGGTAGTAGAATCAACTCCAATCTCACAACAGCCCAACTTTCAGCAACTTTTGCTCGACGGTCTGCCCAGCTATACACCTGCTATTAGCGTTCATTTGCGGTGTTTCTCAGGCGTTTTGTCCAATATGAATCCTTTACAGATATTCCTATGGCTTCTTATGAAGCAAGTGTTACAAATTCTAGTCTATGAGACCAATATGTCACGGAGTGGACTCGGGCAACCCTCCTCCTGAGGAATATAGTATGGAGCCTGGTCTCGATGCATCCCATGCATCGAGATTCCAGTCTTTTGCTCCGCTTCCTGGAGGTGGTTAGGGCTCCATAATGGACTTAAGACATGGAAACAGCAACACTAGGATCTACGCAAGCATAACAAGTTTACTGATGAATTGATTGAGCAACTCCTTGGAATTCCAACCCCGGACACAGCCCCGAACCCACTGGTCCCTCTACAACAGTGCATACGCCAATTCGGCTTAATAAGCCGAAATACTGTGAATGGGAGCTCAAACATGCTGTAGATTCGTCATTTAGGACGACAGTTCTTGGGGAGATTGCTGGCGTGTGAGACTCAGTCAGGCCTGATTTGGATGCGACAAATGCCCTGATAGGCTTATGCTGCAAAAAGGGCTGTTGGGACAAGTATTACAGTCTCATAAGTAGTAATTAGTACGCTGTGGTAGGAATTGTATTATAACTCTCAAATTATGCGGTGATGGGATACAAATCTGCACTGAGGTCACCCCACGAACCCCGGTCTGGGGTGAGGCGACCCTGAGCGGGAGATGTCACCCTGCAAGTATTCCCACTAGCCCGTCCTTTTGGTCTGCTTGCGACTCAAATGCGAACGACACCATTCACCGTCGTCCTCAGAATCTAGAAGCAATCCAAGAAACTTTCCTGAAGGAAGTCGTAGCTGAGCTCGCTTCAAGAACCGTGGCTGCTTCGTGCATCCTAGCGGAGAAGTTCTATGAGGGTCCAGATTCCAGCCTCCTTCGTTTCACCACATCGCGATGTTTACATCAGGTAATCAATCTACTTCGACTACCCTCATTATGGCGCAAGGCTTCATGGCGTTCCGTCCAAGAGCTGAAGTTTATCTGACTCTAGAACGTGCACATGTTGAGTGGCTGGCTGAGTGAAACTCCCCGCAGTATGTCGAGGTATGCATCCCGGCTCGGTTAAGGAACACCTGTGAGAGGGTTTGCACATAAATGTTCAAGAGACCCTAAAAAGTCGATACTTTCGCTCTTGAATGTGATGCTTTTCCTCATCTGATACTGTCTGCAAGCTGAATCGTTCATTACGCTTTATTTAGCCGCAAATACCTTACTTTCCGCAAACAAAACATGGCGCCTATCGATTTTAAAGCATTACTCACTGTGGAGCAGGATGCCCCAGTGTGGAAACATAGCGATAAGGTACCGGGTGAGGAAGAAGATAAAGACGTCGACATGGAGATGACCTGGTATGAGTTGGAATATAAGGACTATATCCTCAAGTTCACCCTCGACATCTTCGGCTCACAGCCCAAGTCTGGCTTCGCCATGTATGTCGGGCTGCATGGCGGTGGAGGCACTACTGACCGAAAAAACAACTCCGATTGGAAGAACTGGAGCACATATCACGGACCCAGTATCCAATCTCGAGCTCAAAGGCCAGACCAGTACAACGACGCCGGCGACGTTGTTCAGTTCGGGGCAATCTACATGGCCCTCCGTTTTGCGAGCAAACGCGAAAATGACAAATATAATGGCAATACCTGGGACACACATTTCACACCGTCCGCTCAGGTCCTGATCGAGAAGCTCATCATGCGTATGCTAATGAAGGACCCCCTCACATCAAACGATATAGCCAGGTATAAATCTTTCACCCAGAACCCTGAAGCCACCTCGTTCGTCGATTCGAATCAGATCTACCTATTAGGTTTCTCCGCCGGAGGCGATGGAGTATACCGCTTGTCCACCAATCTGGCGGACCGGTTTGCTGCTGTCAGCATGTCTGCTGGACATCCTGGCGATGTGCAATTCGATAACCTGGCAAATACCCCTATCTGTCTGCAAGTTGGCGACGAAGATGACAATTACGATCGCAACACCACTACCGTTGACGTGGCTTTCAAGCTCGATACCCTTGCACTACGCTACCCTGGCCTCTATGCTCACAACTGCTACGTCCACGTACATCGTGTCGCCGGAGGGGACCCACATAACAGTTGGAGCGCAATTGAAACGGGCTACTCTCGTGGTCCCGTCCTGACAGACCTGCACACGTGGCGTATCAATCCCGAAGCCGGCCAGCGGCACTGGGTAATGATGAACACGAATGTGGTTGATTGGGTTAGTCGTTACTCTCGCTATCCCCATCCGCGCACAGTGGTTTGGAACCTTCGGTCTCGTCCCTCCCGCGACACAGAATTGGATACCAATTGGCCGAGCAAGCGCTTCTTCTACTGGTTATACCTTCGGGCGGATACCGATGAGACCGACACATTCGACGTGACCTTCGAACGGGCCAGCAACTCGTTCTATATCGATCGCAGAAACCCTAAGCCGTATTTTGGGATTTTGTTGTCGCAGAAAATGGTCGACTTCGGGAAGAAAGTGGCTGTGTTTATGCGTGGTCACGGCAAGTCGAAGCACTCTATCGGTACATTCGATGTGAAGGCGGACGAGGAGATCAGGAGGCAGACACTGGATGCCCGAGGGGACGATAACTTGGTGTTCGATGCCGCGATCCGTTTCAAGGAAATGATAGAGGGAGAGGGAGACAAGCAGAAAAGGTGGTGGGTTGCTGAGGTGGCGGAGAAGCTGTACGATGATCAATGAGCTTGGTCAAGGCGAGGGTGGTTCGATTCAGGTTCTGGAGAGAAATCAATTCTTTCACGACTAGCCAACTTATGTTCGTGTTTCGTGGTGGACGCAGGCCTTGTTGGAGTTGATGATGAGCCCTTCCTTGAATTATGAGATGAAATGTTACGCGCACGCGAGACAGGTCTGATGACCGGTCAATGACCTTTAAAGACGTTGGAGTTTCTACGGGGCATACCTAAACATCGGAGTCTGAGTGTCCGAAACTTTTGTCCGGTAATTGTATTCAATATTCGTATCTGTTGAGAATGCACCTTGATTCCCAAAGCCCAATACGGAAGACTAGCCGAGCCTTGGCTGCGGCTACGGAGGGGAGTAGGTGCCAAATCGACCACCCATATGAAGACGCTTATGATTTATTTGTTCCTTACGGGCGTGCATCCCACAAGCGACCATCTGATTGGCGTGTGTCTCATGGGCGTGTGTCTCTTCGGCGTGTACCTCACGGACGTGCATATTACAGGCGTGCATCTCATGGCCTAGGCGTGCATCTCACGGGCATGTGTCTCATGGGCGTGTACCTTATAGGCGTCATTTGCATCTCATAGGTGTGTATCTCACAGTCGTGCATCTCATGGGCGTGTGCCTCATAACATTGTTTCGGGGCTGCACCGCCACCGGAGATATCGCCGGTTCTTGCTTACAAGGCTGTGGCCAGAGCGGGTCGGCCGCCCTCCCTGCTAGCATGATCGAGGTGTTCGTCCACTTCTCTTAAGACCTAAGCATGGCAAATCTTTAAGCTTAGAAGTAGTTCTGTTACTAGCTATCTTGTCACCGATCCAGAGGATTCTAGAAGCTTTGCCTGCGCAGTGGCAAATTACCCGGCTATATATTCACGCTTACCCCCGGACCCCTCTATGAAATAGAGATATAAAGAAAAATAATAATGAATTAGCTATAGGCAAAGTAAGAATGACTTCTAATACTTGTGCCCGTTAAGAGGTCTTAGCAAATCCTAGTACCTTCTCTCTCCCCGGTATCTTCTTAGATCCTTTGAGATCCCGCCGTTGTATCGCTTCGGCCTCTTCATACTTGCCCTGTCTCGTCAACACCGAGCCAAGGTTGTTGACGCTGGTGAGCGTAGAAGGGTGCTCTAGCCCCAGTACCTTCTCTCTTGCTTTGAGTGCCCGCCGGTGCATCGCTTCGGCCTCTTCATACTTGCCCTGCCTCTTCAACACCAAGCCAAGGTTGTTGACGCTGGTGAGCGTGGAAGGGTGCTCTGGCCCCAGTACCTTCTCTCTTGCTTTGAGCGCCCGCCGGTGCATCGCTTCGGCCTCTTCATACTTGCCCTGGCTCGACAACACCGAGCCAAGGTTGTTGACGCTGGTGAGCGTGGAAGGGTGCTCTGGCCCCAGTACCTTCTCTCTTGCTTTGAGCGCCCGCCGGTGCATCGCTTCGGCCTCTTCATACTTGCCCTGGCTCGACAACACCGAGCCAAGGTTGTCGACGCTGGTGAGCGTGTCTGGATGCTCTGGCCCCAGTACCTTCTCAGATCCTTTGAGATCCCGCCGGTGCATCGCTTCGGCCTCTTCATACTTGCCCTGTCTCGTCAACACCGAGCCAAGGTTGTTGACGCTGGTGAGCGTGGAAGGGTGCTCTGGCCCCAGTACCTTCTCAGATCCTTTGAGATCCCGCCGGTGCATCGCTTCGGCCTCTTCATACTTGCCCTGCCTCTTCAACACCGAGCCAAGGTTGTTGACGCTGGTGAGCGTGGAAGGGTGCTCTGGCCCCAGTACCTTCTCTCTTGCTTCGAGCGCCCGCCGGTGCATCGCTTCGGCCTCTTCATACTTGCCCTGGCTCAACAACACCAAGCCAAGGTTGTTGACGCTGGCGAGCGTGTCTGGATGCTCCGCTCCTAGAGCAGCCTCCCTTGCCTCTAAAGCACCTCGACCCATCTCTTGCGCTGCATGGTAGTTTCCCATATCGTCGGCATACCACGCAGCCTTGTAAAGAACCGACGCCCATGCCTCCAACGCACCGCCACCAGTCGGTCGGCACGCTACCGTTGCTTGAGCGTGCGGAAACAGCGCTTGGCACGTCGTCCAGTTCTCGTGACGTCCCACCGGGTACCTGTCATCCATAAGCGTGACGTACTTTTCCCTCCAGCCCTCCAGCTCGCCCTGCAGCTCGAGCCATTTCCTTGTTGAGAACTGCACAAGTCGGTGCATCTCGAACTGGTGCCCGTCTACGTCTATCGCAACCAAGGAGAAACTCGTCAACGTGTTTAAGTCGTCCTCAAAGTCAGAGTCGGCATCATTATCCTCTTGATAGCGGCCACCGAGTAGAGACTCCGGAATCCCCTGCCGATCGAAAAGACTCATGAGCGATAGCAGCCGCGTTGCCGAAGGCCTCTCTCTGCGGATGTGCTCGAAAGATATCTTCCAGGTAGCAATAATAGAGTTTGACGCCGTGCCGTCTCTACGAGAGTCCCCGATATCCATATCTAGCAGTTTCGCTCTGTCTCTGTCGCCATTGCGGAGGTCCTGCAGATATCTCGACACTGTAGCACGCGGTGCTCTCTGGCTAATGTAAGCGGCGGCCTGGGTGATTGCAAGGGGCATGTAGTCAAGCGCCTCGACCAGCGCTACCGCATCGTCCTGTTCAAAGCTACCCTCAAGCTTGTTTCGGAGCAAGGCCAAAGCGTGTGCTTGGTCCATCGGATGGACTCTGATGATGTCCGCGTAGCTTCCCGTCAGTCGAAAGGCTACGTCTCGGCTCCGGGAGGTGATAAGGATAGATCCGTTTGGGGATTGAGGCAGGGACTCTAGCAAAGTGGCTGCCGCATTGCTAGAAACATCGTCTTTACTACCTTTACGCCTGTCGGACGGACAGGAGAAGACGTTTAGATCGTCCGCATTGTCAATGATCATCACCCAGCGACCATTTGCCTCATCGCACAGCCAGCCGTAGACAAGCCCCAAGATGTCCGCATCTGGCTGATCCCAGCCAGGAAGCTTAGCTCGTTCGGCGATCTTCCGGTAGCCTTCCTCGAACCTTGCTCTGCTGCTCGCATGCACCCAGAAGACCCAGGAAGCTGGCGATTTTTCTCGTACCCGGTACGAGTATTCGACGGCAAGCTGCGACTTTCTTCCGAGATTGTCAGTTCACGCCCTTAGGAGAACACTAGGCTTGCTACCTACCCAACGCCACCAAGGCCAACAAGTGCTACTCTGGACGCAGACTGCTGGCTCTTGCATTCTATTTCAGCAAGGATTTCGCTATCTACAAAGTGTGGATCACGTCGGAAAGGGACGGTGGAGGATGGGGCGGGGCGGGGTAGCGTTCGGTCTATCAGGAACGGACTATCAGAATGTTGATATACTCCCTAGAGCACGAGAGAGGCATACCTGCTAAGGGTCTTAGAGAGGATGAAGCGGCGGCGTGGTACGTCAGCGTCTGGATATACCCGCGGACCACTACTGTTATCTTCTCCACCTTTGCGTCATTCCGTAGGCTCCCAAGTGCCTTCCTACCCCTTCTAGCCCAAGAATCGCCTGATGCCGGTAGTGCTTTCACAATCACGTCGTCCAGCAACTTTATCTGTACTCCACACCCTTCAACCGCAGGAAGAAGCGCCTTTTTGGTTTCATCTTGCATAGATCCGGCATCGATCGCCGCTTTCGTCTGGCGGAGGGCATCCAGCAGTACGGGCAGCTCAGCTTTGATGTGACGGAACGCTTCTGGAATCTCTCCTAGCTTGGACTGATATTCTTCAAGACGTTTCAGAACCCGGGAGCCGAAGTCAACGAGCTGGATTATGTTGGCGACGATGCCGACTACGGCAAGAGCTTCCGCCATATCATCGCAATAATCCTCAAAGCACAAAGGTGAGCTACTTGCGACCGGCCGGATTGCGGTGACTAGGCCAAGACCGTACCGCCGCGAGGTCAGAACATTGTTTGGAGATTAAAGTACATGCAAAGAGTGCATGTGATGAATGCTTTGCCGTGCCTGCTTGAAGACGTTTCCCGCCTAGAGTGTCAGGCTGCAAAGACGAAGAGAGCGGGGCTAAGGTTACAAGGATACTTGGCGCCCATGCTGGCGGAGGGTGCTGAACCGCACCAAGCTACACCCTTGTAGGCAAGAACTGGCGATATCTCCGATGGCGGTGCAGCCCCGAAAGAATCATCTCACTGGCGTGCAACTCATAGGCGTGTACCTCATGGGCGTACACCTCATAGACGTGTAATTTATTAACGTGTATATGTTTCCGAATCCAAAAAGGCTTTGGGGAAACCTCCAGATTCCCCACCTTATAAATGGTGGTCGATTTGTTGAGATCCGAGTTGTGAAATACGAGTCGCCGTACTTGGTAGAAGCGGCCATCCCTACATTGGCGTTAGATGGTTGCCGTCACTGTGATCTTTAACCAAGTCCGTGTACAATGTTCTATGGATTCCGCCATGCCTTTCAATAGCTATTATTGTCACTGATAAGATTAGTCATCTGCTTTACTGGGACCGGCCCCCATTAGATGATAGTAACTAGCCGACTGCCGAGTCCATCTAAAATTGACGGCCCTTCATCGACGCTGGCATGTCCATCGTAGAGAGATTGACGCGAGTGGTAAAGTCGAGTAATGAGGCATCTGAAGAAACTAGAGGTTGGGATAACTGAAGGCCCAATGTGTAGATGGATCCGTATGGATACAGCGCGTGGAAGCCATCGAGATCAGGTCGCCTACTCATACGGAGGAAAAAGTAGATTTCCGAGAGAAGCAGAGAGCACATAGGCTATGGCAAGAAGATAAAGGCACTTCAGCTAAAGGGGGAACCGCATAGAGCTTTAATAAGCACAAGGACGGCGGCGTTCTCGGAGGAGTTAAATCCCCCGATAGCGGCCTCGACAGCGCCTGTGTTGTCGTTCATCTATTCCCTGCAATGTTACAAGTCGCTTGCCCATCTAACTTCGCGTCCTAAAGATCACCCTTATTCCTTCCTTCTAGCTTCGTGCTACTTGCCTGGCGTTACTCAGGGCCTGTTTTCTGTCCATATTGGTGGCGTCTTCGCTTGTGAATCTCTTCGCTCGAGAGGAGTTTTCCCATACGCCTATAACGCCGTGAAGTAGGAACTCCTTTTACCACTGTAGAATGAAATTTCGTTTCCCTGTAACCCGATCACGGTAGAGATAGTCAGTTCCTCCTACGAATCGATGGAAGAGAAGGCTTACCGTGATTCGAGGCCGACTAAGAGAGCTTGTACTCCCACCTATACTAGGATCTAGCTTGTTACTCCTGTTAAGTGAACCAGGGTCGAAGCCGAAGACGATAGAGCGCGGTAAGCTAAATGGTATGTTGCTTGTACCGCCATAAGGCACCTAAGATATTCATACAGCTCCGCAACACATAGTCCCTAGGGGCCTCTAAGATAATAGCAAGTGGGTGGACGGGCTATAGCCCCACACTGGAGCGACGTGATAAGGAGACCACGTTTATTGGTATTGCGTGTTCGACTAATAAGGCGTTCTCGACCTACTGCTGCTTGAAAGGTCTAATACGACGGCTACGGCAGAATAAAATCGGTCCGCAGATGCTGACAGAACAGGATCCAGCCTAATACTCCGCAATATAAGGCCGGACCCGAATATTACCATGGTGAAGCATTTTCTCCATTGGGCCGCTCGCGGTCTCACGCCCGCTGTGTCGGGGCCTTCCCTGCCCGTCTCTTAGGGCCAAATTTGGCCCTAACTTTGGCGAACTTTGAACTTTGAACGGGGGAGCCCGTTCTGGGTCTCCCTTCCCCCTCTCCCCCTTTCTCTCAGGGTTTCACTGTCCAGAAACGAATTCATACACCACACGCCTATATGTAGGCCACAGCCCCGTCTCCAGAAAGATGGCCTCTCACTCATTACGTTCCCCGATTTCCTTCAGAGGGACATCTCACCCGATCTCGACCACCCAGCCATGGCAATCCTCCGTTCTGATCATAATATGGGCAAGACAAAATTGCACACTAAATCGTTCAAGGAGCTGCTCCATCGAATCGGCCAACCCACTCGGTTAGCGCCGCCTGGGTATGCAGACAGTACGAAGCTGCGGACCTCATTCGCTTGGGGACGTTGGACCAAGTACGTTGACTGTTTCATTCATGGCCCTCATCTTTTCTTCGTGAGCACAGGCTAACGAGACCGGCCCTAGATTCTGTCAGAAAGTCTATGAGGAGTCCAACCATTTCAAGACTTCCGATCACTCTTCACTTACGCAAAGCACTGGAGGATGGCTGTCCTTGAATACACACGGTCTCCGGTAGATTCGACGGTCAAGGTGGACATGAAAATGTACGCGCAAGCGTTGACTCGTCCGCCCTTCGAGTGTATCGCCTTTTTTAGCTCGCCACAGAAAGCACCGTGCGGGGCCTTGCATGAGTATTGCAGGTCCAGCGACCAAGACGAATGGGCCAGATCGCCTCGCTACGCGCACATGTACAGTACACGAACTGCCAAAGTCCTATGGCACTCCTCTGTGTCTGCAGCTCTGCCTCGCTTAGGCACGACGATTCACGCAGCCATTTTGTTGCCTTGCAGAGGTCGGCGACATTTTACAAGCCTGCTTCCAGCATCTCAACATGAGAGGAAAGCAACGTTACACATCAGACCGTGGCACTTACTTCATCAATCATGAATCGCGCACAACAACATGGGCCGATCCAAGAAAAATCACGAATAGTCCTCAATCTACAGGCCTCATAGCTCGTAAATGATGATGTGGCTGTAGGAAAAGCCTCTGGAACTGGCGGATCAAGCTTGCTCGTCAAGGATATGCGAAAGTGACATGTCCTGACACTTTAAACATTCCTCAGCGGTTGAAAGATGTGTCGCTGCCGCTCGTCTTGTCCATGTTATGGACAATTCCTGAAACGATGGCATGGTCGTGGAGCTGTATCGTGAAGGTGATGATCATGCTGGGCCCATTCCAACACTCTCGGTTTTTTCGATTTAAGTTCTGACTGACACTTGAAGAATCTTTGAGGCTAAGTCTTGCCTGGCGGTCATTCGTGCTAAGGATTGGGAATGCAGAGGTACAACTTCGTGCGATCACGAGTGTAAGGGAACGCAAGAATCTGATGGGGTGATGATATCCACGTTCGGATACGGGCAATATATAGTCGAAAGGGGCACTTCATCCAAAGGAATGAGGTCTTATTATTTGGACAAGCAAGCAGAATTTGTGGAGCCAACACCGTGGGCTCTTGCCGGGCTAATGTTGGAAGCTGGAAGATTGCGCATCCCTTCCTACCACAACTGCCAACAGCGCAGGAATCTGCGTCTTGCTCACCCCTTCTTTGGCGGAGGGTGAGACCACCTTTCAGCGTCGATGAGCAAGTGGAGACCTCACCCTGGCAAAGGGATGCGGGGAACCACCTCATCTGAATGGCTCTAACCCGGGACCGAGCAAGTGCACGCCCAAACTTGGCCTAACGGTCATTTTGCATCAGCAAAATCCCTGTACTAAGCCTGAACAGCTTTGCAGTCTTACTCCACTACCATCAATCCTGCGGGTGAAAGGAGCCATTCCTGACCGCGCTGCTGGATCGCGCCCACGCCAGTCTTATCTCCAAGTGGTCGCTTAAACATCGTCCGATTGAGTAGCTGGAGCTGCTCCCCCCTGGTACCAACCCTGTAAAGCGCACGGTGGTGGCTGGCTGGAGCAGCGCAAAAATGCACATGCCCAGAAAGCTACGTACTTCCATTTCGCAGTCTCAATGCGGCATCTTTCCTGCAAACCCCGCATCGCTTATTGATAATGACTGGCTTGATACTGCATACAATGCATTCTGTTCCAATTCCCTGCAGTCAAGCCAGGTGGATGATGTCGGATCCTGTGTGGAACTCGTATCGCGTAGTCCAGCCTTGCTGATCGAAGGCCCCCGGATGGACGATCAATGTCAATTGAACCAACGAATTCTCAGCTGGCTGCACTGTGCAAAATGCCCTGCCGTCTGGACATGCATAAGGTGCCAAATAGCCCCATTCATTGGCCTTTGGGTTATGATGTGGGCGCCCAGACTGTGATGTTGACCTTTGGGTTGTGGTCTTGACGTGATGCTAATTGGTCGACCTATCAACCCTTGGTCAGAGCTGAGTTGTGTCGTCTGGATAGCTTAGCTCGATGACTTGAAGGTGGATAATCTTGCCGACAGAGTGAGATTCAATCTCTCCTCACCGTCATCATCTTCTCATACTTCCTTCTACTTAGCAGAGCTATAATCTTGACCTAGCTCTGTCCTCAGAAACTCTTTCTCATCAACGGAGCTAGCAAGAGGCTTGTGTAGCCGTATCAGGATGCAGCTCTTCGCACGCTTCTGGACAGCTGTCACGTATGTTGTGAGTTGGTTGACATTGTCCCCATTCGATGCTCCCGGACTCCGACAATACCCACTCCTGGGTATACCAGACCTCGGATCCAACGTTGCCCAGCCACATTATCCAATCTTTAAGCCACCGAGTGGCCGCCCTCAAGGGCCCGGCTCAGATTTCACATGTGATTACAGTAACATGCCGGGCTGGTATGAATGCTCAACGCCCGAGAATCGAGGATGCTGGCTTCGCAATCCTGATGGACGAGAGTACGGTATACACACAGACTATGAGAATGATGGACCGATTGGCGTCGACCGTTACTACACTCTGGTGGTGAGTGATGGTAACATCAACGCGGATGGTCAAGATTTCGAATATGCAAAGCTATTCAACAATACCTTTCCGGGACCATGGATTCAAGCATGCTGGGGTGATGTAAGTACTGACCTTGGCGACCATTACTGCAGGGTGATTCCCGCGGTATAAAGCTTATGTATCTGGCAGAGGGTTAACATCAATGTCATAAACAACCTCACATTCAACGGGACAAGTATTCATTGGCATGGAATAAGGCAGTGGAAGACCATGCACATGGACGGTGTCAATGGCATCACTCAGTGTCCCATTGCACCCGGCGATAGCTTCACCTACGTTTGGAACACAACGCAATACGGAAGCTCCTGGTATCACAGCCATTACTCTGTGCAGTACGCTGACGGTCTGCAAGGGCCCATTGTGAGTTGCTCATCTCCTTAATACTACATCCCGCATTAGAGCCGAAATACACGTCTGCCCTCAAATCCCGAGGGTTCTGTCAGTAATAATGCTAGCACATGAGAGAGAGCATTTCAAGATAGGCTGACTGAGATCCAGACAATCCATGGACCTGCTTCCGCAGCCTTCGACGAACCGAAACTTCCATTACTGATGACAGACTGGGGTAAGTGGACTTGCATCCGAAGGATGAGATCTCTGTAGCGGCCTCGAGGTTGTCCATTCTAAGCCTTGGATGCCTCCTTTATCGAAGTTCCTTTGATCGAAGCAACGGCTACACAGGCTGACATACACCAAAAAGGCCATTACAGTGCGTTCAATGCAGTCTACACGAAGAATGTTGGGAATGCAAGTATTCTGTTGAACGGCGTTGGAAATGTGAACCAATTCTCTGGAACCAACATGAACACTTCCACCATTCCACCAATTTATCAGCTTCACTTTGAGGAACAGGATATCAGTCTACCCAGCAGAGCAAAGCGGTACTTGTTACGCCTCATAAATACTTCATTCGATTCGACATTCATCTTCTCGATTGACAATCATTGGCTTAAGATCGTCGGCGCCGATTTTGTCCCGATTGAACCTTACTACAACACAACTTTGCTCATTGGCATTGGTCAGCGGTACAATGTCATTGTCGAGGCGGATCCTGTCGCGGGTGATGAAAACCCGCTACAGGACGACGGGAACTACTGGATACGAACCTGGGTCGCAACGAGTTGCGGGAAACAGGGTGCTGGTCAGTATTACGAGCAGACCGGTATTCTGCGGTATGACACCACGAGCACATCTAATCCAAACTCGACCCAATGGCCAATCAGTTCCTACCAATGTTCTGATGAGACCTATTCCTCATTGAAGCCGAAGT